>Ga0316217_10002592_pt1 | contig 21563 bp, 14 predicted proteins | sample 1anoAmetaG_FD_203633 | JGI IMG/M metagenome (GOLD analysis project Ga0316217, IMG submission 203633) | Freshwater microbial communities from Trout Bog Lake, Wisconsin, USA - 1anoA | ecosystem: Environmental > Aquatic > Freshwater > Lake > Hypolimnion/Profundal zone | place: USA: Wisconsin...
AACCCCAACCCCTTTATCAGATGTCATAGCATTTTCTAAATAATTCATCAAATTGAATCTTGGGTTTAGCTCAACAAATAAGCTTGATTATTGAAAGTTGGTTAAAGCAGAAAGATTTCATGCTACTAATGGATTCATTAGCGAGTTGCTTAAGGCTTGACTGCTGAATGGGTTGATGTTGATTGATGTCGTTAATATTTGTACAGTAAGAATCATGGTTCTTGGTCTTTCTTCTCCTCTTCTAGAATCTTCTTTATCTTGCCAAACTTAACGAATTTATCTATAGCTTTGAAAGCCACTCTTGTCTCGTCGTCTACTTTTTTGAAATACACCATCTTATCCATGTTGTATGATGAAACCGGCCCAACGATGTTCTTATGCTCTTTGTAAAACCATACTTCAGCGTCTCTGTTCAAGTTGCCTTCGTTTAGCTAATAAAAAAGGGCGAATGGCCCGGGTCTATATTTTTTCTGTATTTCTTATTTTGATCCTTCCTTCCTCTACTCTGCCTTTCCGATGAGCAGAATCTGCTTAGTTTCCTGGAAGGATGTCTTTTTCTTGATTTCCTGCTTGGGTTCGATATAAAAATCATTGGGGTCATAGAGATACTCAGACAAATTTTCGGGCTGCTGAGGTTCCTCTGCGAACAGTTCATCTATTTGGATAAGAGGAGTGAGGAAAGTAAGATTCTTTTGCGGTACGATTTCAAAGTGAGTCAGCAGCTCGGAGTAGCCAAACGATTGCATTAACCAAGATTAATATTATTAATAATATTGAGCATTATTTATCTAAGGTACAGCAACGCATATCAGAATGGATCCGATCAGACCGAGGTTTAGACTTTGAGACCGAAAAGGATTGATCTTGCTCGTTCGTATTACTAGCCAGTGTACATGTGGGACAATCTTTTCCTTTCGTGCTATTGCCAACCTCCCTATTTTAACTTTAGGGATTGTTTTATTGGTGGTAAGATTAGTGGCTCGTTCCATGATGAGTCTTTCACGAGACTTACTAAGAATTATTTAGTGCCTTTATATACGTCTTTTATTAGGTCTCTCTTTGCGATTAGAGCCATTTTTGAGTTGCTTTCAGAAATTACTCGTTTCTTTACTCCAGGGGTTTAGTTGTCCCTAGCTTTGTAAAACTAGGTTAAAAGACAACGCTTAGACACATCGTCTAAGCACTTTGGCATATCATCTAAGGTGAGCTTACAATTCATTTAAAATAGTTCTTCCAAGATAGGAATAGCCCCTTTTTTCAAATAATAGCCTTATTTCAGAAATCTCTGAAGATAGTAAACCCATTAGTTGTTCAATAGTTTTTCCTCATCTGCTAATATTTGCCTTTCTTTTTCTATTTATGCAACTTACTTTCTAAGATCTTCAATTGTCGACTTCAATGTTTCGATTTTTTCATTGTTATCCATCGTAGCTAATTAGCTTTTCTTATTTTTCTTATTAGCCTTGGCTGTGGCATTGAATACTGAAGCAGCCGTCTTTTACTGCTTTATCTATTCAAAGTAGGCATGAATTTGTCTATATTTTTCTTTAATAGCTCCCTACAAACCAGAAATACAGTTCCTTCTCGCTTATTGATATCCTTGGAATTCTTTCTTGGTCTGGAGGAAAAACTTTTCATAGAAATTGACCTTTTACCTTTCAATTTTGGTTGCAACTTTGATTGATTATGTGCTAAATTAATTCCATATTCTATCTTATTTTCTGTTGTTCTCTTAGCTAGGTAGCATTGGTGAAGGATCAGATATCGGCTGCTACTAAAGATTATGCTTTGCCAATGATTTTTATAGCCGGAAAAAGATTTTTTGATCTCTTTCCCTCATCTAGTCTTTGGCTACTAAATTGGGATTCTATGTCATATGGTTCGTACGATCACTTTAAGGCTTAGCAATTTTTTACGAGCTTGAACCATGGGGGATTGTTCTGAGCTTTTGCGAGATCGATTAAGTTCTAACATTTTTATTGGAGATTATAAATCAAACTTAGATTATTTATAGCGAGTTTTAGCTTAGCTCATCATAAAATCTGCAATTAATAAGGTCATTATGGCTGATTCATCTTATTTATTTGATTAATTGTTAGTAAATCACTAATCTTTGGAATAAAGATGTGTAGAAGATCCTTTTTGGTACTATCGGTTTTGGATAATATTGTCATATTTGTGCAGATATTTATACTCTTTTCTTCTATCATCCTTGCTCCATTTCTCCCATCCCTTATTCTCAACGTTGGCCTTGTTTTCATCGATTTCCCTGTAGTTAGAGTACTTGGATATCTGGAATCCTGACATTTATCTGTACTTATTTCTAATTTACTCTATCTTCTTGTCTATTTCGCTAACATTCATAGATACTTTTGAAGGACTTTGCTTGTTTTCTATATTATTGAAGAGTCCGTAGTACTCTCTTCTATCAGAGTTCAAACTCTGCTGGGCTGGAATAGTCAAAGATGATAGCCTTTTAATCCTTCCATAACTTTCATAGCTATTTGGAGTATCTTTAGCAATCACTTGGTACTTATTTTCATCATAAGAGAAACCCTGATACTTTTTCTTAAGCTATAAATCCTTAAGACGGTATTATGCCTCTTGCTCCTGATTTACGGTTTAGCTGATACTATAGTGCTACTTTTTTAAAGATCCACCGATATTGCTCCTTCTAAAATCACTAACCTCACTAGACACATAGTTGTTATAAGATAGCTTTTTCGGGGATGCTGAATAGTGGTGATGCTGAGGAGAAGGCGACTTTCTTCTTTAAGTGGTCTTTATCTTTGCCTCATAGGATTTGAGTTGAGAAATAAAACCTTCATTAGGGTGAATGATTCTCCTGCGTGACTTTATGAACGCAAATGCCTAGTCATATGTGTAAGATCTATGTTTAATGAGATATCCAAGTACCAGAGACACTGATCTAGACACTCCTGCTAAGCAGTGAACCATGATATTTGTTTTTTCTAAAACTGAGGCAATAAAATCTGCAGCCTTATCGAAATAGGTGCTGATGTTGAAACTCTAATGGTCATCAGCTGGGATGTAAAGCATATAAGGAACTAAGTGCTTGGGATGATTTAAATCGATCCCTTTAGCAGCAGTCAGAACTGCCTTGATGGAATGTTCTATCTATCAAGTTGTGTACTTTGAAGAGTATTGAGATTCTGGGCAGCTTAGAGGTTGCCTATATAGAGTCCGCCTGTAGCACCATTGGGATTAATGATGCAGGAGTAGTCTTCGGGATAAGTCTTTGGGGGTATCATGAAATATTTTTTATAAAATGAAGCTAATTTTTATTCTTATTATTGATGGGAAACGAGTCTAAACAACAAGTCAGTTCGATCGATCCTCAACTTGATTTTCATTCATAAGTCGAGCATCGTTATCATGGGGCGATCAAGGTTTTTTCATCTAAAGCTCTGCCCATGACTTTCCTTATGCGCCTTTAGCGAATGTCATCCCAGTCCCGCCTTTATAACTACTTTCAGAAAATCCAGGACCAATAATCACCAGCCTTGCTGACCCTTTTCGGATTCAAAATCTAAAGGGAATAAGGTTGCTAAGGTTGCCAGAATGGAGATAGAACTTTGTAGTACTGGTAATATTTGAATTACTCATTAGAAAATCATATTGGAGATCGTGCAAGAAGAGGAATTCCTTTTACTTAGTCCTAACTATGGCACATCATTCAAGTTGTATTAATAACTGCAGGTCTTCTTGCTAAATTTGGATTAATATGGTAAATACACCCCTCATTGCTTGTGATCACGCCTGAGGGGAAGTTAAAGGCGGATTGGTCGCATATTCAGGCTGCAAATACTCACTTAAGCTATTATGGGGCTTTGTATCAAGAGAATACTTCAGTATTGGGGTGGTTTTCACCTGAAGAACATTCTTTATTGCGGGAAAGGTACTCTTTCAGTAAGTAAGAGGGCTTCCAAATCGGCTGAACCTTGAGAAATGCAACGTTTATAAATTTGGGTTGCTACTGCTAAGTGTAGCAGCACTAACCTTTGAACCGATTCTCAACGAGAGATCTTGGAAACAAGTAACAAAATACTCCCTCCCTTTGCCAAGTATCATCAACCGATGTCTACAGCCAGACCCCCGACAAAGGCCTGCACTTAAACAGCTTTACGAATAGTGTGAGTAGCATTTCAGCTCATCCTACGAACTAATGATTAGCCAGGGTAAAAGATAGGATTTGTAATAATTTCATCGTTAGTCGAAGCTGAAAGGCGAATTCATGAAAGCTAACACTCGTTTCAACGAGATAAAGGAAGGCTCTCGTCATTCTCGATCGTTTGCTTCAAATTTTGAGCAGAGGTAGTCTAGAGGGTAAACGAAATACTAAAATTATGATCAAAGGCTGATGGCACTTAAAGAGTATCGTCGGAATTTGGTTTTTTCGCGAAGCCAGGAAAGTTGAAGTCAATCGAATTTAATTGATAAAAATACTTTACATAAAATAGATCTATCATTCGCCTTACTACTTTTCCAACCCTTTTATTACTGACTATAAGGATTTCTTTTTCATGGCTTTGAGCATCTGAATCAATTCAAGCTGCTATTTTTCTCCCTTCCCAATCGCAGCTATAAAAGGATGTTTTAACAGCTATTTTGTACTTTTGCGCTCATTAGGATTTTTACGAAGACAACAATCTACAAAGTTGGCGAGCTGATTGCTACCCTATTTGAGTTTTGGTGGTTATCTGTTCACAATACACTGCATAGCTTGCTGATGCTTCATTCTCAAAAAAGGAGGCTACCCTTCGGCCAGCTATATCGCCACCATTCCCAACGACCAAATGTCGACTTTTTCTTCATATGGCTACTTCTTGATCAGCTATGGTGCCATCCAGGCAGGAGTACCTACTAAGGACTTCCTATTCATGATTTCTTTTGTCAGTTGAATCGCAAAACCAAAGTCAGCTATTTTCACTTCCCCTTTTAAGCTCAGCAGCACATTGTCGCTCTTTAGGTCTCTATGAAGTTGCCTTCTGGAATGAAGAGAGTCAAGTCCCTTGAGCATTTCGCGAAGAATATAGGCGATAACTCTTTCTGGCACTTTTTTGAGATAATAGTAGACGAAATCGACCATTGCCCCTCCATCCATAAACTCCACAAACATGAACAGCGACTACTTATAGTAGTAAGTGAAGAAATGGCGTGTGAGGTTATCAGAATTGCACAAATTCATCACAGCTATTTCAGTTCTAATTTTTTTGAGAGTGCGTTCATCTTTGAGCTTTATTATTCTGCAAGCATAATAACGTCGGTTCGTTGGCTACCTGTCATAAGCAAAGAAAACCTTGCACATGGCTCCCTTTCCTAGCTATTTCTCAAAGATGAAGTTTTTGGTGGGCGACTCCTAAATGAAATGCACATTCTTGATCATCTACTAAAACTAACTTGTGGACAAAAGTTCCAGCTCAATGTGACTCTCCACCATTTCCGACTCATAATTCTACGATCTATGCTACTCTTAGTCGGCATCGGAGTAGTTGAGTTTTTGCGCCAACTCTTCAGGGAGGTTTTTTAATTTACCATTTTTGCCTGCCTACACGTGCAAACGGTGTTATACTCTGGTTGGACTAGATAGTGTTGCGTTTACAGTGAAAACTCCATGGGGATGGAATTGATCAAATTGAGGATTGATTCTGGCAGCTCCTACTAGGCTCGGACCGGCTAAGGCAGGTTTTCGGTGCTGGTTAGCTTGTTGTAGTCTATTTTGTAGGGCAGCTCATAGTTTTTGGCCCATTATTTGGGGACGCCTTCTAGAAGGTCTGTAACTCTGTTTTTGACTATCTTTATGCCGCCAGGTAGAAGGATAGGTTTGCCAGAATCGAGTTTCTTTTGCTCTTCAGGCGTAAGCGTAGGTGAGCTTCTGCCCAACCCCATCGATTATTAAAATTTTGTATAGCATGCTCTTTAATATAAAAGACCATCATGTTAAATTTGTATCTTCTTTTTGATTTAGCGATTCACAGATTTAAGTTATAGGAACCCTCGTCTGAGTTTTGTTGATTTTCATTGTCTCCAACCTCTGGAAACATGCAGCTTTTGAGCACCTAGGTGAAATATTTCATTCGTTTAGAGAGCAAGCTGTTTCAATTCGGACTTTAGTTTCAATTCAATTGAAGATACCTATTTTTAAACATTCGATTAAAGAACACAAAGTAGCGGCATCGTCATTAAGAATAACCTAGATAGCTATCTACGAAGATGAAAATTTCTGAAGGCAACGCATTGATAGAGTGCAAAATCTTTTAAGAGGAAGTGTAAAACGAAGATTCTATATATTCTTCTCATTTGAGTTAAAGATATTAATAATTTCGCATTTGTTATATTATAAAGTAATGTAGGAGCTGAAGATGCAGAATGGCCTGCTACTGCAGCTTGTAAAAGGACTTTAAAACTAGATCAACTCAAAGAACAGGGAGAATCACATTCTGTTCCAGCAATACGAGCAGCTGGCGGCCGACAACTCAGCCATGAGAGCCCAAATCGACTCTCTTAGATCCAAACAACGCGAACAGACTCTCGAAAGCCACGGCAGTTCCCCACGACAGCAGGAGCAAATCCAATTGAAACAGAAAATAGCAGCCTTAGAATAGCATATCAAAGAGTTGGTGGTGGAGTTGGACCAAAAAGGAGGCAGCATAATCCTTTTGCAAAGCCAACTAAAATAGCTGAAAAGTAAGCTGATAGTTTATTAAAAATAGAAGGAAACTGAAACCAAAGCTAAAAACGAGAGGAAGTATGAGATAAGGAAGTAATTTGTAGTCAGCATTTTCAATTTGTAGAGCCATAATCAATCAATCGAGTTTAACAACTAGTTCGCAAGCAAAATAGAGGGCTATTAAACAGTAATCCGCTAAAAGTAGCAAAGATTGTAGGAGATTACAAAGTAAAACGCTTAGCTGAAGGAAAATATTATTCAATTCGATCAAATTCATGAAAATGACAGAAAAGTTTAAGAGAATTTGAACAAAAACATAGAATAACTGAAAGCGATATTAGCTTCAAAAGAACAATCAATCGTATAGTTGGGCTAATTTTTGTCAGCCTTGAGTACTAAATCATAGGAGGCAGCTGAAAAACAGCAACAGCTGGAAAATAATTTGAAATAAGCCTTAACAAGGATGATCACAATCGAGTAAGAAAACGACACATTAAAGAGCCAACTAGTGTAAGCGAAATAAGAAAAATAAAGAAGTAACATTCAATAATTAAACGCTTTGAGTCAAATAGAAAATTTTAGTTCTGCTACTGAGGTTGATGAGGCCTACGTCAGATTGTCAACTAAGTAAGACTAGCTTTTGAGGGCCAAGCAAATTCAAGCGGAAAAAGACCAAACTATCGCATAATGCTTTGAAAGAATCAATCAATTAACTGAAAAAGTTCAATAATTGGAAAACTTACTTCCATAATCTGGCAAACAAGAATAGCTCGCTAGACTTTAGCAGACATTAAAAGATAAATAGCAAGTTGTATCTTAGTGCTTTTAGAGAATCAACCAGCTAACTGAAAAGATCCAATAGCTTGAAGTTCTTTCAATGAAGCAAGAGCCTAACTAATAAATGCAACAAACCATCAAAACAAAAGACGAAACTATTGCAGGGCTATCTTAATATTTGAATGAACAGTTAAAAAGCATATCTGAGCTGAATTCAAAAGTCAACTAACTTGAGGAATTTAAACTTCGAGAGAATCCTAAGGACAAATAGCAGATAATAGAAGTACATGTTGCGAAAATTGGAGAGCTGTAACAAATAATAAAGAGTAAGGAGGAATCTTTAGCTGAAATGAGTGCCTATATTGAAGAAAATAACCTGAGATCGGCTAGACTTCAGGATAATCATAATAGTTTGATTTAATAGAATTAGGCTCTACAAGAAAAGATAAAAAATCAATCACAGATTTAGCAAAACGCTAAGAACAACTAATCAGATGAAACCAAACAAAAAATTAAAGAACTATAGTAGAAAATTCAGGCGAAATAGCTTATCATTTCATAGTTTAATGAATTCATCAATGAACAGACGCTTAGAGTGACTTCTCTTGAGTAGCAGAAGAATCAAGCACTGAAAGAATAAAATGATAAGTATGAAGAAATAGTTTTAAGAACTAAGGGTCTTGAGGATCTTTTGAGATAAAAGGAAGAAGTACGATAATAACTGATTGCCCAACTTGAATTAAAAGAGAAAGAGAGCAAAGAATTGTCAAGCCAGAATTCTGAATTAAAATCAAAAAAGTAAATCTAAAATAATTTTGCACTGCTCAAAATAAAGTAATTTCAATAAAAGCTGGCGAAAGAAGACTCCCTCATCATTCTTCTCACTCAGAAAATTCAAGATCTTTAAAAAAGATAGTTCTAGCTCCAAAAAGAGCTTCAGTAAGTTGCATCAAAATACACTAACAATAATGATTTAGCCCTGAAGGAAAAAACTAGTAATTAATCAGTTTAAAAATAAAGCTTAGAATAGAAATTAGATGTGGTATCTGGCTCGAGAAAGATTTAGGATTTGGAAGCAACTATCGCCTAGCTTTAATCCATCATTAACTCGAAATCTGATACAATTGCGGAACTTTCTTAATTCATGAATGAGCAAGCCACGACTATAGCTTAGCTGTAAGCTAAAATAGAAAATAGTTCTATCCAACTAGACCAGTCATCAAAGATTTCTGATCTTTAAGCAATAATCAAACTCAAATAGCAATCAGTACAAGAGCTAAGATAGTATTTAGAAGAAAATGCAGCCAAAGTAGTAGAGTTACAAGCAAGAAATGCTGAGTTGTAGAGCCAAGCTAAAAAGACTTAGGAAACGGCCCAAAACCAGCAAAAATAGCTTGAAATAACAAAGAAACAACAAGAGTTTGTGGAGAAAATAGAAGATTTATAAAGAGTTGAAGCTCAGAAAAAGTAAATAATTGTAGAACTATAGCTTACAATCAATCATAAAAAGTTGGAATTAGAAAACTACAAAATTTAGTACTTAAGCAAACAAAGAGAAATATAGGAGATGGAGAAAAATATTTAATCAACTAAAGCTTCTAGTGAAATTTTGGCCAATTAATGTAATTAACTCTCTATCAACATCAATAAACTTATGTAATTTTAAAAGGATTTGTCAACAAAAAAGTAAAGTGCTTAGATTTTGTTAAGAGATTTGCTAACTCAAACCCAAGTTCTTTAGAATCAAATCATTCAAAGATAATTAGAGCTTCAAGCGAAAAACAATCATGCGAAAGAAGAACCCTAATGGTAAATTTTATTTAACTAAAAATAAATGTAAATCAATGCACTTAGCTAAATACTTTAGAAACTTCAAGATTAGTTGAGATCAAAGAATTAAATCATTTAATATCTATAAGAAAAGGAGAGTGGAAATTCAAATGTACCAAAATCAACCTAATAGTCAGAAAAGAACTAGCCAGAAAACAAAATAAATGCCTAAGAATATCAAGAAAGAGTGCGTGCTTTAGAGAGCTAGAATTAGATTTTAAAGGCTCAACACAAATAGCTTACTCAAAGGCTGGATGCACTGCAGAAAAGCAACTTGATACAGTAAAAATATGACTTGATAAGTATGGAGCGTTAGCTTGGATTATAGAGCAAAATTGTTGCTTAATAATACAAAAAGTAATTGTAAGGCCTGAAGCAAATCGGAGAAATCTAGCCAAACTCTTTAAATCAGCAGAACGTCAACTAAGAACAATAGATAAATCAGTAAGAAAAAGCTTTAACTACGCGTGAAATACTATCTCAACTGCTTATCTACTCATAAGGCGGCAGCAGCCTAAAAGAAGTTAAAAATATGCTTCATTCTTTGAATCTGAAATACTTGACCTAAATCTAAGCTTCTTAAGCAGAAAAGAAATCACTAAAATAAGAGTTAGCGAAATAAGGAGCAGCAAAAGATAATTTGTCCAAGAAAATATCAGAACTAAAAACATAGATTTATCAATTGAATCAGTAAATAACTGAAAAAAACTAATTGATAGAATCTTTACACGAGTTAAACGGCGAAAAAGAAAAATCGTTTAATGATAAAATAGAATAAATACGTAGTTCTTTCCAAGTGACAGGTAATTAATTTTGCCTCAACTTCATCAGCAAGCAGATCTAAAACAAAACTTAGGCTATTGTTTAGTAATAAGTGGTTGACTAGCAGCTTTAAGCCCTAAAAAATGAAAACAAAGAGCTCAAAGAGTTGGTCAAATAACTTAGAGAGGAAATTCAAATTTTAGGAGCAGAAAATAAGATCAAAGGTTAGCAGCTACAGAGCCTAAGACAAAAAAGATCTCCAACAATCTAAAAAGAATTCGATGATTTACTACGTGATAGTAATAGTAATATGAATGAAGAAGCCGGTGATTCAAGGTAGTAAATTGAAAGATTAATCCTAGAAAGAGAAAGTTTAATTATAAAATATGGGGAGTTAGAAGGCAAGCTGGAGTAAATGTAAAATGAAAGCAAAAGAGCGAAAGAGGAAGCTGAAACACTAAAAAAGCAAATCAATTAGCATATCTGCGAAACAACTGTCCCTTCAGATAAGGTTTTATAATAGCTATATCAAAAGAAGTAATCGGCAAAATAAGAAAGTTATGCAAGCGAAGAGAGGGATCAAATTATCGTTGAGAAACTGTTAGAAAAGAATGAGATAATTGCTGAACTGTAAGAAACCGTGCTGAAACTATAGAAAGGGTATAACGCAGAGATCATGTAGCTGCGTAAGAACAATGCATAGCTTAACGCTTAGATCTTATCCCTTACGAAGAAAATATATCTAATGGATCCAAATGCTGTAGATGTTACAGAATATATCAAGGAATCTTGTAGGCAGGCAGTCAGCTAAACTTAGTATTACAAATCTCGCTATAATCTTAAGTTTTCCTCCCACTATCGATTCGCTGAACAGCCGCACAATCTTAGCTATCTGACCTAGCAGCATTCAAGAACACGAAGATATTAGCCATTCTTCACTCATAAAGATATGAACCTAGGGGAAAAGATAATCGGAAGGCCTTGTAGAGTAGATCCACTTAATTATACAATGAACAATGATTTCAAACTCAATTACTCAGCCTGGGAAATGCAGGGAGGGCGGCCCATATGATAAGCTATTCTTATTGTCATGATTTTGTCTGTCGTAATAGCAATTACAACTAAATAGTCTATTTATATTTCTAAGGCTGTTTTGCTGTTTATTTATTAAATTCATTTGTTGAGGTACATACATATGCCTTAGAACTTCATGAAATGGCTTTCTAAGGCTGTAAGGAACAAAAAGTATAAGAAATATGGTGATTTTTTTATTTGGAACATTCCAGAAACGAACCTTTTGAGTAAATCTATTTTGCTTGAAAGTTTTCAAGCAAAACTTGGCAAAAATATGAACAGAAGAGTTATAATACAAAAATAATCTTAAAGTAATCTCCATGAAAGGAAACTGACTGAATTTGCTTTTTTATTGCTATAGATAATTTGAGATCAAGCTTGAAATCATTAAAATTATTAAAGATGCAGAGAAGGTACACTCCCAGGAGCAAATTCTCCAAAAAGGAGTTTATCAATTCCTATCACGTCAATTAGGTACCTCTACCTTACTACAACCCTCTTGCTGACCCTTACCTCGAAGGATTTTTCTCCAACACCAAAGTTTAAAGTCACATCAATAAAATGGGGCTTCTTTACTCACCTGAAAAAAACTATCCTTATGAAGAAAGGAGACTAACCAACTTCAACAAATTCCATAGAAGTAATTACTACGATGTTCCGCCAACAAATCTCCTCAAAAACCACTCCAGCTTCTTTCGCAAAGAGAAGGCACGCAGCATGGGTGATTTTTCAAAAGACGCAGACTCCACTCAATGTGAAATGTTCAAAAAGATGTCAGATAGCGATTTGCTTTCCAAACCTCAGGAGAGAGGATTCTACAAGGATGATTTGCTTTCTCAGAGACCCAATACAAACTCATCTTCAAGAAGAGGAGCCTATTCATCAGACAGAAAGAGCAGATCGCACATTTTTAGGAGGAGGGACATGCCAAACAGGGACATCATTCATCATAGTGGATAGATAGTATTTTGATTTAATCTTTTTAATAATTCAAACAATCTCAGAAACTGACTTCCACAATCATTTTCAGTAATCAATTTAAATAAGTAAATGAGATCATTTGAAGTCTTTGTTGAAAACTTAGACTTTGAACTATTCTTCATTTAATGAAGGCAAGTGTTTTGATTTTCTTTTCACATTTTCAACGTGCCATTCCGATTTGAAATGTTGTCTCTGTTAATGTGCTGTAGAAAAGGTTGCAGTTTCACCGCAAGTACTACACTTAATCACTTTTTCTTCAGTCTTCTACTATTTCTTGCCTTGCTTTTTCTATTTGGGCTCCTTTTTCTATTACTATTTCTCTTCTGTTTACTCTTATTTTTCTTTGATTTCATCTAATAGCTCTAAGGCACTAAATTGTTCAGTTTCTAGTTCTTTATTTTCTTCATTAACTATCACTCCTACAAGCACTTCTACAGTAACTTTGTCAAGTTTTTTGCAGACTTGGTTGATTTCTCTATACTTGTTAGGCTATATGTTGTAGATTCTTGAGACTTGGGTTCCTTTAAGCTACTATTTCTAGAACTCATCGATTTCTAGAGTTTTCAGATGGCCAGTAAGCTCTTTTTACATTTCTTTTTAGAATGTTACTCTAATCTTCATCTATCCTCTAGATATTTTGTATCTCTTTTGCAAGAGCTTAATACAATCCAGAGCTTGCTTTTTGGCTGGTTGGTCTAATTTGATGGGAAAGTGAATATCCTTTATGGCCAATTTGATGTTTTCTGGAGTAAATCGTCTTTTGGTTGTAGGATGCACACATTTCTATACGATTATCTTGACGATATCAGCCAGAATGTTTGACTGTTGTGCATCTCTTTATTTGTCACTCACTTGCAATTCGCCTCTTTCAAGGATCATTTCGATGATTTAGGTTTTGGTTTTGTTGGGAAAGAACTTGTTGAGGTCAGCTTTCTTTGCTATTTATCCATGGGAGGCGTTCTCATAGATCTCTTATATCTGCAAAACTTAAGATAGATCCTGCTAAAGGCCGTTCCTCCAATTGACTGCTTTGTTTCTGTAGCAGGCGATTTAGAAGACTTTGTTGTTGATTTTGTATCGGATGTAGGCTACGTTAGTTTGCTTGACGTTGGTCGAAGGTTGCTTCAACATGACTATATTCTTTGATTATAATTGCTAGCGTAATCTAGAGCTTTTTAATGTAGAAGAGCATAATATTATATATGGTGATGAAGTTTATTTAATTTAAAGCGTTGTCTAATGTTGAATCAAAGGCTGTTTCGGTCATAATTAGTTTTGAACAGAAAACTTAAACTATTTAAAATTAGTTTTGCATTATTAAAATCTATGAACGAAGGATTTAGGACTTATGAAGGTTTGAACACTCTAAGGCCAATAATTCCCACTCCAAATAACTCAGCCAATGCTCTAAGAATGGATTCTAGCAATGAATTGGAGAAAAATCCTCTGCTGAAACACTACATTGATAATTACAATCGGCTTATGAGATAAAAAACAGTTCTAAACAACCAAATTACCATCATTAATAACTAAAAGTAGGAGCTTAGCAGAAGGCTATAGCTTTTGAAGGTAGTTTTATGTCGATTTAGAAGGATTAGGATAACAAAAAGAAGAGGCACAGGAGGAATGCAAGCTAAATCAGCCGCAACTTTGAGTGTCCTATAGCTGATTGTGGTCGTAATTACGGGTCATAAGGGTCACTTTTGCAGCACATCAAAATAAAGCACAAATAATTCTATGAGTCAGATGAATACGAAAAATTACTATTGTCAAAGAATAAGAAGAAATAGCAGCTGGTAAACAAAGCCAAATATAAGAAACAGTAGATCAACTCTTCCTAGAATGATTGAAATACTGATATCTTTTTTTAATCATTCAACTCATACTTCTAGCTTCTTTTATTTTTAGATAGTTAAGCTAGATAAAAATTAATGAACTTCAGCTATTTCAATGGCTACTGTGAAATTTTTCAAGGAAGGTAGTATATCCCCAGCTGGTTTTTCCGGGAATAAATATCAGCACAGGAGGATGAAATGTACTTTTATTCCTTACTGTTGCTCATTAAGAATACTTTGACTACACAACACTTCTGATAGCTGAGAGGCTGTTATTGCCATCCCACCATGAACAAAAGTATTTTCAGCTCATTTCATTGAATCTTTTATAGAACTTTTAATCTAATGCTTAGCTTCTCCTAAAACTGTTGTTGGACAAACACAGTCGAGCCTAGTTATTAAGAAACGTGAGAGGATTCAAATATGATTGCAAAGATTTTTAGAGAAGCACTACTAACAGAAGATTGAGAAACTTGCCAACCTTCTTATTTTTTTGAAATCTAATTTTTTATGAATTGAAAAAGCTGAGTCTAAGTAAGGAAACAATATGCTTATCGAATAAAAGGGCTAATCAAGAAAAATTTGCTTACCAAGTATGTAATCTTTCCATCCTTTTTTATTGATTCTTTTGTGAAGTTCACAATCTAGCTAAGTTGGAGAGTTGGTGCGATTATTTTTGATAGCTTGAAAGGGTTGCGTAAAAAAAGAATCTAACGCTTCTTCAGTGCTAGTGCAGAGATATTTCAGAGAAGGATAATCGTTGATTATAATAAAGTTTGGCATAAAACTATTAAATTATCAATCTCCCAAACTTAATTTTTCAAAAAAACTGTTTTTTAATGAAAACTTAGCAGAATAAGGAGCAAAACTCTTTTTATTCTTGAAATACAACTTTTAATGCTTGATAATGCTTAGTAAAACAACATAACTAGTCTTCATTTGATAAATAATTACTTTTTCTAATTACAAGAGAAAACAAATAGATTTGGCAATTCAAGTAGGAGAATTAAGAATACTAATTTTATCTCTTGCTTGAATTCGATCAAAGTTATTTTTTTTTATTTATCATAATCTAGAAATAAATTGAATAATTTTTATAATTTACTTCTCTAACAGTCTAAATTATGGATTTTCATGGCAAAACTTAAGAGAAAGGACTTGAGAATAGTCAGTAAGTAATAAAAAGTTTTATAGATTTAGTAGAATTGAGTGCTTGAAAAATGGTTTAGGAAGAAAAAGCTGCAAAGTCCATCAAGCTAAAAGTTTAAGCAAGTTCAAGCATTGATATAAATTTTGTCAGACTCCAGCAAATAAATAAAAAATGCATTTTATTCAAAGCAGTTATCTGCCAAACAAAAATAAAATTAAGGAGGGGAGTTTTAGGGTAATAGTTTAGGAAATGAATAAGAAAATTAAACGCTGGAATACTAATAATATCTGCGATATTATATTGCTCGTATCTTACTTGATTGACGGCTCATATACATTTCCCTGCGTAATTGAAAGATCCTTGCCCTTCTTCGACTTGGCTGCCTCCGCCGCACTTTGCCACAGAATGCGCGCGATCATATTTTTACTTTTGATAATGATGTTATGTCAATCGACTGTTGAGGATATGTGGAGGTTTGTGGGTGAGATTGGAAGGGCTGGGGTTGTGTAGATGTATGATATAGAATTGTTCAATATAAATGGAGTTTAGTAAATCTTGATTGGGACAGATTTGGATTAAAATATCTTCTATACTTAGATGCGGAGACACTTATCCCGTTCTGTGCGGTCACGCAATACTTCCACTTCTCAACCAAGGCAACAACGCCGTACTAACAACAAAGCAAGGTGCTCTCAGTATCAGCATATTTAGAATGCACTCGAAACTCTTGATAATCGCCATGCTCTCTCTTTACTGCAAACTTATTAAGAACTGAGCCAAGATCAGTATTGTCTCAAAACCAGGCTGGCTCATCAACTGTAGTAGCATCAACTCTGTATAGTATCTGCCAAAAAGGCCTTATAGAAATTGCCCAACTGCAAAAGCTGTCTTAATGTTTACCTTTCTCATTCCTAAGAGATTCCTTAATAAGATCTTCCTCTCAAAGAAGAGTTGATTGCTACGTTTTAGAATGAGTTTCCTTAACTTTTTAGCCTTATCCCAAAACTTCCCTTTCTTACACCTAATTATAGGCTTTACGCTAGTATGACAAACGATTTGAAACACAAAGGAGGACAACTAGATAAAATCGGGATCATAGAAGTCAACAGCGGCCGTAAAATAATTGCGTTGTAAAAAATATCTCCCAACTAAGAGATTTTGTTTGTTCCTAAGAGCCATTTAATCACTCTAGAAATAGCGAAGGAGCTGCCTTTAGTAAAAAAGATTTTGCAATCAAGAGTGCTTTTGCGTTCCCCAAAACATACACAGCTTTCTATTTTCCTCCTTGAGCATTTTTAGCTAGGTGATATGTCTCCCTTTGCTTCTTACCTGAAAACACTTCCAACTTAGTTTTCGCATTTTCCAATTAACTATACAGAAGAACTGCTGGCAGAACTAAAAGGGACCACCTTTTTGGACCAGGTCAACCAGAAAAAGGTAGATATAAGGAAAGATTACGATGCTATAGTAACATTGGACTAAACCTTTGCAAGATTTTAATTCAAAAAGTTTGTTGAGGCCCGTTTATTAGTGAGTTCTAGAGTTTTTGGAATCGTGGTGGACCAAGTAAAAACTGATGCTCTAGTGCCAGTCGCAGATATGCTTAACCATAAGCTGCCCAAACAGACTAGCTGGTTTTATTGCAGCACAAAGTAAGGATTTGTCATTCAAAGTTTGAAAGAAATTTAGCAAGGCTGCTAAGTTTTCGATTCTTATGGGCAAAAGTGCAACTCGCGCTTTCTTTTGAACTATGGCTTCGTCCTTTCCAGCAATCCTCACAACTAAATTGTAATACGTTTATTATATAGTCGCTTGACGTTGATTTGACTAATCTTTTCCAAGGGGTCCCTCGGACAGCTAAAATTAGGTTGAGCAAGAACGTATAATCCAAAGGATTTGAGGAAATGTTGGGATTGTTGCGTTCGAGTTTAGATTATCCTCCAAATGAATAATAATCAGAGTAAGATGGCAATATTTTCGTGCTCTAGAACTATAAAAAAACAGCATTTAAAAGTGTCGAGCTTTAGATTAGAGTGTGGAAGCTCTTTTAACAAATCGTAAGTGAGCGCAGCAAAGAATATCCTCAGTCCATGATTGAAGATAGGAAGTCCTTAAAGAAATGCGATGACAAAAACATAGCAAATACAATAATTCTGAGGAAGGGAGAAAAGTAGGTTTTGGCATTTTATAATGCAATGAGTAAGAAGGTTATTCGTTATTTATAGAGTGGTGGGAAGAGAGGGGACGTAAGTCCATATTAGTCTTATATTACAAGCATAAATGCTTTTGGTAATTGTTAACCATAAAACTGATTTTTCTCATTTTTTATGCAGCAACTAGAAACTAATTGCGACATCAAAAGAGATAACTTTCTGATTCATCTCCATTACAATTCCGTCATTATATTAGCTCAGATACAAAGATCTAGTTAGTTTTTGACCTTTTTACGCATCTCTCGCCAAATTGACTTTGATTTAGAGGTTGAGATATCGTTAAAGGAGATTATAAATTTCAACAAAAACACTGCAAATTGACTAATAAAACAACTGCAACTTTTATTTATGGTCATCAGAAATGGATTTACATTGATAAGCTTTAATTGAAACAAGAGAAATTCATCACTTATAATTAATACTTAATACCTAGTTATTTGATGCCTCCAAAGAAACAAAAATAGAGCAAAGCATAGCTCAAGGCTGCGATTTAGCCTTAAAATAGGGCACTTACTCCTGACAGTCAAAATATTGAAGAAAGGGCAGGAAGAATCACTGAACCTTTCAAATGCATTTGCGGTAAAGTTTATGGATCACTTGCAGCTGTGCATACACACATCAATAACAAGCATACTGAAGAAAAGAAGAAATACAAGGCCCAAATTATCAATCCAAAGAAGAGTGGCCAACCATCTATGACTTCTATCAGGATGAAGGATATTAACTATAATGAAATCTAAGCGGAGTTGATGTGCCTAGCAGATATAAACTTAAAGGCCATTTACTAGCTCTACAGCTAGGTTTAGAAAAATTTGAAAGATAAGGACATTTTAATCGATGTTAATGAAGATCTTTCTGATGACTCTGATCTCTAAATATAGGGAGCTTAGGGAGAAGTAACCATTCAAGAAGAAAGTAAAAGAAGAAAAGACATAAATTTAAAGATTAAGGGATATAAAGACCATTATAAGATGGAAGAAATCATTTATGAAAGAAGAGAAGATGATTAGTTGGCTACTTTTAAACAAGAAAAATTCAAGTTGAACCTTATCTCGGAGCTAAGCAAGTTTTTCGTTGCCGATTTTGCTGCAAAGATAGAGTTTTCTCTTCTGCTGATACATGTTTCTGAAAAGCAAGGAACTTCCAAACCTGATCAGGCTAACAAAATAAATACAGCTCTTGATTAAATTTGGTAAAGATTTCCCAAAATCAAGGCACAATTGATAAGATACTACAAGGAATGGAATAAAATACGAAATCATTACAAAAGTTGGAAGCAGGAGCAGAGCAAGAATGATAGACCCGTCCTATGATTCATTTGACCTTGTAATTCATAGATAATATACAATTAGTGAGTAAGAGAATATTTAGTTGTTGTGAATGCTGCCAATATATGAGTTTTAGGAATAAAATCGTAAAGCCATCAAAGCTGTAGCCTACTCTTCATGGCATCGCTGTATTAGTTTCCTTTGCAAAAATGCAAAAAAGTGTAAAATCCTCCCAAAGCAAAAAGTATGACCCCGAAAACCCAGCCAAGCAACTCATTTGCAGTTCCACAAGAAAAAAAGTAAAATACCTGCGAAGCTAAGCTACATAAATCTATCTTTACAAAATGTTGAATACAGCTCTGCCCAAAAGCGATCTTAGGAAGCCAACTTTTTAGAGTACGAAATCGACCTTGAATTCTGTAGCAAACAGAACAACTCCAAAAAGTCTGCATATTGAAATGCGTACATCATGTATATGGGAGAGAAGATCATAAAAAACTTGGCAGCGATAAGGCTAGTAATAGCGGTGTAGACAGTTCCCGCCAGTCCGAAAGCTACAATTACTCCACTAGATAAGCAACTAGATACGCCGTGACGATATTGATCCACTTGATGATTTTTAGAGATTTTTATGCTTTTTACTACATTACTTAACAAATATCATAAGAATCAAAAAGTTATTTGGATCCTTCGAGAGGACATATCCTCGTTTCCCATAATTCTTTATGAATAACTGAAGTCATTTACACCATTTTTTAAAGATCGGAGCTCGATTACATACAGAGCTAAAAAGAAGTCTGTTCAGTTTCAGCTGGTATCTTCTAAAGAGAAAAGGTTTAATTTTTGATAGAGCTCACAGTAGCTTGTAAGAAATTATTAGATCGGCAATTTATTTTTTAGAAAAAAGCATTCTTATTTTTCTTCTACCTGCACAAATTCCATCATAATCATTATTTATATTCTTCGAATGAGAAGGACCAGCACAAAAAAGGCTTCAACCTTTAAATTACAAGCAGCTAGAGCCAAATTCCAAAACTATCTTGATGACATTTATAGTTGCACAGTGGCTAAGAAATTCCCTGCAATGATCGACGTAATCATTACTTAACTCAGACGATCAAATATTCAAGTTAGGCCCTCTTCGACATTTGTTACAGCTACAAGGAAGAATCTCCCTTCAATCGTGGTCTCAATTATGACTTCCGTTACTTTGGATTCCATACAACAGAAAACCAAATAGTCTATAGCGAGTATTTGGGAGAAGTTAGTCAGGCCTACCTTATGGGAGATTTCAACGGATTCAACGAATAAAAACATCCTTTGATCCCAAACGAAGATTTTGGCGAAGGATGGTTCAAGCTTTAATGGGACTTAAATTAATACAGGTTAGACTAAAACTCAAGAATTCAACTTAGAGTAATTGATGATAAAGGTAATTAATGGTTAGGCGCCCCTCCAAGCTGCAGAGTCGTATAGGGACAGTTTGGAATATATCGAAAATAAACTTCAAGACTCTACCATAGTACCAAACATAGGTAAAAGTTCTTCTAATATAGAATTTCGCAGCTTTTTGCATACACTATCGATTTATAGCAGGTCTCAATGGAGAATTGTGTGAAATTCATCGAAGATGAATCATAGTTGTTACAGTGTTTTAATGCTATAATCCTGAAAAATTTGTTTAGCTAACAAGGATCTCTGATTCACAAATTCAGCCTTTCAATCTAAAAAGCTGAAAGACTTGAAGAAATCGTTGAAAGATTAACGAGGTTGGGACTAAAAGTTGTGTTAGAATGGAACTTTAACCCAGCTTAGATGGCTTAACCCAAAGGTTCTTAGAGTATCTATGGGAAGTAATGCGGAGCTTGCGAATGGCAGTTTGATTTGATGAAAAACTAAGCAATGGCCTTTTATCTTTCAAACATTGCTTACTATTTCAGACAATTTGGAATTAGAGGATTACATTTCACAAAAGTGCACCAACTGTTTCATGCTACTAATGGAGTGCTCATGACTAAGATAATAAACGTCTTATGTGAAAGGTTAACTGAAGATTCTATCACTCTAGCTTCATCTAAAGAATTCATACCAGGATTGTCTTAGCACATTCAAGACGGAGGTCTAGGCTTCAGCTTTACCTATAATTACCATTAAAGTCTAAGCTTAGATCAGCAACACTAGGGCATTTATGAGGTCGTAAAGCAAATACAGGCAAGCTCTAGTTGCTTATCTCTCAATTTAGGCTCGATTCAGCCTTAGGATTACATATACTTGCTTTTTAGCTTTATGATTGCGAAAAAAGGTGTCTTTACTCAAGGACCGATACTTGGCTTGAAGAATGAGTTAATGAAGATTTTGAAATTAAGAAAGCAGGAAGAACTTTTCAGTGAAGAAGCTGAAGTAAGTACAATTAGTGAGCAATGTGTGAGCGTTAACAGAGGCCAATTGTCTATTTTCTTCAATTTTGGAAAAAATGTCCATAAAATCGAAGGGGATTTCAAATAAAAGAAGGTTGTTTATTCTTAAATAGAAGAAAACTAAAGCATAAACTTGGAGGAGTTGACCATTAAAGGTTTGGATTGCTTAGTTCTCGAGAAAAATTGAGTGATTTACTTTTATTACTCTATAATTAATATTAAAATTTAACTAATTCTCAATATAAGGCTATAGTTGATTGGTTTCATGATCATTTTAACAAACTGAACTTCAAGCTGGTCAAGTAGTCTAGAATCTTCTTTTCTTTGAATGTGCCAGCATAGCTGAAAATGACTGTACTTTAGTGCTTGCCTTTACCCCATAGGCCTTTCTTCACTGTCCACTTCTTATCTACTACTTCAGGAGCCTCATCTTACTTTACTAGTGCCTTTATCTTTTAAACGTCCAGGTGATCGGGAGATGAAACAATCACAAAGAAGAATGAATCATTAATGAATACAACGGTTTTTTTGCTTTACTAAATTACAAAAGATTTACCACAATCGG
>Ga0316217_10002594_pt1 | contig 21554 bp, 14 predicted proteins | sample 1anoAmetaG_FD_203633 | JGI IMG/M metagenome (GOLD analysis project Ga0316217, IMG submission 203633) | Freshwater microbial communities from Trout Bog Lake, Wisconsin, USA - 1anoA | ecosystem: Environmental > Aquatic > Freshwater > Lake > Hypolimnion/Profundal zone | place: USA: Wisconsin...
GTGTCCATCTGTGTCCATCTGTGTCCATCTGTGTCCATCTGTGTCCATCTGTGTCCATCTGTGTCCATCTGTGTCCATCTGTGTCTATCTGTGGTTAGAATGATTGGTTGCGGCCAAGCGGCTCGGAAAAATCGTTTTCCTTCGCCGCCGGCAAGGTTATGCTCGCCCGGTCATTTATGCCGCCGCCAATAAAATGCCCCGCCTTCACGCCGGTTGAAGCCGGCTTTGCCATGCCCGCCGAATGGGAACGGCACGCGGCCACGTGGCTCGCCTGGCCGCACCATGCCGCCGACTGGCCCGGCAAATTCGCGGTCATCCCCTGGGTTTATGGCGAGATGGCCAGAAAAATCACCGCCGGCGAATCCATCCGCCTCCTCGTCCGGCATCTAAAAGACAAGCAGTTTGCCCGCCACGTTTTTCGTCACGCCGGGGTTGACCTGCGAAAAATTCAATTCGTCGTTGGTCCCACCAATCGCGGCTGGACCCGCGACACCGGGCCGATTTTCGTGCAGGCCGAAAGGGGGAAAAACAAATCCGCAACTGCGATTGTCCATTTTCATTTCAATGGCTGGGCAAAATATGACAATTGGGACAAGGACACGAAAGTACCGGAATTGGCCGCCCGCTGGCTGGGCCGGCCATTGTTCCACGCCCAAGCTCAAGGCCGCCCATTCACCGTGGAAGGCGGCGGCCTGGAGGTGAACGGGCGCGGCACCCTGCTCGCCACCGAGGAATGTTATCTGCATCCCAAGATCCAGGTTCGCAATCCGGGCCTCGGCCGGCGGGAGATCGAGACGGCCCTCAAGAATTATCTTGGGGTGACGAATATTTTTTGGCTGGCCAAAGGCCCCAAGGGGGATGACACGCACGGCCATATTGACGACGTCTGCCGGTTTGTGAACACCAGGACGCTCGTGCTGGTTCGCGAGCGCAATCCGCGCGACGAAAATCACCGGCCGCTGGCCGAAAACTGGGACCGCATCCGGGATCTGCGCCTGGAAGACGGCAGCCGGCCGGAAGTGGTCGAACTGCCGATGCCTTCGCCGCTGTATTTTGACGGGGTGCGGCTGCCGGCCAGCTATGCGAATTTTTACATTGGCAACGCCGGGGTCATCGTACCGACGTTCAACGACCCGCAAGACCGGGTGGCGTTGGGCATTTTGGGCGAATTGTTCCGCGACCGTCCCGTGGTGGGCATCCATGCCGTGGATTTGGTGTGGGGCTTTGGCTCCCTGCACTGTTTGACCCAGCAAGAGCCGGCGTAAAGGGAGAGCCAAGAAACATTCAACATCCAACATTCAACATTCAGCACCCAACGGCTAACGGTAAAAACATCCCGGCGAATCATTGATTGCTTTTCGGCCGAAGTTCTGCTAGGAAGTTAAATCTCTTTATGAAGAGGCGGTACTGGACACATTGGTTGACCCTTGGGCTGGTTCTGGCCGGGCCGGCGGTTCGCCTGCATGGGGGCACGGCGCCGTTCATCATCACCGCGCCGGCCAGCCAGACCAATGACACGGGCGCGAGTGTTTCCTTTGCGGTCGCGGCCGGCGGCGACGCGCCGCTGATTTATGCCTGGTATGCGGGCACCAATGCCCTGACCGATGACGGGAACGTCTCCGGCAGCGCCACCCCCAATCTGACCCTGGCCAGCCTGGCCACGACGGACGCCGGAACGTACTCGGTGGTTATCAGCAACGCCTCGGGCACGATCAGCACCGGCGCGGTGCTGACGGTCTATACCCGGCTGGTGCAGAACGGCGGATTTGAGACGGGGGACACCTCGTCCTGGACCCCATCCGCGGAAATACTCCTGGGTCTGAACGCGGTAGTTTTTCCCTTTGCGGCACACTCGGGAAATTACGGTTTTGCGATCGGCGTGCCGGAGGTGCCGGGCTATCTCTCCCAAGCGCTGCCGACCTGCCCGGGCCAGCCGTACCTGATCTCCGTCTGGTTGAATTCCGATGGCGGGATCACGAATGAATTCATCGTCAGTTGGGACGGAACCAATATTTACGACCAGGTCAACCTGCCAGCGCAGGGTTGGGTCAATCTCCAAATCACCGCCGCGGCGAGTTCCACGAACTGCGTGCTTGGCCTGGGCGCCCGCGACGACGCGGGATTTTTCAGCATTGACGACGTAAGCGTGGCGCCGGTGCCGGTGTTTCTGACGGTGACCAATGCGGCGGGCATTCTGACGGGCACTTTCAACCGCTTGGCTGGGTTCCGGTATCAAGTCCAAAGCTGTGCCGAACTGGCCGCCGACAATTGGACGAATTGGGGGAACGTCTGCTTTGCGGAAACCAACGCCACGGGATCGTTCTCCGTGCCAGCGGCCGCGCCACAGCAGTTCTTCCGGCTGGAGCTGGTGCCATGAAGAGCAGGAGAGCAGAGAGCGAAGCGGGGAGCGGACCGGAACCGGCAACCTGAAAACCCTGAACCACCAAGTTTTGACCACGAAATACACCAAGCACGCGAAAGCAAAGGCAACCCCGACCATTCGCCGGTTTCCTTTCGGGTGATTCGCGAGGGTATTTCGTGGTTTAACCCGCGTTTATCTTTTTTAGCATTTCAGCATTTCAGCATTTCAGCATTTGAATCACGTCTCACTTTTGTTCCACGCGGACCAGCGAGGAGAGGATTGGGAAGATGCTAACGTAATCATCCGTCCAGAGGGGAGTTTCCATCGGGTCGGTGCGAAAATTGCGCGTAGCCGAGGCAATGGGTTCCGAATCCAGAAAAGCCCGGTTGCGGCTCAACAATACCCAGCGGGAGTACAAGACCCACCGGGAATAATTGTAGTCCCGCGTCCCCTCGGCCGGAGTGCGGACAATCTGCGCGTACCCCAAGTCGAAATGCGACGCCAGACTCCGCGCCACCGGCAACAGCTCCAAATATCGGTTGGTGATGTGCATCACGATGACGCCATCGGGTTTCAGGTGGCGAAGGTAGGTGGTGAAGGCTTGCTCGGTGAGCAAGTGGACCGGCACGGAGTCGCCGCTGAAGGCGTCGAGGATAAGGATATCGAATTGTTGCGACGGTTCATTTTCCAGGGTCAGCCGCGCATCGCCGAGGACCACCTCCACCCCGGCCTGGCTTTGCTTGAGGTAGGTGAACCGGGTTTGCGCCAAGCGCTCGACGTCGGGGTTGATTTCGTAAAAGCGGATGGTGTCGCCGGGGCGGCCGTAAGCGGCGATGGTGCCCACGCCCAAGCCGATATCCCCAACCCGACGATTCGACTGGCGCGGAAAAGAGCCAAGGGCCAGGCCGACCCCGCTCTGTTCGCTGAAGTAGGTGGTTGGCAGGGTGGCCCGCGCCGGATCCGTAAATTGCAGGCCGTGAACGGTGCTGCCATGCCGGAACTCGAACGCCCGGTTGGCCGGGTCGTCCTTGTTCCGTTCAAAGACGCGGAGGAGGCCATAGAAATTGCGGGAAGTGTCCACGGTGTCCGCCATTCGCTGGCCAGCCTCGAAGCGGAGGAACGCCGCCAGCCCGGCTAGCCCGGCCAGCAACGCGGGCCAGACCGGCCAACGCCGGCCACGCAGTCTCCACTCGGTCCTCGCGGTGAAGTGCAGGAAGCACAGGATCGCCGCCAGCAGCCAGATTCCCCAGTTGAGTTCGGCATAGGAATTAAACACCAGCGGCGCCACGACGGCCACGAGCACTCCCCCAGCCGCTCCGCCCGCGGCAATCAACAGATAAAACGTCGTCAGCCAACGCGGGTCGGGCCGCAGCCGGTAAACTTCGCCATGACAGACCATGCACGCGGCGAACAGGCTGGCGCAGTAAATGCCCAGTTGCGCCGGGAGCCTCGGCTGGGGATGGGCAAACAGGGCGTAACACAGCAGGCCCAACAGCGGGAACAGCAGCCAGTTGAAGCAGCGGCGAAAATACCAAACCGGATTGTCGAAAGCGATGATGAAGGTCAGCAGATACAGGCTCAAAGGCAGCACCCAGAGAAACGGGATGACCGCCAGATCCTGGCAAATTTTATTGGTGGTGGCCAGCAGCAGCAGCGAGCCGCACGCCGGCAGCGCAAACCACAAACATTTGTCCCGCCGCGAGGCCGCCGGTCTGGCCGCGTCCGGCGGCAGCGAACCGGCGGCCGTTGCGGTTGACTGGGCGGCGGGAACGGAGCGCCACAGCCGCCAGGCGCAGAAGCCGCAGCCGAGCGCAAAGCCGCCGAAACCCCAAGCCCAGCCAAGCGCAAGCATCTGGCGGGGAAAGCGCGGCTCGAAAAACACGGGGAAGCTCACCAAGGCCAGCAGCGAGCCCAAGTTGGACAAGGCATAAAGCCGGTAGGGAACAACACCAGGATGCAACCGGGTGAACCAAACCTGCAATAGCGGGCCGGTGGCGGAAAGCACGAAGTACGGCATTCCCAAACACACTGTGAGCAGCCGCAAAATGTGGCCGATGGGTTGCGTGTCGGGGCCGGGTTTCCAGTGACCGCCGGGAATCACCGGCAGAAACACAAGCGCGACCGCCAGCAGGAGCAGGTGTAATCCCGCCTGCACATAGAACGAAAACCAGCGTACGATGAGATGGGCATAGGCGTAGCCGGCCAGCAAAAGAAGCTGAAAAAAGAGCATGCAGGTGGTCCACACGCCCGGACTGCCGCCGAACCAAGGGAGGATGAATTTCGCGATGAGAGGTTGGATCTGAAACAGCAGGAAGGCGCTGAGGAAGATGGTCAGCGCGAAACCAGTCCAGCCCGCCAGCCGCGGCCAGTTTTCAAGCTGCCCGGAACGGACTGGTGGTGCCATGCTCATTCACTTCCTCTGGCGGCGGCACATTCTGCGCCGCATGACCGGGAGGGCAAGTTCTAAAAAACCGGCGCGCAGCGAGGCGCACCGCACTTCGTGTTCCAAGCATCATTGGCGGCAAAAATCAAGCCCGGCCGAATTTCCGGCTGAGGACACCCACGCCGCAGAGCGCCAAGCCCAGGAAAGTCACGGTGCTGACCGGGTCCGGCACGGTATTATTGCTATAACCGGTGGCGCCGATATATAGACCTTTATTGGCGTCATCAATGCTGGCTTCGGCATAGTAATTGCCACTGGCATCCAACTGGGCGAAATCAGCCGCAGCCAGACCGCCCACCGTGCTCGTGATGAGATAAGTGATGGTTTTGCCATAACCCAATTCCGTCTGGTCATTTTCAGCGAAGGACATATTGATGTCAAATTTTTGTCCGCTGGCGGCCCCGGTGTAAGCATTGGCGCCCTGCGTAATGGTCGCCGGCGTGATGGTGCTCCCAAGCACCTTGGGGTTGCTGGTGTCCACCGTCCATGCCGTCTCTGTAAAGGTCAAGGCGCCGACGTAGGAATTCGCCACATCCAGGAGCAGCCCCGTCCCTTGATTGATATGCTCGTAGTCACCGCTGCCGGCGAAACCAAGTCCCGGGCAGGTGATTTCGAGCTGCACGCCCCCGGCAACATCCGTAAAGGTAGCCACCACGTAAGGGGCGCTGGAGCCATCCCCGTTGACAAAACTGCCGGCCAGCACGGATCCCAGATCCATGGTAATCACGTTCGCCGCTGCGCTGAAATTGACCGCCGTGGCGGCGACCGCCGCCCACCCGGCCAACCCTGAAATATTCTTGAGGCTCATGTTTTTCATTTTGCTTCTCCTCCTTTAACAAATTCGTCTTGCCTGGCTCGTTCGCTCTTTTGTGCTGCCAGTCTTGCTTTAGACCGCCTTACCTTTGATATAAGCACTAATCATACCATGCCGGCGGCACACCCCGCATCCGTCCGGCGATAAACCCGCAACGGGCAGCGGGACAACCGTTTGCGAATCAACTAATAAGTTATTGCGACTGGTCCACACCCGTTTTTTTTCTGATTAAACCGTAAAGAATCCCGACGCTCTTGCATTTTGGAGCCCGCCAACGGCTTCGTGCTCCCGCGGATTACTTGGACCACGGAGGGCGAATCGCCCGGATTTTTTTGTCTATCCGGGTCATCCGCGTCATCACTGGTTCGGCTTCCGCAACTCTGCCAAGGCGATTATGGAGAGTTTCCACGTCCTTGCGGACTTGCTCACGGACCATGAACCGCGCAATCGGAGCGCCGAGCATTGCTCGGCATGGTTGGAGGGCTCGTTTTCTCTGGCCGAGCAATGCTCGGCGCTCCGGTTCATGGCAAGGGATCAGGTTTGGCCACCCGTTTGGCGAGCCTGAATTCGTGATAGGGATGACCGGAACGATACCAGGCCAGCAGGTCCTCGCTGGGTGGCAACTGCGGGGACTGGGGTGTTTCTCCGGTCAAGTAACCAACCTTTGCCTGCATGGCGGCGGCTTCGGTGAAATGTCCGCCCTCGGAATAGACCTCCGCCAGCACCGCGACCTGGGGCGGCACGGCGTAATGGGTCAATTCGCAAAGGTGCTTCATCAACTGGATGGCCGCCGGCACATTGCGCAACGAAGCATCGGGGCACAGGGCCAGCAGCAGGGACAATTGCACCGGCACGAAAGTCGAATTGGGCTGGCCTTTCAAGGCGAGCTGATATTGCGCAATGGCTCCGGCATAGTTGCCGTGCTGGACCAACTCAAGGCCGCTGGCGGCCAAGGCTTTGGTGGCGGCTGATTCCGTTTCCGCGCGGGCTTCACGGCGCAGCAAGGGAAACAAACTGGCGAAATCGTCTGTCCAGAGTGGAATGTGCTTGGGACGGGAAGACTCCGGCCGGGCCGCAGCTTGGATGGTGGGCGAGCCGAGGAGGTCATTGCTCCGCGAAAGCAGCACCCAGCTTGAACGGTAAAGCCAGGGCTGGGCGGGCGGCGGATAAGATTCAATAACCACCATATAAAGCTGAAAGCAGCGGGCCAGATTGGCCGCCACCGGCTCCAGATCCACGCTCCGATTGGAGATGTCCACCGCCATGATGCCCCCGGGTTTTACATGGCGCAGATAAATGGCGAAGGCCTCTTTGGTCAGGAGGTGCATGGGCACGGCATCGCTATTGAAGGCATCCAAGGCCAGCAGGTCGAAGTCCTGGGGCGGCTGCTGTTCCAACGAGAGCCGCCCATCGCCCGGCGTCACCTCGACGTGCGCCAGACAGTTCGTCAAAAAAGAAAACCACCGGTTGGCCAGTTGCGGGATTTCGGGGTTGATTTCATAGCTGTGGAAATAATCGCCCGCCTTGGCATAAGTCGCCAGCGTGCCGGTCCCCAGGCCCACCAAACCGATCCGCCGGTGATTGGCCGGCAACGCGTGCAACGCCAAACCCACACCGCTGTGCTCGCCAAAGTACAGCGTGGGCCAGGCGGCCCGTTCCGGATCAATGAACTGCAAGCCGTGCGAGGTTCTGCCATGCGCCAGCTCGCGGAAGTGCAGGCCGGCCTGTGGCAAATCAAGGTCCAATACCGTCAGCACTCCGTAAAAATTCCGGGTGCGCTCCAGCCGGTGGGCGGCAAACCGGTGAGCTTCCCACCACATCGAGCCAGCAAACCCCAGCAGGCACAAGGCCAGGCCGGCGACGGCAAGCTGATGACCGTGGCCGCGCCGCGCGCGAGCGCGGTCAATATCATCAGAGCGACGCCGGTGGCGAAGCCAGTGGTCGAGCCAGGGCCGATTCAAGCAGGGGGGCGGGGACGGCTCGTCACCGGGGTTCGTTGACCAAAGCTTAAGCCGTGGGGACGGGCCGTCCCCACCTCTGTTTTCGCGCTGGTTTGAATCCGTGCTGTGCCCGGGCAAAAGCCGGTCCTCCAAGCCGCTTCGCACCATGATGAACAACAACAGTACTCCGCACAGCAGTAACCCCCATTGCAACTCATAAAAATCAGTGAAGAGCAAAGGCGCCCCCACGGCCACCAACAAACCACCCAACGCGCCGCCCACGGCAATGCCCAAATAAAATCCGGTAAGCTGCCGCGGGTCCGGGCGGAGCCGATAGAGTTCGCCGTGGCAAATCATGCAGCCGACAAAGAGGCCCGCCGAATAGATGCCAATCTGCCGCAAAATAGACCACTCGTTGACCTTGAACAGCGCCCAGCAGATGGCCGTCACGGCCGCGAGGAAGGCGGGTACGAAGATGCGCCGCCGGTACCAACGCGGGCTATCAAAGCTGATGATGAAACTCAACAGATACAGCGAAAGCGGCAGCACCCAGAGGAAGGGGATGACCGCCACGTCCTGGCAAATTTTGTTGGTGGTGGCCAGCAACAGCACCGAGGCGCAGGCCGGCAGCAGCAACCAGAGCAGGCGATTGAGGGTTGAAGGTGGAGGGTGGAGGGTGGGCAATCCGCCGGTAGCAGCCAACGGGAGGAGGCTCTCTCTTTCGCTACCCGAAATAGTATGAGCCTCCGCACGTCGGCGGCTACAATTCGGAAGCTGGGAGGCAACCGGTGCCTGCCGCCAGAGGTTGGCGGCGCAGACGGCGCAGCCCACGGCATAAATAGCCAATCCCCAGCCCCAAAAGCCGGCCTCTTCGGGCCGGGTGAAATGGGGTTCGAAGCACACCGGAAAGCTCACCAGCGCCAGCAGCGAGCCCGCGTTGGAGAGTGCGTACAGCCGAAAGGGCGACACCCCGGGATGCGTCCGGCTGAACCAATGTTGCAGCAGCGGCCCGGTGGCCGAGAGGACGAAAAACGGAAGGCCCACGCACGCGGTCAGCAAGAGCAGGATTTGTCCGGTGGGATTGCCGCTGCCAGCCGGTTTCCATGAATCCGCCGGGATGACGGGCAGCAGCGCGAGTGCCACGCCTGTCAACAGCAGGTGGACCACCGCCTGATCACGCAACTTAAACCGGCGCGTGAGAACATGCGCGTAGGCATAGCCGCCCAGCAGCGCCAGTTGGAAAAACAGCAGGCAGGTCGTCCACACGCCGGGCGTGCCGCCAAACCACGGCAGGATGTACCGGGCGATCAGCGGCTGCACTTGAAACAGCAGGAAAGCGCCGACAAAAATGGTCAAGCCGAAGAAGGCCATCGCGAAACTCAAGGCAAATATGATTTTCCCGCACTCATCCCAAGGCTGCTTTCCACCGTGATCAAGGCGTTCGCCATGGTTGTGTAAGCATTGGTGGCGGCGGTATAAGTGGCGCCATTGGAGGGAAATCCATTAGCCGCCCAGGCGTCATAGTCATTGAGGTAGGCGGTCATATTCGACAAAACAGTGGCCGGTGCTGGAGCGCCGGACACATTAGTCGCCGCCAGAAAACTGTTGGCCATGGCGGCAAAGGCTCCCATCAAACCGTTGGTGGGGTAAGTCCCGCCCGCATAACTGCCGCTCCCTGCCGCGGCGGCGGCCAACGACGACAGCCAGGCGTTCTGGTAGTAAACGAAATTGGCGTTCGCGTTGAGAATCTGGCGCGAATCCAGATTGTTTGAATTGTAGGTATAAAGATCGAGAATTGAACTTTGGATTAGATAGAAGCTGAAATTGGTGGCCACCACGGAAATCTCGGTGGCGTTGGGTTCAATCGCGAACCAGGCATTACTAGTGGACCCGTAGTAATTGAGCGTCAGTTGGACAAAGAGCGGAGATAGGTTGATGCGCTGGATCATGAGATCACTGCCCGCGCCGTTCCAGCCGCTCAAGAGGCTGACGGTGGCTGCGGGCACCTGGCCATCGGCGGTGTTCCACAGGTTGCTGAAATCGGCGGCGACGCTGGGAACGCCACTGACCATGCTGGCGGGGAAAGGCCGGCCAAGGCTGGACAGGATAATGACCCGCGGACTCACGGGCTGCGGCGCCCCATTGGCGTCCTGAAGATAGCCGTAGTTTTGCAGGTAGGTCGCGTTAGTGCCGTTGATACTCAAATTAGGATCTATGAGAAAAAAGCGCGGCTGATGGCGGGCATTGGTATAAATATCGGAGACGTTCATGCCCAGTTCCGTGGCCAGCGTGTAAGCCCAATTGGTGGCGCCGGTGAGGCCGGGCACATAGCGGTTGCGCTGCACGCTGCGCAGCAGGGCGTTGTTGAAGACTTGCAGCATCGCGGTTTCCTGGTTGGCGACAATCTGGTCGGTGCTCTTGATCAGGACAGGCACCAGGGCGGCTGCCAGAATGGCCAGGATGGCCAGCACGCCGATGAGTTCCAGCAGGGTCATGGCTTGGCAGACGCTCCGGCATCGCGGAGCGCCGGCCTCTGGCCCGGCTCGGTGCAGTTCACGCAGCGTCATAGCCCCGCCAGCGAATTGACCGCACCAGGCTCGGGAGTGGTTGAGGCGGATGTTCATGATGACTTATTTTCCCCCGGTCCCGGACCCGCCATTGGAAAGGATTCCGGGAGCTGAGTTTCCACCACCGTCTTGGAGAATACCATTATTTATCACCGTGCCCATGTTCAGATCACCCATGGAATGTGAGTAGAGCGAACTAAACGGCGGGGTTGTGTTTGCCCACATGGTATAGAACGACATGAAACTGTCCATGGCGCTGAGAATGTCCTGGGGCGAACCTTGGAAACCGCCACCGGCAAACGGAATCCAATGGTTGGTTGGGCTGTAAAAGAAATTCGTGGCGGCAATGGAAAAATTATTGGCGAGGATGGCGGGGGTGACAGTGGAATTGGTGGTGAAAGGACCATTTTGGATCGTTCCCTGCCAGAGGCCGGGGCTTTCATAGACGTAGCTTGAGTCGCTGGTCAAGAGGAGTTTCATCTGCAAGGCCGCCCCGTTGCTGCACCAGAGGCCGAGGCTGGTGCCGGTAAGATAGTAGCTGTCCCAGCCATTGGTGGAATAGAACGATGGGCTGCCGGAGGAGGACATGCCGGTCAAATTCACGACGGAACTGGCGCCAATCGTGAACGCCGCGTTGTTGGTGTAGTGGTTGATCAGGATGAGGCGCTCAAAGCAGCCGGTGTAGGTCATGCGCTGAATCACCAGGTCGGCCCCATTCCCGGTCCAGAAGGTCCAGCCGGCCGGCACTTGGGGGTAGCTGTTATTCCAAATATTATTGAAGTTGTTGGGCGTCATGGCTCCACTGGCCAGCGTCAGCGGTTTGCCAATGGAAGAAACGATCATCACCCGCGCGTTGGTGGGGATCAGCGCAAACCCGGAGCTGTTCGTGCCGCAGCCGGCGGAGGTCTGGGTGAAGCCGTTGAGCGCATAGGAACTGCCCAGCCAGCCGTTGGTGTCCACCAGATAGACGCGCGCGTTGCGGCGGGCGTTGGTCAGCACCTCGGACACCGGCACGTTTAGCATTTGCGCCGCATTGGTCGCCCATTGGTTGGCGATGCTGGAACTGGGCAGGCTCTGGTTGATCACCAATTGCTGGAGCAGCGCATTGGTGATGCTGGTAAGGCTGGTTTGCTCTGCGCTGTAGGCCGCGAGATCCAAGCGCTTGATGACCGCCGGTACAATGGCTGCGGCCAGAATGGCCAGAATGGACAGGACAGCGACGAATTCGATGAGGGTGAAACCGCCGCGGCGGCGGAAAGTGGCGGGCGAACAGCGAACCTCCAACATCCAACATCCAACATCCATTGGCTCGCATCTGGACCGTTCACTGGAGGTTGGATGTTGGATGTTTTCCACGGGCATAGGGGGTGGGTTAGCGGATGCTGCCCATGAGGGAGATGATCGGCAAGTAGATGGCCAAGGCGACGGTGCCGACCAGGAAAATGAGGGTAAGCATCAGCGCGGGCTCGAGCACAGTGAACAGGGCCTTGATGCGGCGCGGAATGATGTCGTTGTAATAATCGGCCACGTTGACGAGCGCCTCGTCGAGGCGCCCGGTGCTTTCGCCCATGCTAACCATGCGGACCAACATGGCCGAGAATACCGGGTGCCGGTGCATGGCCTCGCTGATGGTGCTGCCGGACTTGACATCGGTGGCCGCCTGGCGAACCGCCGCCTCCACGTAGGTGTTGCCGATCAGCCCGTGCTGGCACAATTGCAACGCTTCCAGGATGGGAATGCCGGACTGGTACAGGATGGCGAGATTATGGCTGAAGCGAGACAGGGCCAGCATGAGATTGAGCGGCCCGAACACGGGCAGGCGCAACTTGATCCGGTCCGTGGCCCGGGCAAACTGCGGCGAGCAACGGCGGGCCACCGGCACGCCCACGGCCAGCAGCAACAGCAGCGGCAGCCACAGCCACCAACTGGCGGTGGCGGCGGCGGAAACTGCCAGGACAATTTGCGTCAGCGGCGGCTCGTGAACATGCAATTTGTCCAGCAACTCCGCGAATTTGGGGATGATATACGTGAACAAAAACCCGATGAACCCCACCACGGTGGTCAGCACGATGGCGGGATACAGGGTGGCCTGGCGCACGTCGGCGATCACCTGATTCACCCACTCCAAATAGGCTTTGAGATTTTGCAGGGTTTCCGGCAGTTTGCTGCTGATGACGCCGGCGCGCACCACGCTGACAAAGTGCGGCGTGAACACCCCGGGATAACGCTGCAAGGCCTCGTGCAATTCCAAACCGGATTCGATGTGCGCCCGCACGCCGGCAATGACTTCCCGGAACCTCGGTTCCGCGCAGTCCTCCCCCGCCACTTCCAGCGCCTTGACCAGCGGCATGCCCGACCGGATGAGAAACGAGATCAGCGTGCAGAAATCAATCAATTCGCGACGGAGCCGTTTGCCCCGCAGTTTTGACCAGTTGAGTTCGGCGCGGCGCACGATGGTGCTGCCATACGGGTTCGCGCGTTCCATCGCGGCCTCGGTGAGCCAGAGGCCGAGGTCCTTGAGCCGGCTTTGCAGGTTGAACTCATCGTGCGCGGGCATCAGGCCGATCAGGCTGCGGCCGCGTTTGTCAATGGCTTGGTAGCGGTAGAGGGGCATATTTAATGGGGTAGGTTTAATTTAAGCGGGGGTGAGGCGCGTTACGCGCAGCAGTTCCTCGATGGTGGTGACGCCGTGGGCGGCCTTGAGGAGTCCGTCCTCGAACATGGTCCGCATGCCGTGCTGACGGGCGAGCCGCAGGTATTCCGGCGCGCCGGCCCGGTGGACGATGGGGTCGTGAAAGCGCTCGTCGAGCACCATCAATTCAAATATCCCCTGGCGGCCCTTGTAGCCGCTGCGATTGCAGGCCGGACAACCTTTGCTGCGCCACAAGTGCAACGGCCCGGCGCCGACGGGCGGCGACACCTTGAGTTTTTCATACACCCCGCCCGGAGCGGGCACTTCTTCCTGGCAATGTTTGCAGAGGCCGCGCACGAGGCGCTGCGCCAGGATGGCCAGCAAGCTGGACGGGAGCAGGTAGGGCTCCACGCCCATGTCCACCAGGCGCGGAATGGCGCCGGCGGCGTCGTTGGTGTGCAGGGTGGAAAAGACGAGATGCCCGGTCAGCGCGGCGCGCACCATCAATTGCGCCGTCTCGGTATCGCGCGTTTCGCCCACCAGAATGATGTCCGGATCCTGCCGCAGCAACGCGCGCAAGCCGTGGCTGAACGTCAGCCCCGCATCCTCGTTGATCTGCGTCTGGCGCACCAGGGGCATGCGGTACTCAATGGGGTCTTCCAGGGTGAAGGTGCTGACCTCCATCGTGCTCACTTCATGGAGCACACCGTAGAGCGTGGTGGTTTTGCCGCTGCCCGTGGGGCCGGTGACCAGCACCACGCCGTACGGCTCGTTCACCACTTTGCGGAACGACGCCAGCATGTCGGACTCGAAGCCGAGCACCTCCAGTCCCAGCGTCTGCGCGGTGGGATCCAGGATGCGCGCCACGATGTTCTCGCCAAAGCTGGTGGGCAGGCTCGAGACGCGGAGGTTCACCTGCCGCCCGCCGACGATGAGGCTGGCCCGGCCATCCTGCGGCACGTGCGATTCCGCCAAGTCCAGGTCGGCCAGAATCTTCATGCGGGTGATGACCGCCGACTGCATGGCTTTGGGAATCAGAATGTCTTGGTACAACGCGCCGTCCACGCGGGTGCGCACGCGCATCATGCGCTCCTCGGGCTCAAAATGGATGTCGCTGGCCCGGCCATTGATCGCGCGGGTGATGATCTGGCGAACCACGCGAATGACGGGCGCATCCTCATCCTTGTTGGCCAGGCGGCTCAATGCCTCGTCCAGCGACTTGGCCGACTGCTGTTCTTTTTCATCGAGAATCTTGTCAATGGATTCGCCGATGGAATCGCCGGAAGTGTAATAGATTTCCTGGCAGTTGAGGATGTCGCGCTCGGGGGCGGTGACCACGTGGATGTGCAGACCGGTGATGCGCTGGAGCATGTCCACGGCGTTGACATCGAAGGGATCGGCCAGGGCGACGGTGACGGAGCCGTTTTCGCGCGAGAGGGGCAGGGCAAGACATTTGCGCGCCACGTCCGGCGGCACCAGCGCGAGAATGTCCGGGGAGAGGGTGAGGCGGTTCAGATCCACGGCGATGGTGCCGGCCTGTTTGCCGAGGAACACGGCCAGCGCTTCCGGCGGCACCAGCCCAAGCTGCACCAGCATTGGGGCGAGGCGTCCGCCGTTGCGCTGCTGCTCGCGGCGGGCCAGTTCCAGTTGCTCCGGCGTGACGAGGCCCGCGGCCACAAGCTGTTCGTCCAAGGCATCCTTTTGTTCCAAGGCATTCATTTTAACGGACCTTTAACCACTGCTGGCGTTTCCCACGTGGCGGATCCTCGGGGGTGTGCTCCGGCACGCTGCCCCACGCCGGCGGCTGCAACTTTGCATCTGGGTACATCCAAGTTCATCGGTGGTGGTACTGCGGCACCAAGCTCAGGGGCAAAAAGGCGGACGCCAGTAACTGGTCGTCCGCCTTTGCCCTGCGATGTCAAACAACGGATTCAATCCATGCCACGGCCAGTCTCAGCGACCGGTGAGATAGACATATACCGTCGTGGGGTTACCGGTGCCGGCAAATTCCACCCGGCCGGTTAAGTTGGTCAGCGTGCCGCTGGTGACCGGGACCCCGTCAATCTGGTTCTTCAGGTCGTAGGCATCCTGCAGCGCCACGCCTTGCAACACCACTTCCGCAGTATAACTCTGATTGGTGGTCAAGACGCCCCCGCCAAGATTATAGCCAGTGCTGTTGTTGGCCGCCGTCCCGGTGGCAAGTTGAACCACGGCATTGGTGCCGATCTTCACCGAGAGCAGCTTGTCAATCAACCCCTCGCCCAGCAACACCGTGTCAAAGCCTGGATAGGTGGTGGTAACGGTCAACGGGCTGGTGTTGGAAACATTCAAGCCGCCGTATTTGCCATAGTGATCCGTGACGGCGGTCTTCATGGAGTCAATGCTGACACTCGTGTTGCTGACGCGAGCCTCGCTGATCGCGTTGAATACTTTGGGCACCAACAGCGCCGCCAGAATGGCGATGATGGCCAGCACGCCGATCATTTCAATCAGCGTAAAAGCGCCGTTTCGGCGTGACTGCACCCGGTTGTTATTAGTCTGGATGGTTATTTTCATAATATGATGCTTTCGTTCGTGTTTGATGTTTGTTGTTTGATTTTGCTCCTTGTTTTACTGCTTTGTTTACTCCTTTGGTCCCGGGTCCTTTAACCTCCAGACCCGAAACCAGCTCCCGGCTTTGACGTTTCGTGTTTGACTTGGGTTACGCAGGTTTTGTCTGGTTTAAGTCAAGGTGAGTGCGCCACATATAAGCAATAGTCCAGCTCTCTGGTGACCACGATCCTCCTCAACAACCAATCCTCCGTTTCCACAACCAATCCACAAATGATCCATAGCCAGAATCGTGCCAACTCAATTGTAGGACTTGATCCAAAACTTTTTTTGACGCAAGTTGTTGCGATACTTTATTTTAAATAGTTTACCAGGTTGCGCCATGACTTTACTCTGCCGGTGCATTATGTAAAGTATTCCGACACATTGTTCTACAAACAAGAATCTCGAATCCCCAAGGAAGGCCGGCCCAAGCTGCGGGGTTCCGGGGTCAGTGGACGGCCCATGATCCGAGGGCTTATTACAAGGGACGGAAGCGGCTAAAGAGACCAAAAGCAGCCACCCGGCCTTTATCCAGAGCCTTATTACAACCCAAATTATTGATATGCTTTACTTTAAACAACTTGCCATGTCCCGCCATGCTTTTTGCGCCGGCCCCGGAGCATTGTGTAAACTATTCCGACAAGGCGGTTCAGCTTTGCCACTCCATTACGGCCGAGTGTGTGACCTGGCCTACCCGCCGGAGCGCGCCCGTCCTCGGGCGCAGCAAGGTGCGAACAGGAAGCACGCTTGGTTTATCCGTGAGTCTCAGGTATGCGGACGTTGCTGCGGCCGAGGACGGCCTCGCTCCGGTTCTGTCGTTTATCCCGCCGTCGTATCAGTACAATGGCCAGGCAGTTAGGTCCGTTTGAATTTTCAGAACCAATGCCTTCGGGATGGACGCCGGTTTCAATGGCGCGACAGCGAACCAGTGACACTATTGGTCGGAATCTCAAAACCCACATCCGGGCCGGCCACACTGCGTTCATTGCCATTCACAATATGGGGCGTAAGGAAAATGACCAATTCCGATTTGCTCTTGTTGCGGTAGGTGCCAGCGAACAGAGCCTTGCCGAGAAACGGGATGTCGCCCAGCAGGGGCACCTTGTTGTCACTGTTGTCTTTTTCGGTCTGGATCAATCCGCCCAGCACCACCGTCATGTCGTTTTGCACCCGCACCAAAGTGGAAGCCTGTTTGGTGTCCAGCACCGGCGCGGTGGCGGTTTTATCGGGCGAGGTGTCCACCGCCACCAGACTGGTCAGGACGGGGGTGACGTCCATGGCAATCCAACCTGCGTCGGAGATTTGCGGCGTAATGGACAGGATGGTGCCTACGGTGATGGTGGTGATAATATCGCCGGAAATGGTTTGATTGCCGCTTTGGCTTTGGCTGTTGATGGCGGTCACCGAAAAGAACGGCAGTTCCTGACCGACTTTGATCAGGGCGGTCTGGTTGTTCAGGGCGCGGATGCGCGGCTTGGCGAGCACTTCCACGGTACCCTGGGTCTTCAGCGCCTGAACGGCCGCGGAAGAATTGATGGGATGGGCCGTGTTGCCGAGCGCGATATTCGTAAACAGCAGACTCAAGGTGTTCGCCTGTTGGATGGGGTTGGAACCAATCACCAGCGGGAGGGTGGAACCGGCGGCCCCCAAGCCGCCGAGGGCGCTCACCGCACCGCCGGAATACATGGTGTAATATTGGGCGACCACACTCCAATCTATGCCGTACTGAAACTCGTCATTGAGCGTGACATCATAAATCCTCGCTTCGATGTCCACCTGTTGGTTGATGCTCTTTTCCGTGACGTTCAAGTAGTGCTCGACTCTTTTGAGCACCGAAGGGCGGTCTGTCACCTCAATGATGCCCGCCGTCTTGTTCATGGCCAGCGAATGTTTCCCTTCATCCGTGAGCATTTGCATCAGGTCGGTGCGCAGTTCCGTCCAAAAATCGGTGGTATTGTCCGCCGTGATATTCACGGAAGAACTGCTCGCGCTGTTGCCGCTGCCGCTGCCAGAACCACCGCCGGAGCCACCGCCGCCAACGCCGCCGCCACCACCGCCGCTGCTCCCCGTGCCAGTGCCAGCCGTGGCGGACTCCAGCGTGGCGATGGTGTTTCCCAAGCCCTGGCGTTTGAGCCGCAAATAGTCCACCGTAAACGTGCGCGTCTCCGTGTTGCGCACGCGGATCAGCCCGTTCTCCTCCTGCCAGGAATAATCACCGGCTTCCAGCAGAGCGCGCATCATCTGATCCAAGGGGAGGTTGTGGACATCCAGCGTGACTGTGCCAACCACGTCATTGTCCGGGACGATGTTCAGGTCGTTCTGGCTGGCGAACAGAGCCAGCGCGGTTTTCAGGTCCAAATTGTCGGCGCGGAATTTCTCGATGATCTTGCCCTGCGTATGGGCTTGCAGCGCGGCCTCGGACCCGGAACCGGCCGGGGCCGGCAGCGGGCCGGATGACGGAGCGGCGGCCGGATCGCCACCGGCGCTGGATTCGGCCAGCAGGGTGCCGCCGGTGACCGTCGTCACCGGCGTGGCAACGGGCGGCAGAACAACTGCCGGCGTGGTATTCGCCACGGTAATCGGTGGGTTGCCCGGACGGGCCTGCGCCGGGCCGTTGACGCCGGCCAACACGAGCGCGGCCAGCAGGGCGAAATTCGCAATCCGAATCCCCGCAATCCGAACGCGGCCCGCAGGCCGAAACCCGCTGCTTGGGACCGCGAGCGGTCCCCACTTGCCGCGCTGCGGACGAAGTTGCCGCGGCTCACAGACGCGCGTTCCGCGGGGCAATTCTTTGGCGGCAACCAGTTGCGGGGTCAGGGAGTTCATGTTCATAACTTTGTTCAAGGTTTCACACGTTATAGACCAAATCATTTTGGCCCGGGGATTTTGGCTGGGGCTGGATTGCCAAAGCCAAGCACCACCTTCCGGGCGTCTTTTTCGAGCCAAACTTCATTGTCGTTGATATTGAGTATGATGTAGCCCTCGAGCACGTCGCCCACCCGATAGACGCCCTGATTGATGGCGGCCATGGCGACGCTGCTCTGCAGCCAGATGCCTTTCAGTTTCCATGGTGGCAAGGGCGCGGAACTGGCCACCGCCTTTTGGGCCAGGAAAAACGGGTCGCGCCGGGGTGTATTGATCCAATCGGACCAGCGCCGGGCCACATAGTTGCTATCCATCGCCAGCTCTGGCGCGGCGGCCGGTTGCGGATCGGCGGCGGACGCCGGGCGGCTGGGTTCGGCGACCGGCGCAACCGGCGCGGGCGGCGGACTGTCCGCGGCCGGCCGCCCCGGCCAGCGCGGATGAATGGTTTGATACGCCACGAATCCGACGGCCGCCACCGCCAGCAAACCGACCACCGCTGGATTACGGAGCAGGTTCATTTGGGCTCCTTTCCCCGCGCCCAAAAATTCAGCACCAGGACCGCGCGGCTGACCGAGTTGGGGCCGCTTTCCACCGTCATTTCGGTGAGGTCGGCGCGCTTGGGCTGAAGCGTGATCTTCCGGGTCAACTCCAGCAGCCGCTGGTAGGGCGACGGCATGACCGTCGCATTCGTAACCGGACGGAGCTCGACCGTCAGGGTGGTGGGGATGACCTGGACCTTCTGCCCGGCGGCCGAGTGCAGCACGGTATTTTGAAAGCTGGCGCTGAGATCCAAGGCCAAAGGCGGAAGCAGCCGTTCCCGGAAATCCGCCAGCCAGGCCTCAAGCATGGATTGGTCGGCAAAGAGGCTGGTATCCACCTGTTCAAATCGCTGGTTGATCCGCTCAATTTCCGCCGGCGGCCACCGGCGATCCAAGTCTTCCACCTCGGCGGAAAGCTGGTTCACGGTCGCCCGGTTGTCGCGGGCTTCCTTCAGCCGGGGCGCGTAAACCCGATAGTAACTCCACCAAACAAGCCAGACGGAAAATACCAGCAGCAGAATGATCACCACGCGAAATACGATGGTCAGATGACCCAGGCCGCTAGTCTTGGCGGCGGGCGGCGAGCTGGGCGGTGGCTGGATAAGGTTCATCGCATCACTCCTTCAATCAAGAACTGGTTGGTCATGACGGAGGCGCCGGCTGGACTGGAGCCGCCGGGCAAACCGTGGAGGTCCCGGACTGGTTCCCCGCGGTCGCTGCGCTTCTGGATGGTCACGTGAAACGGGCCGCTGGCCAGGCGGTCCGCGAGCGTGCCGACAGCAGCGGCCAGCGCCGTGGGAGCGGGTTCATGGACGGTAGCCTGCCAGGTGCCGGCGAGATGCAGCTTCCAGACCTCCGCCTCCCATTTCACCTGGAAATTGGTCACCACCAATTCGGGCGGGACCGCTTCGCTTAAGTAAGCCAGCATCCAGGCCGGGGCGGGTGGACGCTGGCCGTCCACCACGAGCTTGATCAACTGGGCCTGGCCTTCGAGATGGGTGTTGCGCTGGGCAAGCGACTGGCGCTGGTTCTGCAATTCCACGACATGCGCGCGGAGGATTTGGGTTCTGGCCGCCTCGTCCCGCGCCAGCCGGTGCAACAGGAAGGCCGCCACCAGCGAGGCGGCGAGGATCACGGCGGTGCCGGCGGCCACCACGCTCGCAAACATCCGGCGCTGGGGCGCTTGTTGCAATTCCCGGCCGATGAAATTCGGGCCGACGTCCGGCCGCAGTTTCGCGGCCTCGGCGGCCCAATACGACGGCTGGAATTCCACCGGGCTGGCGGCAACGGGGGCAACGATCAGCGGCTGCAGCAACTGCGCCTGCTGGGCCGCGTCCGGCCCGAAGAGCCAAATCTGGCGGTTGATCTCCAATCCGAATTGCTGCGTCACATAGGACAGGGTGCGCTTCAAATCCAGGGACACCCGTTCGAGCGTTTCGTCTTCGTGACGCTCACCGTGGCAGTTGCCCAGCAGCGTGCGCACCAGCAGCACCTGCCCGTCGGCGCGGCCGGCCACCACCGTGGTGTAACTGCCGGTTTCCGCCGCCAGCAAGGCCACTTCGCCCTTATTCAGCGGCAACCGGGGCATTTGTTGCTCCAACACCGCCGAAACCGGCAGGACGGAATTCAGATGCAGCCCGTTTTGCTGGCAGGCTTGGATCAATCGGTCCAGCAAAGTCTTGGGGAGCAAATGGAGGATCACACGCTGGACGCCCTTGGTGGCCAGCGTGTTTTGAAAGGTCCAAGCCGCCTCGCCGCTGAACAGCTTTTGCTGTTGCGCCTCCCGCTGAATGACCTTTTTCAGATTCGCGCCGTTCACCGGCGGCACCTCGATCAACTGCTGCGCCAGCCGTGGGCTGGCCAGCACCAGCGACACCGTGCCGCCGCGATAATTCGTCTGCTCCACGGCCTCGCGGAACAACCCGGCCAAATCCGTGACGGATTCCAGGTCCGCAACGCGCTCCCACGATCCCGCCACCACGCCATGATGCACGGCCAGGGCCGTGAATTGCTGATTGAGCCAACTGACGCTCAACGTCGTGACGTGTGACGGGAGGCGGTTGATTTCGCTCTTCCGGATGATCGTTAGCGTGGCCATGGATCGCGCGAATTAAAGTTGGCAGCCGGTGGAAAAAAATGGCCGATGGGGGCGCCGGGCCGGCAAACCCCATGCTTTACCGGGAATTTCTGCAGGCCGCGCGCCCACCCGCAGCGTCTTTTTTGGGGGGGCAATCGGCGGGCCGGGGCGGGGCGCACAATCAGGTCGTTGAACAAAAACCGCCACCCTCCCTGCGACGAAGTTCCCTCCGCGCAAGTCGGCCTCCACGTTTTGTTTTTATGGTTGTCCATGCAATCCTCCTGCCAATAATTCCGTTCACAAGGACTCCGGCCAAACTCTCCTCTACGCACTATAACGAACTGTTATTAAAGATGCTATAATCCACTTTCAACAGTTTGACAAGCAAAAAATGCATATTTGTCGTGTAGTTTTCAAAAGCGGATTTTTGCGTGCGGTCAAAAGCGGACTGTTCTGTGGGGTCAAAAGCCGACGCTTCAAAACATGGGCCAGTGGAACAGTATGACGGGTTTGCCTATTGGATCTGGGGCCTGGTTCAAGCAAGATGGTCAATTTTGGAGAGGGAGGTGGATTTTTCGCTTTGGAACTGATGCCGGTCAGGGCTAGCCAGGCCACCGCCGGGTGGCGACCCGACAGACCGTTTATGAGGCTTCAGTCGGCGTTCAGGCTGCGTCCGGCAAAGCCCTCCTCCACTGAAGCAACCGATGAGTATAGAGGACAAAT
>Ga0316217_10002595_pt1 | contig 21552 bp, 25 predicted proteins | sample 1anoAmetaG_FD_203633 | JGI IMG/M metagenome (GOLD analysis project Ga0316217, IMG submission 203633) | Freshwater microbial communities from Trout Bog Lake, Wisconsin, USA - 1anoA | ecosystem: Environmental > Aquatic > Freshwater > Lake > Hypolimnion/Profundal zone | place: USA: Wisconsin...
TCCCTGTTGATATCTTTGAACCAAGGTCGTTGCTGGAAAGAAGTGCCGCCTGTTTCGGCATGGCCCCAGATTACCTCATTCCTGTGGCCAATTCAGACCCACTCACCCAAATCAAGAGCATTGTCACTCTATTCGCTCACATTCCGACCCTGGAGCTGGTCATGTTAAAACCTTTTAATCCCATCCTTGGGGAGACCTTCCAAGCGTACATAAGAGGGATACCTATCTACTATGAGCAAATAAGCCATCATCCTCCAATCAGTTCTTTCTATATGACCTGTCCGGAGTTCACCATGTATGGCAATTTAGTAGCCTTTGCTGATGTAAGCATCAACTCGGCTGTTGGAGGCAACGAGGGGATTACTTACATAAAAATGCGGAACGGTTCATAGTTCCAGTGCTATTTCCCTCCATGTGAAATCGACGGCTTGGTGGTGGGAAGTCGCACATTTAGAGCATATGGCAAAGGGTTCGTCTTGTAAAAGAACCACAACATTCTAGCCGAAATAAGCATCGAGAAGGACAAGAAAGGTCTGTACGAAAAAGGCGACGAAAAGCTTTACCCTGGGGACCTGATTGGCGGCATTTTCAAGGTTGATCCCAAAATAATGAAATATCTAGCCAAGCAGCCCTCACTGAAGAAGTTCTCAGGACTGGAGAGCAAAAACGTGGAGGCCAAACTTGCCCACATCCGGGGCACCTGGTTCGAAGAGATAAGAATCGATGAGGAAGTGACCAACAGAGGGAAGAAGATTTATCCTTTGGAGTACCCTTAGACGGTCTTGCCTTCGGACTCCAACTTCCGACTCGACATCCTGCACCACAAGTTCAAAGATATAACCCAGTCGCAATGCTACAAGGAGATTTTGGAGACGAGGCAGAGAGGGGACAAGAAGTTGAGGGACAAGCTTGCGAAGTATTTGAAAAAGCAACTGTGTTGATATTACTTCTCCGATTCTTGCCACCTTTTGTGCCCATTTTACCTATTGTACCCATTGTGCGTTTGCATTTATCATTTATTGTACTGTTGTACATCTGCATTATTTCATTCATTGTATTCTCACTTACAACTATTGCCATCTTTAACAACCTCCCATTCTTGTTATTTGCTGCATTCTGAACATCTTTTCACTCTTCTCATTCTCCCTTCTTCATTTTCTTTGTTTTCGCTTCTCTAGACTCTTCTAATTCGATGATGGTTGGCAGCTAATAGCAAGATCTATAATTTAGTTGTTTGTGATGAGCAACCCAGACGAGAAGTAAGACAACTAATAAATCATGATCAACACCCCCGAAGGCTACGACGCCCGTACCTCTACTCCTACCTAGCTCTGTTTAGTTGGGATGCTGCCAAGACCAGCAACAAGATCAAGCTGGATGCCTAGTGTCTGAGGGCCAAGTCGACCGAGGGCAACGGCTTCAAGACCACCATGGGCACAGAGATATTTACCGAGGGAGGCAGATACTATTTCGAAATATTCATCAACAAGGGGCAACTCATCAAGATTGGAGTATGCAGACCCACCATCACCAATCTTGACGAGGCCTTCTCAGATGGCATATATGGCTGGGCAATTTACAACGGCCAGACGAGACACAACAGCAATTCCACAGGTCCCAACTACGGCACACAGCTGTCCTCGGGCGATATCATAGGAGTAGCTTTGGACATGGTGGAGGGGACACTGACGTACTACCGCAACTAGAGCTGCTGGGGGGTGGCATTCAAGGACGAGTAGCTGAAGAAGGGCGAGCTGGTGGCCGCGGTTTCGCCCATCTACAATAATGATACTTTTACCCTGCGTAACATGATAAAGTAAGATTGAAGTAGCGAGGGCTGATTGTCAAATAGTCTAATTCCGCATTATTCACCTTATTACCACCACCACTCACTCACTCACTCACTCACTCACTCACTCACTCACTCACTCACTCACTCACTCACTCACTCACTCACTCACTCACTCAACTCTTGAAGACTCAACCCTGCTTGATCTACCCTAGCTCACTTGCTATGTCCTCAAGGATGGCAATTCGAATAGCCTGGTTATTATACAACAATAAATCAATAAAGAGCACAAACAGCAGTATTCTGTAATAAGTGCTCTACATACAGTAAATGTTTTATAGTAATGCTCCGCAGCAAGGCTCTTCAGTAATGTTATCCAGTAAAGTCAAGCAGAAAGTGCTTCATAGTGGATATGTTTGAGCAACAGTTTTGATGGGATATGTTCGAGTAGCAGTGTGATATGGGATATAAATCAGAAGAAGATGTCGAGCATGTCTTCCTTTTAGTTGATGTTCTCGAAGATGTACTTGGCTTATATGAGTTTGGTGATGTACTCCTCGACGTCGTCCTGGCTCTCGCTCTCGATGGAGATGAGTGCCTGGCTCTCCTCCTTGCCGAAGCGCTGGCTGTACTGGATGGAGATGATGTCGGTGGGCTTGAAGCAGTTGGTGATGAGCTAGTGCATGATGTTCTTGCGGTTGGGCAGGTGGAAGTGGTAGTGGTTCTTGATGCCCTCGGAAACCATGGCCATCTCGCGGGCCTAGTCCAGCTTGGTGAGGTCGATGTTGGCCCCGCTCATGATGCACACCACCGTCTTGCCCTTGATCAGATGCCGCACTTTCTACAGCCCCGCGATCGCCAGCGCCCCCGACGGCTCACATATTATCCCTTGAGAGTAGAGCTTGATTATCTTCTCGGCTAGCTTCCTCTATGTCACTTCCACGAACCCGTCCACCGATGTCCTCCCGATGTTGAACGCAGTCTCAGAAGTGGATTTCACTGATGAGCCGTTGCAGAACTTGCTCACCCGGTCATAGGTCTCGATCTGCTGGTTGAGGATGGAGGTGGAGAAGGGTTTGCAGAGGTCGGGCTCCACTGCGATGACCTTCGTGTTGGGACTGATCTGCTTGATGACACTGGCGATTGCGCTGGCCAGCCCCCCTCCTCCGGCCGGCACCAACACATAGTCCACGTATTTCTTGAGGTGGGCCTCAACGATTTATTTGGCGATGGTGGCAAACCCATGGAGCAGACTGAGGGTCTCAAAGGATCTCAATAGGGGAGTGTTGTGCTGAGCGGCATACTTTAAGGCTTCTTCAGTGCACTCCTCGAAGTCTTTGCCGATTTGTATGACCTCGACGAACTACTTGCCTTCGCTCTTGATCTTCTCGAGTTTGTGGTGGTGGCAGGTGTGGGGCAGGAAGATGACGCACCTGGCTGCATCGAACAAAGTGTACTTTTGAAGAGGCCTGCGATGATGGCGTAGCTGGAGGCGAAGTTGCCGTCCGAAACGATGATGTAGCCCTCCTTGCGCCTGTGCTCGTCGGAGATCAGGTACTGGAAGTAGGCTCCCCTGATCTTGAAGGTCCTGCCTAAATAAGCCCAATGCAACCCTTCTGGCTGTCTTCCCTCTTGAGGAGTATCTCTGCCTGGTAGCTCTTACTAAGCTGCTCGGAGTGCATCAGCGGACTGTCGACAATCACGTCGTCGTGGGAGAACAGCTGGTGGGCGCGGAAGACCTCGGTGAGATCGATTTTGTGGTGGGACTCCTTGTGGTTCTCGATGCTGGCAGAGGGGTTCCAGAGGATTTCGTCGGGCTCGGTCTAGTCGGGGTGGACGCTGATGGCGGAGAGGGTGCGCATGCCGGAGCGGTGGTTGCTGGCTGACCCGAACATGTCAATACCTACCCAGATTATAATGAACAATATAAATGGACATTATTATAAGGGAGGCAGGATTACAATTCGGTCTATGTAGGCAGCAGTGGTTTGGCTGATTGGCCTATGGTGGTTAGAGCTGAATAAATATTGGCAGCATATAGATGATTAGATGGAACACATAACACAGCACTTGGATGATATCTAAGAAAGCTGCCGGGCATTTAGGCTCGGGAAGAAGGAATAAGGAAATCATTTGTCAACTTGCCCTACCTACTTTGGAGAGTTGTTCGGCTATTAACTGCATCCAATCACAAGACACCCATTACCAACCGAATTATATCATACTACAAGTACATGTTAAATATTACTTATTTGATTAGTTGAGATGTAGAGCACTCCACTCTAAACTCTCGAGGCCCTAGAGCAGAGAGGTACCTACTCCTGAACATAGTCGCCAGCAAATAGTTCGCCAATCTCCAAACCTTCCAAAAGCAGCTCCTCATCGACCTCAAAACCCTAAGGGACACTCTTCTCATCTAAACCAAATAGCCTTCCCCGGCCAATGGGGTGCCCGACGAGAAGAAGGAGAAGCGCATCGCCTAGCTCTAAAACGAGAACAGGAGACTAGAATACCGCATTACTCATCTGACTCGCAATTTGAGATAGGCTTTGTAGAGGCAGTGATGGTTGGTTGATTATAATTAGACGATTATTAATCTTGCAACTCACACAAAATCCATGGTTATACTTGCCGCTGGATAAGGAACACTGTAAAGAGATTAGTATATATCTTGGGACAGTCGACTCTGGTTAAGCAGGATAGCCGTGCCCTGATGTATGGTGATTATTTAAGATGTATGGTGATGATTTAAGATGTATGCTGATCATTTTAGAATTATGGTGAGCCTTTATTGTTGAATCTGTCTTTTCCAGCCGCTTGGGAATTCATCCATTCTTGGTTAAATTTCGATCAACCATGCCTAATCCGAACATGAGTCAACCTTTTTCGAACTTATCTGCGGTATTCCATTTTTCATTTCCTTCTCAAAGCCATGAATATGTCACCATGCTTATATTTATTTTTGTGATGCTTCATGATCTGGATCCTTGCCTCTAAATTGTAGATTCTGTCATCCTTAATTCTGCTAGGCAGTGCGCTAGACTGGGCCGTTGACTAGGATGTAATTTGGCTGTTCTGAGCTAGTTTCTGCTGAATAGCAAACAAGCCTGCTTATAAACTCACCACCTCCCTCGCAATCTTCCCCAAACTGTGGGAGTTGTATTTCTTGTGCTGCTGCGAGCAGGCAGTTTCTGACCTTTAGAATGGATTTTTGGCAAGACCCCGATAGCACCATTTAGTTGAGTTGGTGATACTGGAGAGTCCGTTGATTGGCTCACAAAACTTACTGTTAATGCTCTTTACCAGCCATTATTCTTGAGCACTCATCTTAGTTTATCACTAGTCCAGGCTAAAGCTGGGATTGGGATAGGTTATAAATTATTATTGTTTTTACGATACATCCAACCGAAATAGGTAGTCCACATTTTCAGCCAGCCGTTTGTTACTCACCCCAACCCTCCATCTAAGCACTTTCCCTCACCAGAGCTTTCGATTAGTGACATCCACTTATCTCTTTTTTCTTACGATAAAATTAATATGTCATACGGTAGCAATCGTTTTCCTGTCCACCCTCTTTACGGCAGCCAGATGCAGAATTACGCAGCCTGGAGTGCCTAGGCCAACCAGATGTTCAATTTCCAACCCTCAATCAACCCCCTTTCGCATCTTTCCTCTCCCCTTTTTCACCCCAATCTGTTAATTCAACAACAAAACAACTACTACAACTCAACTCTCCCCCCTCCCAACCCCTACTACTCTCACCCTCGCCCTCCCCTCCCCCACAACCACCTCAACCCCTATTCCACCATCTCTCACATCCCCTTTCCTACCAAAAAGCCAGTAACCAATCTCTAGAAACCTAAAAAAATGCCAGAGGTCATATGCTTGGACGAATAGTCCCCAGCCGAGGTGATTGTGATTGAGGACTCTGACTAGCAGCCGATGCAGCCAGTGCAGTCAATGGTGGCAAGTACTGAGGAAAAGTTCGAGGTAGAGTGTGTGAAGAGTGAACTTAAATTACCAGTTGAGTAGTAATTTAAATAGAGGGATTTATTGTGTGAGGTGAAAAAAGTTGAAGAGTAGCTGCCCCAGAAAAGACACAATAGGTCAATCAATTACACCATTCAAGCCCAGTACGACAAGATAATTGATCCTCAGCCCAAACCCGCCAAGAAGAAGACCATCGTCAAAGACAGGTACGTCTACAAACTCACAACCCATGAAAGACATCTGGCCGAACTGTCAGAGTACCGTGAGTTTTTTCCACACGAGACTGTGACTGGGCCGCAGTTCCAGGCCAGGCTGCCGCACATGGGACTCCTGAATAGCAAGTGTGTGGCAGCAAGCAGCTCTTGGCTACACTCGCGGCGGCAACACCTTCTGGAGCGGTTGCAGAGGAATGAGCAGAAATGATATAATGATAATGCACTACCTACGCTCTCAATACATAGCATATAATACCAATACCAATCAAGTAAGAGCTTACCGCTCTTAATATAATAATCATCCTTGCCCCACATTACCTGCATCCTATTTACCGACTTCTCCACTCCCTTGCACCCTCACTATCAAAATCATCAAAACGACGATTATGAAGAGATAAGTTAGAATATTGCAATAAATTATAATTGCTGAATGAAGATGTTTGTGTTTCATCATTTAAAGCAAGTCTGCATTATCACTCGCAACATTTCGTCTCCCATCTCGGCACTGGGCAAGGAAGCTGAGGCTCCGTAGATGGCTGCAGTTGAAGATTCTTTGGTGTTGCCTTCCTTTATCATTTTCTACATGCACTCACTTACATCTTTGGCGAAGTTTTTGCTCACGTTTTCATAGTTGGCGGGGGTGACACAGACATGGACTCCTTTGGGGAGATGCACGGGCGAAATGTCCCAACCCCTCTCCTTCTTCAGCACTGTAGCCAGAGTGTAAACGTCCAATCCTTTCACATTGAACGCGAATAGACACATCTAAGGGTTTCCAAAGATCTCTACTCCTTTCAACTATCTTAAAGCCTTCACTGCAGTCTTGGTCGCTTAGCTCACTCCCAAAGCATTATCAACGTACTGCTTTTTGCCAACGTGAGTCATGGCATACCATGCTCCCGAACTAGGGAACCCAGATCTTGAGCCCACCATAGAGGGAGTGGCGTAGATGCCTCCAACCCAATCAGTGTAGATAAAGTAGGCATTGTGTCGGAGTTCCTCAGTTTTGAAGAACAAGTTGGAAACTCCCTTGGGTGCCAGACCATACTTATGATGATCAATTGAGATTGAGCTAACTCCTTCAATGTCTATAGTGAATCGCTTTTCGTGTTATTTGAGAAAAGCTGCAACAAAGCCACCTAAACATGCATCCAGATGGAAGCCAACTTTGTACTTCTTGGCTAGTTTGGCGATATCCTCGATGGGGTCAATAATTCCATGAGGGTAGTTAGGATAGGAAGCATAGAGAGCAATGGTGTTGCTGTCGATCAATTACTCCATATGTTTGACGTCTGCCTCAAAATTTTCATTTAGACGTGCTTTTCTGACTTAGACATTGAAAAAGGAGGCTCCTTTGTCGACAGCTGCGTGGATGGTTTGTGGGACGACACTTGATAAAGTGAGTGTTACATGTTGGGTTGGCTTCTCTTGTAGTACTTTTTGTAGGCGTAGAGTGACAAAATCAAGCTTTAAGACCCTCCGCTTGTAACTATGCCAAATGCTCTGTTCTTTGAGAACAAGTTGTTGGTCATCCTCAGCACTTCGCACTCCATCTTGCCAAGTTCCTTGTAGTAGTCTATGTGCAAGGGATTTTGGTAGAGATACTTGGAGGCGAAATCGCTGACTTCTTTGTAGAAATCTCCAGTCTAGATGTAGACCATCCCAGAGTGCTTCTCAGTGAACATGTGGGTCTCTTCAGCTTTAGTCCATTTTTATATCCTTGCCTCGATGTTTTCCTTTTTCATTCCTTCTACTGGCAGCTTTCTGGATTTGGCTGCGTCCCGACTCTTTTCTAATTACTCTGACAGTTCTTTCTATAGCTGCCTCATGCTTGCGTTGAACTTCTTCATTGTAATCGACTTGATTATGGGGAGTGACAGAATAAAACCCATTACTGCCTTCTTGACCCTTTATTTAAAGCCTAAGTGAAAGCAACTTTACCTATGAGTTCTTTGTTCTTGGGCCTAAAGATGGGGTTTCTGTTCAGTCTCCTCAGAATCCAGATCAGGACGATTGCATACACAATACAAAAAGCTGTGAAATCGATTTCGGCAGTAAAGCTATTCAAATGCGCCTCTGCAGTTTTGATGGAGGTGTCCAGAGTTGTGTGTATTTCTTGGATGATGGTGGAGTTGTAATTGAAAAACCTGAAGGGATGGACCATCAACTACTAAGATACAAATGCTGAATAAACAAAAAATGAAAAGAAATTATTTTAATGGGCAATTGGGCGAATTGAGCTGGAATCTGGTCAGAAAAAGATTTAAAGTTTAATAAAATATGAATAGTGAGATGTAAGTGTGCCTTAAATTATAGTCGGCTGCCTATGTCTACTTAAAAGAATATCCCAATCGCAATCTCTTGGGCAGATCCAAGATAATCAACTTCACCAATAACGAAACATTCTTTGAGGAGCGTTGTTTGCTTTTTGTCTAAGTGTGCTGCATGCTACTAAAAATCTAAATATAAAAAACTTAAGTTCTGCTCTCCAAAAGCGTATTCATCGACTACAATCACATTCTCTTTATGCTCTACTCTCTAGATGCCAGTCACGAGGGCAAGCTGAAAAAAGTAACCCATGGAAATCTCATCAATAACATCATTGATATCCACAAGTTGATTTTCGTGAAATAAGCACCTAAGATAGCCGATTACTAGTATAACTTTTTCTACTAAAATGCCAGTGATCTCATCCACTATTTGTTGTAGCTAAAGGACAAATCAGACAACTATTACTTTGAGGGTCCAGAAAACCGTTTCCATATCATTAACAGCCAAATCGAGCTCACCAACCCTAATTCCATCATGTTTAAATTTGAGAACTCACACATTTTTAAGGAGTACTTCTACCTATTGGTGGTCAGCAAGGCCATTATCATCAAGCTTTTGGCAGAGGCTGAGCACTTGAAGTCCCAAGACATTCACAATACCTACTGTTAGCTCATTTATCTCCAAAAGAATCTCTTCAACATCATCAACAACTCCTTTTTCGTAGACGATGTCAAGGATTGCTTATATTCCTTCGATAAGCTTGTGATTCATCTGCTGAAACTTATGCAACAAGAGAACTGCCTGATTTTGAACAAGAGGGAGGAAGATAAAAAGTCTACCAGCTCTAGGAACTACACTGTTTTGGACATTTAATTTTGCTCAAATTTGAGGAGACTGCCCTCTTGTCCCACTGCAGGAGATCGGTCTGAAGAGTCTTCAGGTAACTAAAACAACACTTTTGAGAAAAAGTAAGAAAAGTAGGAGCGCAGAAGATAAAAGCACCTTTTCTAATCAATACGGAAGTTCGAAAATTAGATCAATTTCAAAGTCGAGGTAACCTTTAACTTTGAGCGAAAGTACTTTTCGATTGATGTCTAAGGAGTGAGTCAGTGGTGCTTGGATGAATGCTTTTTCAACCCCATTTTTGAACTGTGGAGTGCATTCAATAGCAGTTGGCACAACTAAGGAATCTAAAAAAGCGAGTAAGTAGTCTAAGAGTTGAAACCTTTTAAATTGTAGCTGCTGCAGAGAAATAAAAACATCATAATTCGTCAGAATCTAAGAATGGATGAAAGTTGCAATCTGGTTCTGGAGATCATCACTATCGTTGATAAAATCGCAATAATCTTTCTCCTGTTTGAAAGAGTTTTCAAACACTTCTACAAAGTAACGCAGAACATTCTGCTTAACAATGAGAAGTACTACAAAAACATCAAAAACAAAGATTATGTGGCCAACTTAGTCAAACTGCATAAGCAGGCCTTAAAGGAATACTCTGGTCTATATTCGAAGCTCATTTTTCAGGACAAAAAGCACTATTTCAAATGAAGGATTTGATTTAAATAGCATTTTATCTCACAAATCGCTTAGAATGTTCATTTGATCGAAACAGCTGAACAAGTATTCGACCAAAATGACTCTTTTGACCGATTTGCTTTCACTTTTGAACATTTGGAGTGTCAAAAGCTAGCAAAATCTCGAAAGTTCTTACCTAAGATCGAACTCTTTCAAAAGATCATACTAATAATCCATAAGCTTACAACCCTGACCATTAATCACCTTTGAGATTATTGACCATAATAACTCCTGCTATCAATCACTTGTGAGATTATTGGTGCTACAAACTCCATAACTAAACTAGTCAATGATAAGTTTCTCATAGGCATTTGGCATCAAGGAATCTTAATTTTAAGCTCTTTTTAAAGAAATTTTTTGGAATAGTGTCTTTTATTGACTTCATACTTCATTTCTGAAGATTCTCTTCCAACTATAAGAAAAATTATATTTTCAATTAGTTCGTTTTGCCGTTTTCGAACAATGGCAAATGCTTCATCCAAAGAAGGAGATCATTTTAACGCCAATTATTGAGCAAGGTTTCCATTTAATACTGGCAATGAAATTTAAACTTATATCATTTTAAATGTACGGGAACGTAGATCCAAGCGTGCAGATGCAAATGATGGCCAACCCAGCACTGATGGGAATGGCGATGGGGTTAAATACCAACCCGAATTTCTTTTACTTCAATGGTAACTCTCTGTCTCTGCAAAGCAGGCTGAATAGCTTGACTGATTAAGAAGCAAACAGAATTGTGGATGCCACGATTGTAGTCACAGGGAGGGAGATTAAGGCAGGTAACATGATGTGTGTCTTGTGCACACTTATATGGGGAGGATTCATCATTATTCCTTTGTTTTTCATGTGCTGCGACTGGTGGAAAAACTGTGTTAATCCGGCCTACAGTATTGAACTTTCGGTCTACATGAGTCTACAGAAGTTGCTTAGAAGCCGCAGCCTCAAAAACATCTCTCTGACTGTTGTGGACAGTGTTTTCGACGCTGAGAAAGCTCAGACTCTCTATCAGCTGGTTTCATAGAGCAACATCAACGGATTTACCTTCATAAACAATGCTGGAAACTGGGACTTTCTGCACAGCTAGTACTCTGATTTCACTAGGAACATGAGGCCAATCAAGTCCCTGACGAAGGTGATTTCGGACATCAGATGGGGTACGGAGATTTGCCTTTGATTTGACTCTCCTGAAAATCAACTCTATTGCTTATCATTGAGTGAATATGTTGTGTTTGAATTCAATAACAAATGATTCTAAAAGTGTTTGTTAAAGATGAATAACTCTTTTGAACTTTTTACTATTGTTTTACCGGACCAATTAGCTCATGTTTGTGGCTACTTTTGTGTTGAAGTCATATTCACACTTTTGGATTCCTTTCTTATGCCATTCAATCATCATTAATCTATTTATTATAGGTAGAAAATCCATGGGAACAGATGCTGATAAAGAACTAATCACCAACGCCTAAGACCAGAGCTAAGCACAGTATAATGCCGACTGGAACTAAGATACCGAGGTCAATCCCCATGAGCTCAGTGGAGATTAGAATGCCACTCAGAGTGTGCTTGTGGCTTCAACCAATGGTGAAGTCGCCAAAGCTAGTAAACAAAAAATAAGCAGACCTCGGCCTTACTATCACCACCATCATCAAGACAGTTATCGGCTCAGGAATCCTCTCAATGCCCTTCACCGTCAGCAAAATGGGGTGGGTTTTCGCAACAATGATCTTCCTGGGAGCTGCGTCTTTAGCCCAATTTGGCTCGATTCTGCTCCTTAAAGCCAAGAACCTGTCTCGTCATAGCAACTACAGCACTATTTTGTACTAGATTTGGAAAAGCAAAATGGCGAAAGGCATAGGCTCATTAATAATCTTCCTGAACAACATGGGAGTGTGTAAGAGATGATATGACTTAGGTATAGCATAGCTCATCATTTTCAAGGAGACAATCCATAAGATCCTTGGTGACATCTTGGGCGAAGATCACTAGGTTATGCAATACTTCTACACAAGTCAAGCTTTTATTGTGCTTATAATGGCAATACTCTAGGTTCCCCTGACCCTGGCCAAGAAAATGGAAAAACTCAAATTCATGGCACTTTTTGGGGTCTCGGGAATAGTCATTTTTATGGCTACTTTTGTCTTTTTCTATATTGAGTCAGTGCTTGATACAAACCCATTCAACAACCCTGCTGGAAACATGAAGGCTTTCCCTCAGGACTGGTTCAAAGCTTGTGCAGCAGTGCCTAACGTCTTCTTCGCACTTGGCTTCCAAATGAACCTTTTCCCTATCTACAAAGGAATGAGAAAAGCTAGTGACTCAAGGATGTCGAAAGCAGTGTTCATAGCCATCGTTTCTTGCACTTTGTCGTACCTAATCATCGGAATAATGGGCTATAACTATGTGGGAGACAGTGCCTATGCCAATTTTTTGAATTCCTTGCAATACAACAGAATCGCTCCTGCTTTCTTCTTTATAATCAATGCAGGCTTCTTGCTCTCGATTTTCTTTGCCTTCCCTATCATGTTCTTCGGCTGTAGGAACAATTTCATCGCCTTGATTCAACTGGCCATGCTTAAGAATAAATAGCTCAGAGCTGAGCAAAACTGGCGTCAAGGGGATGAAATCTAGCACATAAGTTCTTACATCCTTGCGGATGAAGCAGTGGAGAAGAAGAAAAGAGCCAATCTGCACTTTATCCTCTACACCTTTGGCATTTACTTGGTGATAGTGGGTGTGGCCTTGGGAGTTGACGATATTGAAGCCGTATTCAATGTCATGGGAGCGATTTGCGCCTCCTCCATCAGCATTCTGCTTCCCTGCTTCTACTACATAATGCTGATGCGAAAACAAGGGCAACAAAAAACAGTGAAATACTATGTAGCAATTGCAGTTTTGGCTGTGATGACCCCATACTCAATTTTCTCAGTGGTTGCTCTATACGTCAACCCTTGACCTGATATCTCTATGGATTATTGAGCTGATATCTCTAAGGGTTGTGACTTAGAATAAAAGTAGTAATTGAATAATAGTGGGGATTCAAAGGATATGGTCTCATAATCATTTCTCACGAAGCAGCTGTTTTTTGCCCTTTATCTCTCTGAACTCTCCATTTCGCACCATATTGTTTATTGCGTGCATCACTACGCTTTCGTTGTAACGTTCTTGCATCTCGGATAGCAGCTTGCTTGTTAGCACTTGGTTGCCAATGCACACTCTCTTTCGGATGGCTTACTCGATTTTCTGGATCTCGTCTGAAAATTGCTCAGGGACAACATACCCGAACTCCTTGCCTTCGATGCTCTTCAATGTAGACAACTCAAACAAGTAATGTGCCTCATCGACTTCTTCACTGCTGACGTCATTCTTGAGCTTCATTCTTGCCAGAGACTCACTCAACCTTATGACTGCCTCCAGTTGCCTTACAGTGATGGGGATAGAGTTTCTGCTTTGGGTAAGGATCTTATGGTCCTTGGCTTTTTGGCGGTCAGCTACGTAAATCCCTTGAAGTTTCTAGCAAGCACTTGGCGAAAGCCTTGGGTTAATCTTATTCCTTGCGTATCTGATATATTTCTTGAGTAGATCAAAAGGGAAGTCGATGGAATCTGCATCTTTGTGTATACGACCTTGGTGAAGATCAAGAATGTGAGAGGCCACTCTGAGATTGTTTTCGGGAGTGTTGATATCTCTGACTACAAAGATGCAGTCAAAGCGTGAAAGGATGGTCGTTTGGAGTTAGATTTGTTCTGAGATTTGCTTCAAATCGTCATATCTGCCAAAAATGGGGTTGGCTGCAGCCAAGACAGAGCATCTGGAATTCAGCCTGGTCGTTATTCCAGCCTTGGCGACACTAATGGTCTGTTGCTCCATGGCTTCATGGATGGCCACTCTGTCAGCAGGCTTCATCTTGTCAAACTCGTCAATACAAACAATGCCTCCATCGGCAAGAACCAAAGCTCCACCTTAGATCTGGAACTACCCAGTTGAGTTATCCTTAGTGATGCTGGCTGTAAGACCGGCGGCTGAGGAACCTTTGCCTGAGGTGTAGACTGCAATGGAAGCTGTTTGTTACACAAATTTGAGGAACTGGGATTTGGCGGTTGAAGGGTCGCCAATGAGCAGAATGTTTATGTCTCCTCTCAGCAAGGTTTGGTCAGGTAAGTGCTTCCTTGACCCTCCGAAAAGCATGCAAGCTATAGCTTTCTTGACCTCTTCGTTGCCAAAGATGCCAGGGGCGATGGACCTGTAGATTTTTTCGCAGATGTTGGGGTCTTTGCTCATGCTTTTGAAGATCTCCTCTTCCTGCTCAGTGTATTGGAAGTTGCTCCTTTCCTTCAGTTTCTCAATCCCAGTCACATAGAGGTAGCCTTTGGAGAGGCTCTCTTGCTTGAGCTCCTGCACCATCATAATGCCTGTTATTCTGACTCTGTCTCCTGGCACACATTTGCTCACATTCTAGCGGTCAGCCACCAGCCCATAAGTGCGTGCAATTTCACCAGTTGGCACATCTTCAGGGTTTTACTGGATCTTTAGAGACTGAGTGTCAATTACTTCTGAGTCTGGAGTAGCCACATAGGGGTCATTAGGACACTTCTAGTTGACACCTGCTTGTCCGGGGCAGAAAGTGGGGACATAGGGAAACTGGCCCGGAGCTAGCTCGATGACTCTGGTGGCCATGCAGCTTCGGCACTTCAGTCTCAGCTTTGAAGCCTTTATGTAGGGTTTAGTAGTGCTTATGATAATGCCGCTAATGACAAACAGCTTGGAGACCATGGTGCTGGTGATGCTTCTGATCTTTTTGGGGTTCTAGTCGCTGGTGAGTGCGACCTGCCACTCGGCTTCTTTGGCGGTAGGGAACTCTTCCTTCTTTTCCTTGAGGTAGATCCTGACTCCCTCCTCCATGATCTTGAGCATTTCTTGAGGACTGGTCATGAACTTTTCGTAGAGCTGCTCGTCGTAGGCCTTGAGGTCGTTGAGTTCCAGGTGCAGGACGTACCTGTTTTTTTGGATCTGCAGAGACAGCTGCCGGTGGTACACTCTCACGTTCTACCTGTTGTAGTCGTGGAGGAAGGCTTTGAAGGTGTGCTGGAAGTGCGTATTGGTGCCCTAGATGAGGGCAGCCTGCTCCGCGTTGAGGTTCTGGTCAGAGAAGTAGACTCTTTAGCCGTGCATTTATTATAAGTTGGCGCTAATTAGTGACACTACTTAAGTGGTAGGCAACTACCCATTTATTTCTAAAAATAGTACTTCATATTCAAGGCAATATGTCATCACTTCTGTCTCTTTTGGGCCCTCTGTGGCTATCAGCTTCACGAGTGCGAAATGCCTCGCGTGGTTTTTGGGCAGTTTCCTTTAGGGCCGGTTCCTTTTGGGCAGGCTGGACCCTTTATCCTTTGGGTCTGTTGTCCTGTTTTTGTGGCTGATGCGTTCTTTTGAGGCTTCCGTACTAGTTGTATTCCTCATCGCTGTACTAATGCCAACCCAGTTTAATCGAAATCGTAGGTATGATCTCACCATTCTCAGTTTAGTTCAAACCTCCTGTCACCTTCCGGTAGCGCGCGATTCCTGAGTCAAGACAGGGTTACGTTAATGATTGACGAAGAACTCTGCCACTTAGAGGGCTTTCTATATGTATCTGCCCTCGGCTATCAGCTGTGCCTAGAAGCTGCCAAGGAGGTTATTTTTGACCAAACCCTTTACCCTTGGGATATCCTAATCAACTCGGACTATGCTCAGCTTTGGAAAGTATGACATTTATTTATTATTTCTTATCAACAAGATTACAACATAAATGGTGGCTATCCAAAGCTGTATTCATATGAATGAGGCCAGGGCAATTGATGCAGAATTAGTGGCAAAAGGTCATTGGCTGCAATAAGTTATGGATTATATGATTTGATGAAAAAGCACTTAAAGTAGCTAACAACCAGCGATGTCATGGTCGTCATAATCAACCAATAGCACACCCCCGATCGCACCCAAATCCTTAAATAGTATCTCTACCACACCCAAAATGTCCACTAAGATATCACTGAAGCCTAAGAAATCATCTTGCTGCCCGATTTCGCCACACGTCAACTCTCACCGCAAGAAATCATTGAGTACCACTTCGACAAGCAACGTACATCGCATCAGCAAATCATGAACTACTAAAGCTTGCTGTAGGGGATTGATGAGAAAATGAAGAAGGTGATCTAAAACTCAAGCCAAGCCTGTTTGCTCAGTAATGAGATGATTGGAGAGTTGAAGACCAAGTTGGAGTAGAGTTGTGAGTTGGTGACAGTTCAGAGAAAACCAATCACTCGGCTGTTGAAGCACCTGCAAACCAAATATCTTGCCATTTGTCGCAAATTGACAGTTATTTCCAACATGCAGAAAACTTTGGACGTCATGAAATTCTGGAAATAAACCAAAATATCCTCAGTCATCACAGTCCAGCCCAACCAAATACACACTTACGCTGACTTTTCCAGCATTTTGGAGACCTTCGACCACATTGCCACCGTCATCAGCTCCAAAAAAGAACAGTTCACGCATTTCAACAATTTAGTCAGCTTAGTGAATGAAAGAAAACAACTTCTGATTCGTACTATTTATCTGAATGCCCTCAACTGTATAGTAAACTACTCCAACGATTCAGATCTGGCCGCTAAACTTGCTCAGTATGAGTACATAAGTGAAAAAGGGTTGCTTAAGGAGATAGACACAATAAAAGCCCCTTTTTTAGCATAGAAAGAGAATAGTTAAGAGGACTTCTTGAGGATGTTGGAGGCAAACATTCAGTAAATGTCCCAAAACACCCTTAAAAGAAAAAACGCAATCTCAGGAGTTTAGTCATTGAAGTAGGACCACTATGTCGAATTCTATGAGAGTTTGACTCTTGAGTACAGTCACTATTTCAGTAACTGGCATAAAGTGACTACTTATCACCTTCAGCACAACAGACCAAGTAAAGACTACTTCATAAAGCATCGCACTTTAGTGTTCAACAAGATGCTGGAGAAGATTGAACTCAGCCTGAAAACAAGCAAAAAGCTGACTACTTTAGGGCTATACAGGATGAACAAGTTATTCAAATGCCTCACAAGTTTCATTGAGTTCGGAGAACAGTGGATGGGCAAATGCAAGGCCAACTTAAAGGTTATTATGAAGGAGAAACTCGAGAATTAGGTGATAACTTACTCTAAAACCAAGAATGGTGAGTTAAAAAGGTTCCTTTTATAAGACTTCACCAAACGTAACATTGAAAAGGAAGGCAAACTTACCCTTGATTTGGCGAAGTATAGACAGATAATACTCTAAGACATTTGGAATACTATTAGCGAAGCCAAAAAGTTCAGAGAAAACTGTGAATAGGCCAATCTTCATGGACCTAACCAAAACGGCTAAAAGGTTAGGCCAATCTAATATCATAGCCTTGAGTAAGATATTAGCAAATTCTATCATCAGCTAAACACAAAGTTCGGAGTGACCTTTTTCAAGATGGTTGTCTAGTACAGACTGAGGCAGGAACAGTTGCCGCAAACTTGTCAACTGGCGTTTGTTTACCAACACCTCTAGTTCGTGATCGCAATCCTCTACAAAACCTTTGTGCCCAACTATATGCGAAATGAGCTCGAAAACGAAACCTTCAATCATACCTTCCGCAGCAACAAGATCAACACCATCAACAACGCCATCTTCAAGAACAACATTGACTAGGAGGCAGTCTTAGCCGTCAATAAGCTAAGGCACAACTTCACTGACCGCAGCAATTTCGGCTATCTTTATGACTTCATCTCTGAAATCGCCACTCGCTACTAACCACTCAACCTTCCACTAAATCCCACTCTGCTCTTCAATTAGTCCTAAAAGTATGAGTAAGACCTGTGTGAGATGAGCAAAGTCTTTCTCTAGGTCGTGAGCTAAGTCTATGGACTAGTTTAGTACCTTTAGTACTTGTTTGGCAGAAACGCCTTCAGTCCCAGAGAGGAGCAAATCGAGTAGAAGATAAGTGTGCTAAAGCAGGTGATCTTTTCATTGGCACTCTTCTATTTTACTTCCTTTTACTAAACCTCACTCAAAAGATTCTACAGCCAGGTCCTCCCCATCTTCCTGGGCATAAAGTTCGAAGTCAAAAAGAAAAACGAAATTATGAGTGGTCTGAAGTAATATAGAAACAAAATGGCTGAGATCTACGCGAGATTCGCCATCCACAGAGGAAGCAGAAGTACTGGATTGCACTCCATCTTGGTCAGCAAACAAAATGAGTACTTCTACAAGTTCGCAATTGACATGTTCAGTCGAATCTAAAAGATCAACGATGACGCTCGGCATATCCTGAAGCAGGAACCGGCCTAACTGCATAAAATCACTGGGGTGGATAGGTCGAGCTGCGCTCCTGACAGCTGGCCTGTGTTCATTGAATTCTACCTGGAGGCGAGCAAGGAAAGGAGCAGCAAGGTGCTAGAAGAAGCCATATAAAAGACGGCTTTGGCTTTCCCTGTGCAATGGTGGAAGAGTAACCTCAGCTGGTACTACAACGACTGCTCAGCCAAGTAAAAGAAGGAGTTCTTCTCGAAGACCGTGCAAATATACCTCAACAGACTGATCAACCTGCCCAGGATATGATCAACCTGCCCAGAATATGAGATTGATGGTTGTATTCTACTTGCTAATGAGTAAATGAATGATTGGGTGATCACTCTTATCACTCTTATTCCATGGGGACTATTTCGGCAACCTTGCACAGTCCGGTGTAGGCCTCGGTGTAGGTCAGTTTGCCGTCGAAGTCTGTATCGAACTACCTAAACAAAGACTGGATCTATTGCTCGTCGATGTTCTGGTCAATGCACAAGATGAGCTTGCCGAATGAGGCAACATTGAACACATCGTTCCTATTCAGCCCTTTTGACTTGAACAAAGTTGGGATGTCGATGTTCTTGGATTCGATAAGAGTTTTGAGTTTGGTCAGGATCTAGAATCTTTTCTTGCTGGAGAGCAGTTCAGAGCTAGATTAGCTGCCTTCCTCTGCTTCAATGTCCATTTTGGTCAGATCCACTCCAGTCATCCTGCACTGATACTGGGTAAGCAGCTTCACGAAGTCCTTGATAACCACAGCGCCTTAGTTGTTGGCTATGAATTTGTAGAGGAAGACTATTTCTTCTGAAGTTATCTCTTTATAAATGAAGCGCATTAAGTTGATGAAGCTTTATTGGTCCAGCTTCTGCCCCAGCTTTTCCAGAATTTTGTTAAGATTTATGTTTTTTGAGTGCAGGTTCATTCTCAGGTTGGCAATGATGAAGCCGATCTCTGTGGACCCTTCCTTTGATTTTTGAAAGTTGGCTTAGAATTTGGATCCAAATATGGGATGCAGAAATATTTGCTGCCAGTCGTATCTTTTTGTCTAGTCGATGCAAAGGCACCCCAGAATGAAGTCTCTCATTTGAGGACTGCAAATGTTTTCAGGGATGATGATCTTTCGGGTGTATATTTCTTACTTGAAGCCATCAAGGGTCCTCACTTTGAAATCCCAGGGGATTTGGCCCACCACCATCTCGTAAGTCATAACTCCAAGAGACCATATGTCACACTTATAGGTGTAGACTTCCTCATTGAGAATTTGTGGCGCCATGTAGGCGGGAGTGCCCACCTTCGTCTTGAGGAAGCTGTTGTTTTCAGAGTGCTTGGCCAGTCCGAAATCAGCTATCTTCAGCATATCGTCCTTGATGAGGATGTTTTCCGGCTTGAGATCTCTATGGATGATCCCGTTTTTAACCAGTTCTCCGAAGCCATTCAGAATCTGTATCAGATACTTCATCACCCTCTTCTCCTCGAGTCGTGTGGACTCCTTGACGACCCGCCTTAGCAACTAGCGCAGAGTGCCCCCGCTGGCGAGTTCTAGGATGATGTAGAAGTTGTTGAGGGTTTGATGGACATCATAGAACTTGATGATGTTGGCACTTTTGAGTTTTTTGTTGATTTGTATTTCTGATTTGAAGGTATCTTTGGCGTAGCTGCCCTCGGTGAGCTTGCTTTTGTCCAGTATTTTGATGGCGACTTCCTCCTTTGTTTCCTCATTGACCCCGTGGTAGACCTTGGCGAAGGCTCCCTCGCCAAGCTTCTGGTCCATAGAGATCATGTACTTGCCTATCTTCTTTTTGGAGTTGTTGTTCATATTCTTAATAGATATATTCTTACCAGATATACAGGCAATAAAACAATTTACTTTTTACAATCCGATCTCACCATTATTCATCAATATTTCCCAATAATGGGCAAATCACTTGCCTCAACTAAAATGCACTATCCCCCACTCATTCACTTAGTTCTAAAGCCATTGAAGCCATAATCCACTAAAAATCAAGTTTTTTCCAATTTGTCCATTTATGGTAAATGGTATATATAATGAGTAAGTAGTTTATGCGGTATCAATGACCTTTGAATTAGTTGATAATCTCTATCTTTGTAGCTAGGCTCTTAAGCAGCATCTCTGTGTCTAAATCGGTTCTTTGCTACAAGCGATTGGTTATTAGCTTAGCCCTATACCACTTTTAGTCCATCGAAATCTATTTTTTCATTAAGCTCTTCAGTTCTCTAATCTACTTCACTTCTGGATTTGCCTCCATTTTAGCACGCTTTTCCTTTAGCTCCTTTAGGTAATCATCTTGCTTTTTTGCCTTATTTTCTTAGTTTTTTCGCCCTTTGCTACTCTAAGAATCAATGTGGCCCAAAGATGAATGAATTTGGCGCATATAGTTGTTGCCTAGTTTTAAAAGCTAGACTTGGCTTAAAGATCTTGCTTTTTAGGACTTATTTTGGGAAGCAGTATCATTTTATTCAACTTTATCGATTACTTACTTGATTGGGGAAAGGTTTTATCTCTTTGAAAAAGAGTCTTTGTTGACTTGCCTTATAGTTTACGAAAAGATTGACTTTTTGGTGATGTTGGAAAACAATTGAAGGGTTTTGGACTTCTACAGCTTTTTCTTGCTTTCTTACTCGTCAAAGACTGTCTTTAAAAACCGCGAAGGCTGGTATTTAAGGAGAGTTTTCTTTTAAAGTTACTTCTTTTTAATGATTTAAATGGAAACATTTTTCTTTCTTTAAGATTCATCCTTTTCAATGAATCTTTTGTATTCCTACTAATGCTTTTTTAGCTACTCCAATGAAAGCTGTTTCTTAGCCCTAAGAGACTAAAGAACCTTCTTGTTTTTCAGTTAGCTTTCTTCAAGCTGTGATTTCCACTTTTCCTCCATTTTTTAGTGCAAAAATGTTTTGAGTTTGGTTTCCTAGAACTTTTTGTTCGCCTCTTTGATTTTCTTGGTTCTTTCCATTTGCTTCAATTTCAGTAGCTACAGATGTGTGAGTGCCTCCTTTCTCTTTTAGCTTCTAATGGAGTCTAGTTTCTCCTTCAGCTCCTTCTCCTCAGACTTTTACTTTTCTCTTATTTCCTGCTAAATCTACTTCAGCTTCATGTTGGCGAGCATTTAGAATTTCCTTTTTTCCTCTAAAGCCTTTTTTATTCTGAGTTTTTCCTCTTCTGTAATGTACGATCTCATGTTTCTGTCAAAGCCTTTGTGGATAATTTTCTTTTCCTTCTCTTCCTCGTACTTGAGCCTTGCTATTTATTCGTCTAATTCTTTCTTTTTCTTTATAATTTCTGATAATTTCGCATTGTTTTGCTTTTAATTGTTGGCTGGACTTTTGAGTTTTTTCTAAATAGTGGGTCAAATA
>Ga0316217_10002596_pt1 | contig 21552 bp, 16 predicted proteins | sample 1anoAmetaG_FD_203633 | JGI IMG/M metagenome (GOLD analysis project Ga0316217, IMG submission 203633) | Freshwater microbial communities from Trout Bog Lake, Wisconsin, USA - 1anoA | ecosystem: Environmental > Aquatic > Freshwater > Lake > Hypolimnion/Profundal zone | place: USA: Wisconsin...
GATGTTTGCGATGACCCTGGTTCACTTTGCCATTCTTTCGTTCCGTGGCGGCGCGCTTTACAACTATTACCACCACTACGCCGACCGCCAGGCCATGTTCGATTGCGTGCAAAAGATCGGTCTGGTTGTCCCGGCGACGTCGTCGTGGTTCAGTAGATTTCTGGATACCCTCGGCTATCTCGTCCATGGCGACCGTGCCGATCTGGCCGCTTCCAACGTGGCTGACGTTTTCAACAGCCTCATCAATATGCTGGGCACCGGTGTCACCATTATTGTGATTTTTCTCTCGGCGCCGTTGGCCGGAAAATTCGGCAAGAAAGCCGTCGCCATCGCCGGTTTCGGACTTTCGACGTTGTGCGCCTTGGCGTTTTACGCCCTCGGACCGAAAGATACGACCGGCATGATCGCGCTCACCGTCCTGTGCGCCAGCGTCTATGCGCCAACCATCCCGCTGATCTGGGCGATCTTTGCGGATGTGGCGGATTACTCGGAATGGAAGACCGGCCGCCGCTTCACGGGCATGGTTTTCGCCAGCATCGGTTTTGCGTTGAAATCCGGTCTGGCGCTGGGCTCAGCCTCGTTTCTGTGGATCATGGCGGGAATTTTTCATTACGACACGAAATTGCCGGATGCGCCCGACGCCATTGCCGGTTACCGTGCGTGCAGCGGGCTGGTCGTGGGCCTGATGTTTGGCATCTGCACCTTGTTGTTGACGGTTTATCAATTGAACAAGAGTCTCACCATTCAAATGGCCGATGAATTGGCCGAACGCCGGAAAAAGTTTGCCCAGCAAACCAACCAAGCAATATGAAATCAAATATGATCGTGTCGGTGCTCGCGTCGGGCCTGGTGCTGGCAAGCAATGCTCTGGCTGGTTCTGAAACCTTGAAGGACGCTTTTAAGAAGGACTTCCTCATTGGCGCGGCGATCAACCACGATCAAATTTTCGAGGAGGATTCGCGCGGCGTGCCCATTATCAAGGCGCAGTTCAACTCCATCACGCCGGAAAACGTTTTGAAGTGGGAATCAGTCCATCCGCTGTCCGGCCAATATGATTTTGCGGCCGCGGATCGCTACGTGCAATTTGGCGAGTCGAACCATATGTTCATCGTCGGCCACACGCTCGTCTGGCACAGCCAGACCCCGCCATGGGTGTTTCAGGACGATCAAGGCCGACCGGTCAGCCGCGAGGTGCTGCTGGCCAGAATGCGCGAGCATATTTTCACCGTGGTCGGCCGCTACCGGGGGCGGGTTCAGGGCTGGGACGTCGTGAATGAGGCGCTGAATGAGGACGGCACGCTGCGCGATTCGCCCTGGCGCAAAATCATCGGCGACGACTTCATTGAAAAAGCGTTTGCCTTCGCGCACGAGGCCGATCCGCAGGCGGAACTTTATTACAACGAATACTCGATTGAGAATGGCGCCAAGCGGCAGGGCGCCATCGCGCTCATAAAGAAGCTCCGGTCCAAGGGCCTGCTGGTTTCAGCGGTGGGGATTCAAGAACACGTCAGCTTGGACTGGCCCACCGAACAGCAGTTGAATGAAACGCTCGCGGATTTTGAGAAAGCGGGCATCAAAAACCAAATTACGGAACTGGATGTGGACGTGCTGCCGTCGCCCGGCCGGGACCACCGAGCGGAGGTATCGCGGCGTATGACGGCAGGAGCCGAGGCCAACCCCTACGCCCAAGGCTTGCCGGCATCGATGCAGACGAAGCTGGCGGAACGCTACACCGCCTTGTTTGCCATTTATCGCAAACACGCGGCCAACCTCAAACGGGTCACTTTCTGGGGTGTGACCGACGGCGATTCCTGGCTGAACGATTGGCCGGCTCATGGCCGGACCTCGTATCCCCTGCTGTTTGACCGCACCGGCCAGCCCAAACCCGCGTTTGATACGGTGGTGCAGAGCCAAAGGAGCATCCCCAACTTGTAGCCGCGGCTGAAATTCGGTATTTTAAGAAGTCTGCGCTGAGACCGCGCAGTTGTTTCTTCCTGCATCAACCCCCCCCAGCGGGGACCCGCGTGCTTACCGCTCTGGCTACGGCTGTTGGGTGAAGTGTTCCTTCCATCTGTGTCCATCTGTGGCTGAGCTGCTTACTCGGGCTTCTCCGCCTGCTCGCGGAATGCCCAAAGAAAATACGCCAGCACCCCGGCCACCATCGCGGTCAAGCCCCACCAAAACAGCGGCCAGTGGGTGGCCAGATTGGGGGTGCAGGCGTGGAACCACCAGCCGCTGCCGAGATAACCGATCAAGTTGCCCACGCCGCCGTTGAGCAGCGTGAGCAAGGCTTGGGCCCGGGTGCGCCAGGCCGCATCAATCCGGTGATTCAGGTAAATCTGCGCGGTGATGAAGACCAGCACGAAGGACGCCCCATGCAGGGTGATGCCGAGCAGCAGCGAGGGATTGGTGCTGATGCCGCTCAAGGCGAATCGCACCACCCCCAGGCCGAGCCCGGCGGCAAAAATCCATTTCAAGCGCCAGTGCAACAGCAGCCAGGCGAGACTGAACATGGCGATGATTTCCGTGCTTTGCGCGAGGCTCATCCACGCGCTGGTGTGCGCGAAACCACGATCATGCAGATGCGTGGGCGCGTACGGGTAAAACGCGCAGAGCGGGATGTTGAACAAGGTCGTGGTGATGAACACCACCCGGATGTCGCGATTCTTAAGCAGCTTCAAGGCATCCAGCCCGAGGCGCTCATGCCAGGCCAGGTGTTCGGCGGACGGGGGAAGGAGCAAGGCCGGCAAAAGATACGTGAACCCCGCCACCAGCAGCCAGACAGCCGCGCCAAGATACACTGTCCGCGCCGAGCGATCCAGGTTCAAGGCGCCGATGAACAACGCCCCGCACATCCAGCCGAGCGTGGCGAGCGAGCGGATCTGGCCGAACTCTTTCTTCGCGTCCGCCAGCCGCGCGAACACCAGCGCGGTGGAGATGCTGAACATGGGCGCGTAGGTCAGCGAGAATATTTGAATCAACGCCAGGACCAGCCACGGGTTCCAGCCCAGTTGGATGGCGGCGCCGATGATCGCCATCGTCACCCCGGTGGCCGTGGCAAGCCAGCGCAAGACCTTGGCGGGCGGCACGTGCCGGTCGGCCATGGCGCCGAACATGAGCGGGGAAATGAACGACGCCAGGGCGGTGGCGGCGAAGGCAAACGATTTGATGACATGCAGGCCATTGGCGTCGAGAATCGTTCCCAACGGCACGAACCAAATGCCCATCGCCGCCGCTTGGATGAAAAACAACATCATCAGCTCGGCGTATTCGGCTTTCCGCAAGGTTCTCAACATCGGCGCCAAGCATAGCGATTCGCCTTGAAAATTAAAGATCTCCGGTCAATGCCGCGAAATTGCTCAACAGTTGCAAGCCGACCTTCTGGCTTTTTTCCGGGTGAAATTGGGTGGCATAGACGTTGTCGCGCCAGACGGAGGAGGCGAAGGTGTCGCCATATTCGGTGCGCGTGGCGACGATGCTGGAATCCACCGGCTGCGGATAAAAGCTGTGGACGAAATAAACGTAGCTGCCGCTGGCAACTCCGCGATACAACGGGCAGGCGGGCTGGACCAGCTCAATCTGGTTCCAACCGATTTGGGGGATTTTCAGGCCAGGTTTGGCGGAAAAGCGGACAACACTGCCGGGGAACACTCCCAGGCCGGCGGCACACGAATTGAATTCCTCGCTCCGCTCAAACAGAGCCTGGTAGCCCACGCAGATGCCCAGGAATGGTTTGCCGGTCTGGATGAAATCTTTCGCCGCTTCGAGCAAGTGCTGCTGGCGGAGCGCATGGATGCAATCGTCGAAGGCGCCGACGCCGGGCAGCACCAGGCCGCTGGCGTCGCCGATTTCATCGGGCTGGCGCACGAGGCGCACGCGGGCGCCCACTTTCAACAGCGATTTGTGGACGCTGCGCAAATTGCCGGAGCCGTAGTCGAGAAGGGCAATCATGTTGCCGGGCAGTGCGTTTTCCGTTTCACGCGGCAAATATAGCAGGGATGCCGCCCATTTCACGCTTTGTTTTTCGCGCCAACCATCAGGGTGTCAATTGGCACCGGCCGCGCGCGAGGGGCAGCGTGGAAAAGCGTTTCCCAAGCTGGGACAATGTGCTATTCCATTGCGGCATGAGACTGCCGGCGGTAAATGATTTGCAACTCACGGGCGGGGACGCCCGTGCCACTACTGATTCCATTGCCGGATGAAAATGCCGGTGGCAAAAGCAATGGCCACGAGCCGACCAGGGTTCGCGAAGTGCCTGCCCTGGCTCGTCGTGGTGGCGACCTTGCTGTTCGTCGGATGCATCCGGGTGCGCCTGATGGAAACGCCGCTGGAGCGTGATGAAGGGGAATACGCCTACGCCGGGCAACTCATCTTACAGGGCATTCCGCCTTACGAACTGGTTTACAACATGAAGCTGCCGGGGACGTATTACGCCTATGCGGCCGGCATGGCGATCTTTGGCCAGACCGTGAGCGGGGTTCACTTGACTTTGCTGACGGTCAACAGTCTGACCTGTGTCTTTGTTTTCCTGCTGGGCCGGAGAATATCCGGCGTCACCGCCGGCCTGGCCGCGTGCGCGAGCTTCGCGATCATGTCCGTCAGTCCGGTGGTCCTGGGATTGGCCGCGCACGCGACCCAGTTTGTGGCGCTCTTCGCGGCTGCGGGCGCCTGGCTGTTGTGGCGCGCTTTGACCGGAGGCGAACGGCGGATGTTTTTCCTGGCTGGTTTGCTCTCGGGTCTGGCGTTCCTGATGAAGCAACCGGGAATATGCTTTGGGTTGTTCGCGGCGACAATGATTCTGTGGCAGGCCAGACAGGACCGCCACAGTCTGAATCGGGAATTGGCGTGGCGGCTCTCCGGCTTTGGCGCGGGAATGTTTTTACCCTTTGGTTTTTTGTGCCTGACAACATTTCTAGCCGGGGATTTCCGGCGGTTTTGGTTTTGGACCTTTGACTATGCGAGCCGTTACGCGGGGGAGCGCACCCTCGCCCATGGATGCGGTTCACTGGCCAATCATATCTTGGATCAGCTACCGGTTTACGGCGCGCTCTGGCTGTTGGCGGCGGCCGGCCTGTTGGCGGCCGTGCGCCTCCCAGCCAGCCGAAAAGAACTGGCGTTTGCGCTGGTCTTTTTTGGCTTTTCCTGTTTGGGGACTGCATGCGGGCTCTATTTCAGAGGCCATTATTTCGTGCTGATGCTGCCGGCCTTTGCGCTGCTGCTCGGCTTGGGGCTCGAAGCCCTGCGAACCTTCCTGGCCTCGCGAAGCCTGCCTTGGGCGGCTCCAGTTTTGCTGTTACTGGCGCTGGGCTGGAGCATTCTCCAGCAACGCGGAGTATTTTTCCAGATGCCGCCCGGGCAACTTGGCCGAATGTTGTATGAGGGCAATCCCGTGCTGGAATCCCAGACGATCGCCCAGTATATCCGCGAGCATTCCCAGCCGGAGGCGCGGGTGGCAGTGGTCGGCTCGGAACCGCAGCTCTATTTCTATGCCCGCCGGCATTCCGCCACCGGTTATATCTACACCTATCCCTTGATGGAAGCGCAGCCCTATGCCCGCGCCATGCAGCGGGAAATGATCGGAGAAATTGAATCCGCCAAGCCGGAGTTTATCGTGCTGGTTTCCTATAAATTCTCCTGGCTAAAGAAACCGACCTCCGATCTCACGATCATCCGGGAGATGGAACAATATGCGCGTCAGTTCTATCTGCCCGTCGCCGCCGTTGGCCGCCGGCCCGAGGATCAGTCGGCCTTGGCTGGCGGCAGGAACACGAATTCCCCGCCGGAATCCATGATCCTATACCAGCGCAAGCCAGACGCGAGCTGACCCTGACGAATCCGTTCAGCCACAGATGGACACAGGTGGACACAGATTGGAGCGCCGGCGAATGGGGATAGACGAATGAACAGGAACCAGACTTAACGCAGAGACGCGACGAACGCAGAGGAACGCTAAGTTCTTGATCTGCCTCTGCGGCTCTCCGTGTGCTCCGCGTCTCTGCGTTGATTTGGAATTCCTTCCGGCCGCTTTTTATCTGTGTCCATCTGTGTCCATCTGTGGCTAAAGATCTTTTAACCGCGTGCTGCCAGATTGCCTCCGGCTACGCCAGTGGGACCTTGCGAACCCGAGCGGCAAAATCGTCTATTTCGTTCACGGACTCGAAGCCCACGTCCAAGATGTGTACGCAACCCAGGCCCAGAACATACTTCACCGATTCGTCCCGGCGCGCATCATCGTTCCGCAGGCGGCCTTCGCCGATGATTTTCATGCCCACCACCCCTTTGCCGGCCGCGTGCAGCTTTTTGAGCGCCGGCACCACCTCTTCCGGCGACCCATCCATGCTCATGCCGTAGGGATTAATGCGGGTGTGAACGGACTCCACCCACGGTTCCGCCGCCGCCGCGTCCAGCGCCGCGAGGGAGTGGCAGGAAACCCCCAAGGCGCGGATTTTGCCCTGGGCCTTGAGCTTGCTCAGCATATCCATCGGTTGGCGCAACTGGTCCGGCCAGTCGGGCGCCGTGACGCAATGCAGGAGCAGCAAATCAATATGATCCGTCTTCAATTCCTTCAAAAAACGGGCGACCACCACGTCGGCATCGGGCCGCTCGGATTCGGGAAGACCGCCGTGGCTCCACCAAATCTTGGAGATCAGTGAATAGCTGTCGCGCGGCAGTCCCGCCAAGGCCTCGGGCACATAGGTGTGCGAACCGTAAAGGTCCGCCAGATCGTAAGTCCGGACGCCGCGGTCGTAGGCGTCCCGCAGTAGCTTCACAAACACGTCGCGGCCCTTGCGGGTTTGGTTGGAGCTGCGCTGGCTGCCGTGCGTGCCGGTGCCCATGCAGACCCGGGTGAATTTCAAATCCGTCTTGCCGAGCTGCACCGGCGCGTACGGATCGTGAAACTTGACGCTGGGATTCTCCGCGGCGCCGAGTTGGGCGCCAAGCAGCATGCCGCCCGCGCCAATGGCGGATTTCTTGATGAATTCGCGACGTTTGATGTTCATGACATTTGATTCTTAAAAAAATTCAAGCGCCGGCCAAGGCGCGCTCGGTTTTCAACCGCAACTGTCCGCAGGCGGCGTCAATGTCCCCGCCTTTCTCGCGGCGCAGCGTGGCGGTGATCTTTTGCTTTTCCAGCGCGGCGAGGAAGCCCTCGCAAACTTCCTCGGACGGGCGTTGCCACGGCAAATCTTCCACCCGGTTATACGGGATCAAGTTCACCTTGGCAAACAGCCTTTTGGCCAGCCCCGCGAGCGGACAGACCTGATCCAGCGAGTCATTGATGCCCGCGATCAGAATATATTCCAGGGTGATCATTCGGCCTTTCACCCTTTGATAAGTCTCGCACGCGGCGACGAGTTCTGCCAATGGATATTTTTTGTTCACGGGCATGAGGCGGTTGCGGACGGCATCCGTTGCGCCGTGGAGCGAGATGGCGAGCCGGAATTGCAATGGCTCAGTGGCGAGCCGGCGGATTTGGGGCGCCAGGCCGCTGGTGGAAATGGTGATCTTCCGCGCGCCGATCCCGCCGCCCCAGGGGGCGTTCAAAATCTTCAAGGCCTTCAGCAAATGGTCGTAGTTTGCCAGCGGTTCGCCCATGCCCATGACCACGACGTTGTCCACCGTGCGCGACGGGTTACGGGTGGCGGGCGGCGAGGCGGCTTCCAGCGGGCTGCCAGGTGGCGCAGGCGTCCCGCCTGCGGGTTCTGGTGGCGTCTCGCCGCCAGTTTCGTCGCCGCGAGGAACGCCCGGCGCATCAGCAACCGCCACCGCGCGCTGGGCGTTCGTCACGTGCCTTTCCACCGCCAGGATCTGTTCCAAGATTTCCTGCACGTCCAGGTTCCGCTTCCAGCCTTCCAATCCGCTGGCGCAAAACTTGCAGCCATAAGCGCAGCCAACCTGTGTGGAAATGCACAGCGTGTGCCGGTCGCTGGCTTCACCGTACAGCGCCGGATTGGCGGGAATCAGCACGCTTTCAATCAAGGCGCCATCGGCCAGCTTCCAAAGAAATTTCTGCGTCGTATCCTCCGTTCCCTGCTTATGGACGAGTTCGAGCGTTTGCAGCGTGAATTGTTCCCGCAATTTTTCGCGCAGCGCTTTGGGCAGGTTCGACATTGCGTTCCAATCCGTGGCGCGGCGCACGTACAGCCAGTCGAGCAACTGCGCGACGCGATACGCCGGCTGGTTCCACGCCGCGAACCGGCTCTCGATTTCCTCGCGGTTCAGGGACTTGATGTCAGGCAACATGCGGACAATATAACCTGATATGGGTGCCGAACGCGAGCACCGGAATTTGCGCCAGATTTTTCGTAGCGGCGGACGGGTGTCCGCCGCCAATTTTAGGGTGGTTCGGTTTCGGCCTTGCAGGCCTTGGAGAATTTAGGGGAACGGATTACTTGGGCCAGCGCTCGCTGACACGCCCCAGCCCAGGCGGGCGGCGAATGGTTAGCCTCAATGCCTTTCGGAAATTCAAATTGGCCCCAAATCGAGGGGAAGATGCAACCCCGTTGGGGTTGTGGTCCATTGGTGACCGTTGCTGGGCTGAAAAATGGAATCCCTTTGGGATTCAAGCGTGGAATTTCCGAAGGGCATTAGGGTTAGGCCACTTGTGTCTCATATCTATTTCCTCTCAAATACTTCAAGCCAAAATCAAGCAAAACCAAAGCAGCCAAAGCAGCAAAACCACACCCAAGCAGCGACGGCAATGCACGCATGGCAATCGAATATGAAAATGGACCGAAATATATCTGGGTGCAATTGTGCCGCCGGTCGCCTGGCTGCGGCTTCCGCTCAACATCGGAATATGGCATAATGGTCGCACCTGCCGCATCGGTCGCATAATGATACTCTTGAAAACCCAGCATGAATGATGGCCAACCCACAGCGTGTAAATGGGAATAGTAAACGCCTCCAGAATAAAAATACGAATCAACATTCCATGACTCAACATTCGATGTGCCACAATACGAAGTCCATGCTCCAAGCAAAACAACGAGTAGAACAAACAATCTGTGGAGTGCGCGCATAGGTCCTAACGCCCGTGAAGTGAACCACCGCCGGCAACTGACGTTGACCGCGTGGTGGAATTGGTCGCGTCAACGGCGAATGGTTCCGGAGAGCTGGTTAGGCAGCGTCAATCTCACTTGAATAATAGCTTGAAGTCTCCGCCAGCAGCCAGCCGCTTCCGAACTGCCGACAGACTCTTCTCGTTGTCCTCGCTGGGAAACAACTGATATGCCCGTGAATACTCGGCTTCCGAATTGGTAACGTCACCCATCGCCAAGTAAATGTAACCAAGACAAGAATGCCCGTAATAGTCGCTGGGCTGGCGCGCAACATTGGACTGCGCCATAGCCAATGCTCTCGGAAAATCCAACTGCTTGGTGGCTGTCTGCACCGCTGTCCAGGAATGATCTGCCTCGGATGGTTTCTTGTGTGTAATGCTATCGAGAACACAAATAACGGCAATCACAGCCAAAAGGACTTGGGTGGAGCGTCTCGACTTCCGAAGCTCCTTCAGAATTTCTTGATTGATGTCTTCGCTCATAAAATGACGTGCCAAGCTGGCTAACGCCCGTGACCCGAGCACCGCCAGATTTCTGATGTTAACCGCGAATGCGGACGGACAAGCGCAAACGGCGGGTGCTCTGGGGAATTGTTATGCTGTGTATTTATCCGCATAATACGATGTCATTTTACCTCATGGCCGTGTTTTTTGAGCACTCCCTCAAAAAAGTCCCTGAATCCGTCCTTCGCCGGAATGAAAACACTCTGGACAAATCCGCCTGGTCCATCGCCGATGCAATTTCCGTGCACGTAATAACCCGTCATATTATTCCCGTCACCTACGTATAGATGATAGCCATAGCCTGACTTTTCCATGGTCCCGTAATGCCCGCGCCTGCCGTAGCTCTTGAAAGCGTCAATTTCGCCAGGGTCCGAAAGTTCAATTTCCCAATTCTCGCCTAATTTCGAGACCGTGATCCGACTGCACCCTTCCCACCCAATCGAATAAAAAGGCATAGCTCTTACAAGGATTGCCCCGAGAATCAAGATGGCAAACGCTCCGACAACAAATTCAGGCATCTGTGGTTTGTGGGATAGGGCTTTCCCCACGACGATTCCCAGCGCAACTAGCCATAACACCCACAGCAGCCAAAGGTTCGTCGCAAAGATAAAGAGCACCACCCCGCAGACGACCCAGACACAGACTGTTGCTAAAAGCAGGTTCATAGCCGTTTCGCATCAGTCCAGTAGGAGCAAAGCATAACTTGTTATTCAACGACGGCCGGATCGTTGAGCAAAACCAGCCTTTCCACCGCAAGCAAAAGTTGCAAGTTGTTCATATCCAATCGGTTAGCGATTTATCAAATCATCGCTGGATCGTTTATTGAACGACCTTAATCCCCAGTCCAAAATTTTGCAAGCCCTTATTTTCCCTTATTTTCCCTGTATTTTCGATGCCACTGTCCATTTAACATCCAGCGACGGATCGTTTATCGAAACGCCGGACCGTTTTTTGAAATCACGCCTTGGACCGCCTGCGTCCAACCCGCTCTGCCAAAATCGGCATCCGATGACGCAGGCGATCACTGCCAAAATTCATCGGACTGAAGATTTCGCCATTGCCTAAATCGCCGCCACCAACCGGTTCATTTCCGGCTCCTGTTGCTCAATGGATTCCACGAGTTTGAACTGCGTGCGGCAGCGGTCGAGGTTGTGACCCTCGCGGTGGATCTTGAAATAGACGTCGCCCGCCAGAAAGTCCGTCAGGAAGCGGATGCCGATTTCAAAGGTGATGAGCATGCCGGAAAAGGGCAGGAATGATTTCTCGGCCGGCGTCAGGCAATCCGCCGCCGCGCTCAAATAGCCGCGCGCCAGCGCCTCGAACATCGGAAACTGCATGGTCACCTTGGACAAATCCCGCTCGTCCTCCCTGGCCGGACTGGTGGTGGTGCGCACCATGTCGCCGAAATCATACAGGGCCAGGCCGGGCATCACGGTGTCCAAATCAATCACGCAAATCCCCTGCCCGGTCGCGTCATCGAGCATGACATTGTTGAACTTGGTGTCGTTGTGGGTCACGCGCTCCGGCAGACCGGCGGCCAGCAGCACGCCGCAAATCTCCCGGTGGCGCAGCGCAAATTCAATTTCCGGCCGCGCCAGCTTTGCGCGGTTGGCGACATCGGCCGCCAGCGCCTTTTCCAGCGCGGCAAAGCGCTTGGGGGTGTGATGAAAATCGGGAATGGTGTCGTGCAACCTCGGCGCGGGCAAATCCGCCAGCCACTTTTGAAACTGCCCAAACGCCCGGGCCGCCTGGAAGGCTTGGCCGGCGGATTCCACCGCATCAAACGTCCGCGCTTTCTCAATGAAAACGTAGACGCGCCAATGGTTGCCCTCCGCGTCCACGTGCCAGGCCCGCCCGTCCCGCGCCGAAACCAGGGTGAGCACACGGCGGCTCGCCCCGGGTTCATCCGCGACCTTGGCCGCCAGATGCGCGGTGACGCGCTGGACATTTTCCATGAGCGCCACCGGGGTCTTGAAAATGTTATGGTTGATGCGCTGGAAAATGTAGCGCACCGACTGGCCGCCCTGGTCAAAGTTGACACAGTAGGTGTCATTGATATGGCCGCTGCCGTAAGAGGCGGCCGCCAGGTAATCCCCGACGATTTCGAAATGCCGCGCCACGGCGCGGACGTCATGTTTTAATTGCATACAAAAATTGGCACGGCACGGATTTTCACCACGGATTTCAGGTAAGGGACAGACTTCAGATCTCCGTCCTCTGACCTCTGGCATCTGTCTCTCCGTGTCATCCGGGGAATCCGTGGTTCATTTTTCCGGCATTGGGTCGCTGCCGGCCGGACGTTTGAGCAGCCGGAACTCCCGCCATTCCGGTTCGTTCTCAAAAATCCACCGGTAATAGTCCACTTCCGTCAATTTGGCGGCGGCGGCTTCATCCACCACCACGGTGCAGTGTGGGTGCAGTTGCAACGCGGTGGCCGAGACCATGCCGGAGATCGGCCCTTCGATGGCCCGGGCCAGGATATCCGCCTTTTCCGCTCCAGTGGCCAGCAGGATACAACGGCGGCTTTCCAGGATCGTGCCCACGCCCATGGTGATGGCGCGGCGAGGCATCTTTTTCTGGCCGCCGAACAGCGCGGCATTCTGCGCCAGCGTCACCGGGGTCAGCGCCTTGACCCGCGTGCGCGAGCGGAGCGCGGACAGCGGCTCGTTGAAGCCGATGTGTCCGGCCTTGCCAATGCCGAGCAATTGCAGGTCAATGCCGCCAAACCGCAGGATGGCCTTCTCGTATAGCTCGCATTCCCGGTCCAGATCCTCCGCCACGCCATTGGGCAGATGCGTGTTTCGCAGATCAATGTTCACGTGCCGAAACAGGTGGTCATCCATGTAGTGCCGGTAGGAATTGGGATCCGACGATGGCAGCCCGACATACTCATCCAGATTGAACGTGGTACAGAGCGAGAAGTCCAGCTTCTGCTCCCGATGTTTCTGCACCAGCCGCTGGTACACGCGCTCCATGGTGCGGCCGGTCGCCAGGCCGAGGACCAGATGCGGATTGGCGCGCAGCTCGCGCGCCACCACGCGCGCGACCAGGTCGGCGGCGGCTTCTTGATTCGGTTGGATGATGACTTCCATTGGGTGCGATCAAGTCAAGCCAAATTCCTTCCGGTTCTGCTCGCAGGACACCAGCACCGGCTGGTTGGACAATTTCGCCTTGAGCAGCGCCTGTTCATCCGCGCCAGTGGCGAGCGGCAGCGCGACCTGCCCGCCTTCGGCCGCCGAGCGCTGCAGGGCGAACATGACTTCCGCGCCCAACAGGGCATGTTCCAAATTGCACTGGTGGACTTTCCTGTCGTCGTCCAGCCAGTCGGCCATTTCCTGGATGTAAGGCGGCATGTCGAGATCATAGTTCATCACGCCCTCGCCGCTTTCAAAACCGCGGCGCTGGGTGACCGCGCGCCAGCCGCCGTTGGTCAGGACTTCGGCAAAACCTTCCGTGCCTTGGGCCCCGATGCGGTTCTTGCCCCACCACTTGCCCACCTCGGGCTGATCTGGCGCGCCGGCGCCGCACTCGTAAATGCCGCGCACGCCGTTGGCGAACTGCACGAAGCCGCCGATGTAATCGGGAGAAGGATGATTGTCCGTCAGCTTGGCCCGACCTGCCGCCTGTGCCATGGCCCAGGTGGCCGGGGCATAATCATTGTACCACATCGAGTAATCAATCATGTGGCTCAACATGTGGGTCATCCAGCCGGTGGCGGTACCATACACGGTGTGAACCCGGCCGAGCGCGCCGCTGGCGATAATTTCCTTCACCTTCTGGTAATGCTTGCCATAGCGGTGCTGATGGCTGACGACGGCCTTGGCGCCGGCCCGGCGGATCAGGTCGCGCAAGTTGAGTGCCTCGGCACTGGTGAGGGCGACGGGTTTCTCAAAGGCAATGAGCTTCGCGCCGCTGTCCAGCGCGGCCTGAATCATGGGCGTGCGCAAATTCGGCAGCGTGCAGAAGCAGAAAACATCCGGCTTCACCGCTTGGGCGAGCGCGGCGGCATCCGCGCCGGTCTGGGGCCCGCCGAGCTTGGCGGCGGCGTCCGCGAGGCGTTTCGGGTCAATATCGCAGATGCCGGCGACGCGAAATTTGGGGTTGGCATTGAAGGCGGTGGCGTGGTGCATGCCGCGCTTGCCCATGCCAACCACGAGGACGGAATATGGTTTCATAAATGAGGGAAAGGTGGGCGGGATGTCGAAGCCGAGTCCGACACCCCGCGATTTCAATTCAATTTATTTCTGCGCCTTGTCCCATTCCAGGCACTTGGCGATGACGTAATCCACTTCCTCCGCCTTGAGTTCCGGGAACATCGGCAGGCTGATGCAACAGGCGGAATTTTTCTCCGCATTCGCGAGCGGCCCGACGACGCGCGCACCCTTGCCCCACGGATAACCGGCCTGCTGATGGATGGCAATGGAGTAATGCGTCTTGGCATCCACCCCCTGATCGTTGAGGAACTTCACGAACGCATCGCGCTTGGCCGGATCCTTGGTTTCGATGACATACAGATGCCAGACGTGGCGGTAGCCGGGTTTGGCATAAGGCAGGTCAAAGGACGTGGCGCCCGTGAGTCCGGCAGTGTAGCGGGCGGACCACTGGATGCGCTCGTCGTTCCAGGCGTGAATGTGCTTGAGCTTGGCGCTCAAAATACCGGCTTGGATGTCATCCAACCGGCTGTTGAAGCCGAAGCTGTGGACGTTACGGGCGGGCGAGCCGTGCGCGCGGAGCAATTTGGCCACGCGGTTGACCTGCTCGTTGTTGGTCACGATCGCGCCACCGTCGCCAAAGCAGCCAAGGTTCTTCTGGATGATAAAGCTCGTGGCCACCGCGTCCGACAATTCGCCGATCTTGAACGTGTCGCCGGCGGCGTCAATAGCCTGGGCGTTGTCCTCGATGACCCAGAGCTTGTATTTGTCGGCAATCTTCTTGATGGCCGGCATGTCCGCGCACTGTCCGTACAGATGAACCGGCATGATGGCGCGCGTCCGGCTCGTGATGGCGGCCTCGATCTTCGCGGGGTCAATGCACTTGGTCAGGGGCTCGCAGTCAATGAGCACGGTCGTGGCGCCGGCGATCCAAATTGCCTCGGCGGTGGCGAAAAACGTGTTCGCGTTGGTGATCACCTCATCGCCGGGACCGATGCCCAAGGCCATGAGCGTGAGCCAGAGGGCGTCCGTGCCGTTGCCGCAGGGAATGGCGTATTTCGTGCCCGAAAACTCGGCGAATTCCTTCTCGAACTGCTTGTTCATGGGGCCGTGAACATATTCCCCGCTGGCCAGCACCTTGGCGATGTTGGCGTCAATTTCCTGTTGAATGCGCTGATACTGGCGCGTGTGACCGTAGAATCCGACTTTCATGTCTGTTTCTCTCTTTCTTATTTTTTGGTTGTTGTGTTGTTGTGTTGTGTCTGCTGCAAATACGTCGCTACCGGCCCAGCCGTTGGGATAATTTGTTGCGGACATCGTTTTCAAACCGCTGGATGTGACCGGTCACGAATTGGACAATGTCCGTGTGCTCGTCCGCCACCAGCGGCGTCAAATCCATCCCAAAAATCAACTGATTGGTCTGATCGGTGGCGTGCGACTCGAAAAAGGTCGCGTTGGCCGCGCGGCGTCCGAGCGTCGCGAGATCGTAGCGTTTGCCGCCGGCAATCTGCGAATCGAACACGCCATTCAGCGCCGCCGCCAGGTTGTCGCGGCCGCTCACGTCCATCAAAACTTTATCCCTGTCGTTCAGCCAATCGAGATTGCGCCAGACTTCGCAACCAATGACACGTTTCGGGCGCTGTTCGCGCGGGAGTTCCCGCATGGCCTGCAAGGCGGCGATGACCACGCCGATGTGCGTGTCGTGTTTGTCGGCCGGATTATGGGTGTACACGACTTCCGGCCGGGCGGCGGTCAAAATCTCTTTCAAATCATTCTTCAAGGCCGGATCTGTCGCGCTCTTCACCGCGCTGCTAGGGTAATCCAGTTGGATCATCGCGCCGTATTGCCCAATCGTGGCGGCATGATTCTGTTCCGTGCGGCGCACGGCCATCATCCGCTCGTCGGTGTACGGCGCATACACGCCGGTACGGGAACTGCCGGCGCCGTTGGTGCAGGTCACACCGCCGAACCATTTCTGGTCGCTGGCAAAACATTCGAGGATACCGTGGAACGCCATGAATTCCAGGTCGTCCTGGTGCGCACCGATGCCGAGGTGCGTGATGCGTTTGAGCGCGTCCGCGACGGGCTGGCCGTCCGGAATAAAAACCTGCGCTGTGGATTGATGCAGTTTCATAAAGCTATTTCTTGATTTCCGGCAGACTCGCCGCCGCCACCGCCTGGCCCACGCGGCGCGACTTTTCGTCCGGCACATGAAGCGCGAGCTTCCCTGCCAGCGCCGGAAACTCCTGCCGCAAAACCTCGCGCGCCCGATCGAGGACAATGTCGCCACCCTGGCCCGTGGTGACCCGGCCCAGGATCAGCACGTCGTCAAAATCATAAAAGTCCGCGTAATGTGCCAGGCTGTAGCCGAGATAAACCCCGATGGTTTCGTAGATTTTTGCGGCGCGTTCGTCGCCCTTCGCCATCAACGCCTGAACCTCTTTGAGCCGTTCCGGCTGACCCAAGTGTTCCGGCAGGGAAATGCCGGCAGCAGGCAGGAGTTTGTTGACCGCCTGCTGTGAAAAGTACAGCGCGCCCACGCCGCGGTCGCCGGACCATTCATCGGCGGCGGCCTGCGGGTTATAATCCACGGGCGCAAAGGCCAGTTCGTTCAGCCAGCCGAGGATGCGGCCCTGCTTGTCCATGAAGCCGCCCGCTTCGCTGGAACCCATCGCAATGCCCAGCATGCCCTTTTTGTTCAGGGACAGGGCGCCGGCCAGCGCCGTCACGTCGCCGTCGTTCATCACCACCACCGGCACGTTCCACTCCTTGCGGATGCGTTTAAATATGCCGGCGGCTTTGGGAAAATCCTTTTTGGGCACGGCGCGCAGCAGCGATGCGACGCGGATTTCATTATCCACGATGATGCCCGCGGAACTGCCGCCAATGGCGTCCACCCGCGGCAGGTGCGCGGCGGCGCGGTGCAGGGCGGCGGAGATATGATGGTAATGATAATCGGGATTGGCCTGGTTCTTCGGGTCCCACGGCGTCTCCTCGGTGAAGACCGCCTCGCCATTCAGCACGGCGGAAACCTTGTAATCGCTCGCCCCCAGATCGAACCCGATGCGGCAGCCCTTGAGATGCCCCCCGGCCGAGACCTGCATTTCCCTGGCCCGCGGCACTTTTGCCGCCGAGGTGACCACCACTTGGAATTTCCGGCCATAACCCAGCTCCATCATCCGGCAATCAAACTTCCGCGCGCCGCGCGGCGAATAGGTTTTCTGGATGAACTCGCCGATAGCCTTGGGCCCGCCGACATGGAGCTTCCAGCCGCCAAACGCCCACAGCAGAAATTTTACGATGCGCTCGGCATGGCGCAACGTTTCCGCATCCGCTGCGGCGCGGACCAGGGTCTCAAAGCGCGTCACCAAGCCGCATTCGCGTTCGAGGCCGAGGACCAGCACGGCGGCGTTGGCGGATTTGGCCGCGCCGGCAATGTATTCGCGGTTGACCAGAGCAGCGGGCTGAAAACCCGGGTCCAGCGGAGGGGTGAACTTCAGGTTCATTTTCGAGATCATTTGGCGGCGGCGGGCTTGAAATTCCAAAGCACGTTGCCCTGCGAATCCGTGCCCCCGGACCCGGAGATTTGCGCGCGAAGCGTGTAATGGGCTCCGGGCTTGGGCGCAGGCACGTCGAGCTTGTACACCGGCTTGCGCGGCGAACTGCCGGTAAAACCAGCATGGGTATCGCGACTGATTTCCTGGCCGTCTTCCAGCAGCGCAGCCCACGCAATGTCAATGCCGCACGCGCCGTCGGTGTAATCAAAATTCACACTCACCTTGCCCGCGGCGGTGACTTTGGCGGTCACGTCCCACTCGAGGGGCGCGGGCTCGCTCTTGATCTGCGCCGGTTGCCACTGGCCTACCGCGGTGGCGGCGGTGCCGTCGTCCAGCGCGGAACTGCGGTAGTTCACGCCGAGCCGGTCGAGGCGCTGCTCGTTGGTTTTCAGGCGGCGCTTGAAATCGTCCAGATTGCGCGCCTCCTTGGGCGACCAACCGACCTCCGCCAGCGCGGCGGCGCGCGGGAAGGCCATGTATTCCACGTGTTTAATATTCGGGATGTACTCCGTCCAGATATTGCCCTGCGGACCGAGAATATGTTTTTGCATTTCCGGCGCCAGATTGGCGGGCACCGGCTCCAGGGCATAGGTTTTCTTCAGCGGCAGGAATCCGCCAATCGAGCGCGGCTCGCTGGCCTGATCGCGGGACTGACAGTAATCCAAGTAGCAGTGCGAGGTCGGCGACATCACCACGTCGTGGCCCTGGCTGGCGGCTTCCCGGCCACCGCCGATCCAGTCCATCACTGTGGCATTTTGCGCGAGGCCACCCTGCAAAATCTCGCTCCAGCCGATGAGGGTTTTGCCCTTGGCGTTCACGATTTTCTCCACGCGGCGGACAAACCAGCTTTGCAATTCCTCCTCGTTTTTCAGGCCTTCGCTCTTGATCAAGGCCTGGCACGCCGCGTCGTTCTTCCACGGCCCCTTCGGCACTTCGTCCCCACCGATGTGGATGTATTTGCCCGGAAACAACTGGCCCACCTCCGTCAGCACGCCGTCCAGGAATTGAAACGTCCCGTCTTTGGCGGGCGAATAAATTCCGGGATTCACGCCGCCCTTGAGCGGCACCACAAACGGGCCGTCTCCCGTGCCATATTCCGGATAGGCCGCCAGCGCCGCCAGCGAATGGCCGGGCATTTCGATTTCAGGGACGATGGTGATATGCAACTTCGCTGCATAGGCCACCACCTCGCGGATGTCGTCCTGGGTGTAAAAACCGCCATAGCGCCCATCCGGGCCATAAGCCGTCGTGGAATTGGTCGGCAGGCCGAAGCCCACGCCGCCGCGCCATGCGCCGACACTGGTCAGCTTGGGATACTTCTTGATTTCAATGCGCCAGCCGTTGTCGTCCACCAGATGCCAGTGGAAGGTGTTCAGCTTGTGCAGCGCCATGACGTCGAGCAATTGCTCCACTTCCGGCTTGGTGAAAAAATGCCGGCTCACGTCGAGCATCAAACCGCGCCAGCCAAACCGGGGCTGGTCCTTGATATGCACGCACGGAGCCTGCCAGTCGAAGGGTTTCACCACGTTCGTCGAAAAAATCTCGGGCGGCAGCAACTCCAGCAGCGTGCGACCACCATAAAACAAACCGGCCTCCGTGGCAGCCGTGATACCGACGGATTGTGGCGTCACCGTCAGCTCGTAACCTTCCGACCCATATTGGTCGAGCTGGTTGGGCTGTAGGAGCAGCGTTATCTCCCGGCCTTTGGCCAGCGAGCCAACCGGCGAGACCGGCAACTTGTAACCGGTGGCCGGGCGCAACGCCGCGGCCAGGTTTTGCGCCTCGGCCTCGCCGCCACCAAAAGTGATGTCGGCTTTTGCCGTCAGTTTGAACGTCCCGGGCTGTAATTCCAAATGCGCGGGCTGCGGAATGATGGCCGGTTCGTTGAGGGCCAGTGCCGTCGCCGCCAGAGAGCAGGCGGCCATGGCCGCGATAAATTTTGAGTTCATATATATGCTTAGTATCTATTTCAGGGCGGCCACTTTGGCCGCTTTGTCCTTGATTTCGACGCAGATGACCGAGGCAATTTTATCCGGCGCTTCGGCGGGCAGCGCGATGGTCACGCCGCCGGCGGTCGTTTCGGTTTTCAATTTTTGATGGCCGGCGAGCAAATAAGCGCGCTTCACCCGGCTCTGAAGACCTGGCAGTTCCAGTTTGCCGAGGGCCGGCCATTGGAAAACTTCGACATAAATTTTTCCGGGCTGGGTGGTGGCACGCCAATCCCAGGCTGGAATGAACTTCGGCTGGCCATTCTTCTCTTTTTCCGTGGCGCTGAATGCGCCGGCTTCCGCGCCAAACGGGGTTGCGCCGGAACCGTAAATCGCCTCGCCATTGACCTTCATCCACGCGCCGACTTCCGCCAACCGGTCCACGCTTGGCTGCGGTATCAGGCCTTCGCTGGTGGGGCCGACGTTGAGCAGGTAATTTCCGCCTTTGCTGGCGATGTCACAGAGATTGTGAATGATGGTTTCCGGGGACTTCCAGTGGTCGTCGAGTTTGTTGTAGCCCCAATGGCCGTTCAAAGTCATGCAGGTTTCCCAATCCACGCCCGGACCAAATCCCTGGGGGGGAATCCGTTGCTCGGGCGTGGCATAGTCGCCCACGCGGCCGGCGCCGGCATCATTGCCGTTCATCCCAGCCCGCGCCTTGCCGATGCGGTTATTGATGATGAGTTTTGGGTCGAGCGCGCGCAAATAATTATACACGTCCGCGCCCCGTTCCGCCGTCCAAGGCGATTCCCACTCGCCATCGAACCAGATGATGCCGGGATGATATTTGGTAACAAGTTCCTTGAGCTGTCCTTTCATATACTCGGTGTACCGGTCCATGTCCGGCGTGCCGGTGGCTACATCGTTCCACGCGCGGCGCGTGCCCCAGTCGGAACTGTGCCAGTCCATGATGGAATAATAGAGACAGAATTTGACACCTTGCTTCCGGCATTCCGCGGAAAGCTCCTGCAGGGGATCGCGCTCAAACGGCGTGGATTTGATGCACCAATCGGTCAGTGCCGACGGCCACATGCCGAAGCCATCGTGATGCTTCGAGGTGATGACCAGATATTTCATGCCGGCGTCCTTGGCGGTTTTGACAAACGCCGCGGCATTGAACTTCACCGGGTTGAACTCCTTCGCAAATTGCTCGTAGCGGCTCACCGGTATGTGCGCGGATTCCATGATCCACTCGGCGTAATCGGTCTTGCCGTCCCACTCGCCGGCGGGCACGGAATAAACGCCCCAGTGGATGAACATGCCGAACTTCGCCTCGCGCCACCATTCCATGCGGGCGTCGTGTTGCCGGGGTGTTTCGGCCGGGGCAGCGGGCGCGGCGGCCCAAGTTTTGGTGACCAGCATCAGCGCTGCCAGCCCGAGGATAAGTTTTGATTTCATATGGTTATTTCATTTTTTGTCCGACACCACGCGTTTTGCCGGACCCCAGCCGTCCATCGTGAACAGCAGCGTGTCGCGGTCCTGCAAAATTTGGCGCTCAAAAATCTGGCCGTCAGCTTTTTTCAATACCAAGGCGCCCGACTCGAACTTCCAAGTGAATCCGTTCCAACCCTCCGACTGGCCGTTGCGGTACAGTTTGGCCGAGCCGTCAGCCAGAAATTCGCGCTCCCAGGTCGCGCCTTCCGCGCGATAACGCCAGCGGCCGAGGAAATCCTCCGCCTTGGCGTCCTTGAGTTGCGGGCCTTTGACGAGCTCCGGATTCGTGGCATCAGCCGCATATTTGGCCAGCAATGCCGTGGCAAGGGCCACCGTGTCGCCCTGCGGCTGCGAGCGAAAGGTCTTGGTTTCGTGCGTCCAGGCATATTCCCAGTCCTGGATTTTCTGGCGCACCGGTTGCTGATTGAAATCCGTTCCCTTGCCCACGGCGTCATTTAGCGCGTCCAGCCACATTTTCCAACGCGCGAAATAAAATTCACCGAGCAGTCCGTGCCATTGGCGGTTCGCATAGTCGGCCCAGCACTGCGGCACCGTCCAATCCGTCAGCAGCGCGCGGGCGTTCCATTCGCAGAGGTCCTTTTCCGCCGGCGTCGCGCCCCAGGCGCGCGCCTCGGCCAGCCACGCGCCGAGCAGGAATTCCTTGCGGGTGCCGGCCAAGTCATCCATGTCGCGGATGAGGCCCAGCAGCTTGTCGCTCAGCGCCCGCAACTGCGCGGCATCCTTCGCTTGGAAGGCCCGAATAATGGCCTGATGATAATGCGTGCCGAGATCCGCCATGACTTGGCGGCCGAGGTCCGCCACATCGTAGCGATAGGCGTCGCTGGCGCCACCCGCGG
>Ga0316217_10002597_pt1 | contig 21549 bp, 21 predicted proteins | sample 1anoAmetaG_FD_203633 | JGI IMG/M metagenome (GOLD analysis project Ga0316217, IMG submission 203633) | Freshwater microbial communities from Trout Bog Lake, Wisconsin, USA - 1anoA | ecosystem: Environmental > Aquatic > Freshwater > Lake > Hypolimnion/Profundal zone | place: USA: Wisconsin...
CGCCCTGTTTTTCAGCGTTCTGGGCGGCGCGCTGCTCACCCGCTACCTGCTGCCCATGTACCCGCTGGTGTTGTTGGTGGCCGTCTCCACCTTTTACCGCCGCGTTCCCTTCTGGCACGGCCTTGCCCTGTTCTCCGCCGCGGCCTTTCTTGCCGGGCTGTTCATCAATCCGCCTTACGGTTTTGCCCCGGAAGACAACCTGGCTTACGCCCACGTGGTTCGCCTGCACCTGTCGGGCATCGCCCAGCTCAACAAGCGCTATCCCGGCGCCACCGTGCTCACCGCCTGGCCCATGAGCGACGAGCTGACACGCCCCGAACTCGGCTATCTCAAACAGCCCTTTGACGTGTACCGGCTTGAGGACTTTACCCAGGCGCAGATTGCGCGCGCCGCAGCCGAACCGGAAAAATACTCCGCGGCTCTGGTTTTCTCCACCAAGTACGATCCGCAATCGCCGCTTTTTACCCTGGGGCCCGCCAGCAAAGCCATGGATGAGCGCTATTTTGGACTGCACCGCGACCTGCCGCCGGAAGCCATTGCCGCCGAACTCCACGGCACGATGGTCTGGAAGCGCGAGGACCAGGGAATGTGGGTTGCGCTGATCCGCTTTGACCGCCAGTTGGACGCGCGGCTGGAGCGCGAAAGCGATCTGCGCCTTGCCGCGCAGGAGCGGGCGTTCATCCCGCATTGATCGGGATGCACCGGAGCCGCGCGGCCCGCACGCCTCAACGCCTATAATCAGCCTGTCGTGCATATCTCTATTTCATCTCGTTCGTTCCGGTTAAGGCAGATCGCTGTGTGCGCGGGCCTGGCGCTTGCCCTGGTCCTTTCCATCGCGGTTTGCGCTCCCGCCCAGTCGCCCGCCGCCCCCACCGCAGGGAGCGCCGGAGGCAGCGGCCGCATCCTGCTGGTGCTGCCGTTTGACAACCGCACCGGCCAGCCCAGCCTGGAGTGGATTCGCGAGGCCGCGCCGGAGATTCTGAGCAGCCGGTTTGCCTCCGCGGGCTTTGCGCCCATGAGCCGCACCGACCGCATGTATGCCCTGGACCACCTGGGGCTGCCCGAGGGCTTTCATCCCTCCCGCGCCAGCTCGCTCAAGCTGGCCGAGACGCTGGACGCCGATTCGATTATCGTGGGCAGCTATGTGACCGACGGCGCCGGCATTGTGGCCGAGGCAAGCGTGGTGGACGTGGCGCATCTGCGCATGAGCCAGGCAGTGACGGCACGCGGAGAAATGAGCGACCTGATCGCCGTCTTTGACACGCTGGCCTGGAAGCTGACCCGCCAGTTGGATCCCGGCTTCAGCGTGGCACAGGAAACCTTTGTGGCCGCCGGCGCCGGCCTGCATCTGAACGCTTTCGAGCAGTACATCCGCGGCATCACCGAGCCCGATCAGGCAGAGCGGCTGAACCATCTCAACAAATCCGTACAGTTGAATCCGGCGTTCTCGCTGGCCTGGATGGCGCTGGGGCGCGAGGACTACAACGGCCAGCAATACGACCAGGCCGCGGCTGCCTTCGCCAAGGTGGGGCGCAACGATCCCGACGCGCTGGAAGCGGGCTTCTACCGTGGGCTGGCGCTGGTCTTTTCCGGCGACTACCCCAAAGCCGAGCAGGCCTTTGGCGACGTGGCGCGCATTCTGCCCCTGGCCGAGGTACTGAACAATCAGGCGGTTGCGGTCAGCCGCCAGGGCCACGACGCCAGTGCGCTCTTCCGCCAGGCAGTCACTGCAGACCCCAACGCGGCCGACTACCACTTCAATCTGGCCGTGAGCCTGAAGCGCCACGGTAATGCCGGCGAAGCCCTCACCGAGCTGGCCCAGTGCCTGCGGCTGCGGCCCAACGATAACGAGGCCCTGGCGCTGCAGATGGCATGGAAGCTGCCCGCCGCGCAGCAGGTCACGGCGCCGGGCGCAGACGCCAAGGCCGATCCGCTGGAGCGCATTGCGCGCAACTTCGATGCGGGCGCATTCCGCCAGGCCGCGCAGATGCTGGACCAGATGGATGGGGCGCGGCTGGCCGAGCTCACCCCGCGCCAACGGGCGCTGAAGCTTTCCAGCCAGGCAAAGGACTACCTTGGCCGCGGGCTGCTGCTTGAAGCCGAGCGGCTATATCTTTCTGCCCAGGCCGCCGACGAGAAAGCAGCCGAGGCGCATGCCGGGCTGGCCGAGGTGCGCGAACTGACCGGGGACGCCGAGTCCGCGCGCAAAGAGGCGCACACCGCCCTGAAGCTGGAGCCCTCTGCCGATGCATATTTGGTGCTGGGGAGGCTGGACCTGGCCGCCGGCCGCCTCGACGAGTCAAACCACGAGGCCGCTGAAGCCCTCAAGCTGAACCCCACCAGCCAGGCGGCTCAGGACCTGCTCCGGCAAATCCTGAGCCGGGACGGCCAGAGGAAATAGGGCCTCAGGGGAGGCCCTGAAGGAGCAACCCATGGTGCAGCGCGTTCGCGGGTTCGCGGTCCTGATTCAATTGGTTGCGGCAACTGTGCTGGTGGCCTGCGGGCTCATCCCGTCTGCCTTTGCACAACAGCCCCTGGTCGACAAGATTGTCCTCGCCGACACCATCCAGCCCATCAGTCAGGACCAGCTCGATCGCGCCCTGGCCCGCGCCAACACCGACGGCGCACAGGCGCTGCTGGTGGAGCTGGACACGCCCGGCGGCATGCTCGACTCCACCCGCACCATGGCCGGCGCCATTCTTGGATCGCGGGTTCCAGTCATCGTCTACGTTTCTCCGGCGGGCGCACGCGCCGGTTCGGCCGGATTCTTCCTGCTGGAATCGGCGGACATTGCCGCCATGGCTCCCGGCACCAACGCCGGCGCGGCGCACCCCGTGCTCGAGTTCGGCGGCCAGCCCGACGCCACCATGAGCCAGAAGATTGAAAACGACGCCGAGGCCTTTCTGCGCTCCTACGTCACCCGCCGCAACCGCAACGCCGAAGCAGCCGAGGCCGCCGTCCACTCCTCCCACTCCTACACGGCTGAGGAAGCGCTGAACCAGCACCTGATTGACCTGATCTCCTCCAGCGACACCGAGCTGCTGAACACGCTCAATGGCCGCGAAATCACCCGCCTGGACGGGACAAAATTGACCCTCCACCTGGCCGGGGCGCGCATTGAGGTGCTGCGGCCCGGAATGCGCGACCAACTTCTGGGCTGGCTCATCAACCCCAACATCGCCCTGCTGTTCCTGGTGGGCGGCGCGCTGCTCATTTATCTGGAATTCAACTCCCCCGGAACCATTGTTCCCGGCGCGCTGGGCACGCTGATGGTGCTGCTGGCCGTCTTTGCGCTCAACCTGCTGCCCATCCACTACACGGCCGTGCTGCTGCTGGTGGCGGCGCTGACCCTGATGCTGCTGGAAGCCAAGTTCGGCGGCCACGGCGTGCTGGCCATCGCCGGCATCGTCTGCCTGACCTTTGGAACCCTGACCCTGGTGGCCGCGCCGGTCCCGGAGATGGCCATCAGCCCCTTTGTCGCCATCGGCGTGAGCGCCGGGTTCGGGGGCATTACCGTCTTCCTGGTGCGCCTTGCCGTGCGCGCCCGCCGCCGCAAGACCCGCCTGGGCGCGGACGCGCTGGTGGGCAGCAATGCAACCGCCATGGAGCCGCTGGCGCCCGAGGGCCACGTGCTGGTCGAGGGAGAAATCTGGCGCGCGGTCGCTTCGGAGCCGATGGCCGCCGGCAGCCATCTCCGCGTCGTGGGCCACGACCAGTTTCTGCTGCGCGTGGCGCCCGCCGATGCGCCCCAGCCTCCGGACTCCCATGCGTAATCGCTTCTGGAGTACAATCCGTCCTGAGTGAGGGAAGCACAATGCCCGATGTGAGTGTTCCGATTCTGATTGCCATTGCCATCGTCGTCCTTTATCTGCTCAACTCCATCAAGATCCTGCGCGAGTACGAGCGCGGCGTCATCTTCCGGTTGGGACGCGCCCTGCCCACGCCCAAGGGGCCCGGCATCATCCTCGTCTTCAGGCCCTTCGATCAGATGGTGCGCATCTCCCTGCGCCAGGACGTGCTCGAGGTTCCCGCCCAGGACGTGATTACCCGCGACAACGTCACTCTCAAGGTGAACGCCGTGGTCACGCTCTACGTGGTCAACCCCAACGACGCCGCCATCAAGGTGGCCAACTACGTCTACCAGACCTCGCAGTTTGCGCAGACCACCCTGCGCTCGGTGCTGGGCGAGGTGGAACTGGACGAGCTGCTCAGCCATCGCGACAAGCTCAATCTGAAAATTCAAACCATCATCGACCAGCGCACGGAGCCCTTCGGCGTCAAGGTCATCTCTGTTGAAGTGAAACAGGTTGACCTGCCCGAGCAGATGCTCCGCGCCATGGCCAAGCAGGCCGAGGCAGCGCGTGAAGCACGGGCCAAGATTCTTCACGCCTCGGGCGAGTTCGACGCCGCGCAAAAGCTGGTGGACGCAGCCGCGCTGCTGGCCACTGAGCCCATGACCCTGCAGTTGCGCTACCTGCAAACCCTCACCGAAATCGGCGTCGAGAAGAACACCACCATCGTCTTCCCGCTGCCGTTGGAGATGATGACGCTGTTCAACAAACTGGGCGCGACAGCCACCGCCAAGGCCGAATCAGAGAAGCAAAAGTAGGCTGGTGTTCTGAGTCTGAATTACGCAACACAAAACGGCCTGTCATTCTGAGCGGACGGGGCCCCAAACGTCTTTCAGTCCGGGGGTGGTGAGTCGAAGAATCTGCCCTAAAGATTCGGCTAAGTCCTTTAGATTTCGATCAGCAAGAACCGTCGAATCTTTATGGTCTTGGGTGGCCTGTAGGGCCATGTATGACTGCGGTTGTTCTTCGATGAACTTCTGACTCACCACACTGGAGCAGTTTCAGGCATTACGCAGATTTGCATCACGATCCAAGCCCGAGGACGGTCCATGAGGGGAGTCTTTGACGACGGGGAGCGCGAACCGGTCCAGCCCAGCCGGGACACCGAGCTCACGCTGGGCTCCGGCGCCCTGCTGGCCATGTTCTTTGGCCTGGTAGTGATCTGCGGGCTCTGTTTCGGTTTGGGATACGCCGTGGGCCGTCACGGTTCCGGGGAGGCCACGGCAGCCGCGCCGCAATCCCCAACCGCCCTGCAAACGTCTTTGCAGGCGAACGGTTCGCGGGCCAAGCCCTCGGCAATCGTGCAACCGGTCAGCGCGGCCACCACGCAGAGCGCCGGGGCAGATCAGACGCAGGCCTCCGGCGCAAACCCGGCGGCAAGCTCACAGACGGCACTCCCCACAGCTGCAACCGGCGCCTCGACGGGTCAGCCTCAGGTCCAGCCTGCGCTCGCCGCAGCGGCAAACTCCCAGCAACCCGCGCCGCCGGCCGCAACGCAAAATGTGCATCCAGCCCTGGCTCAGCCGGTCCGGTTGATGGTCCAGATCGCCGCCGTTGCCAACCCGGAAGACGGAGAAGTGCTGGTCAACGCGCTGCGCAAGCGCGGCTATGCGGTCGTGGCCCACCGCGAGCCCGCGGACAACCTGATCCACGTGCGCATCGGCCCGTTCACCAGCCGCGACGATGCTGACCGCTGGCGTCTGAAGCTGCTCAACGACGGCTACAACGCAATCGTGATGCCGTAGAAACTTACAGCACCCCGTCCCACAGCCGCAGTTCGGCTTCCTGCGGCGCAAGCTCAACAAGATTCTGCGTGTTGAAGACCATCGTGGGCCGTCGCTCGCTGCGGTACTCCGGCCATGCGGGCATGCCGCTGCCCGCGGGAGTCTCGCCGCGCAAAAAGGCAACCCAGGCGTGGCTCATCTGCCGGGCCAGCTCCGCCTCTGCCGCGGCGTTTTCCACCTGCGCGGAAGGACGGTCCCACACCAGCTTCGTGTCCAGCGAGTGGAACGCATAACCCCGCAGCCGTCCGCTGCTCTCCGCAAAGTCCAGCCGGTACATCCACGCTTTGCCGCCGCCCTTTAAATGCGCGTCGGCCACGCGGATCGAGGGAACCCAGTACTCCTCTGCCGTCACCGCGCGAATGCGCAGTTGCTCATCGCTCATCTGCGGATAAATTTCGCGGTACTTGCCGAACACCCCGGAGAACCGGCCAACCGGCAGATTGCCCAGGTCCGCGGCGCCCGGATCGTGTCCGGGATGCGGCCCCAGAAAAGCCGCGCTCTCGTCCCGGTTGGTTCCGATCAGCAGCCGCTTGCCCAGGCTTGAACCCGCGGCAATGGTCTCCACCGGCCGTCGCGGCACGAGCGAGCCGTCCGTCTCCACGCGCAACGGAAAGTGCTGCGGCCACCGCTTGATGAAGCGCTGCTGCGCGGCAATCAGATCGTCGGCCGGAGCCGTTGCCAGGCGGACCATTCCGCTTCCCGCGCCGCCACTCCACTCCTCGCCAAACCCGTGCGCCACAACCGCGCTTTCGGCGCGCGGCCAAACCCGCTCCGCTCCGCCGCTCTCTGAAATCACCTGGTGAAACAGCAGCTGGGCAGCGGGAACGCCGAGCAGAATATCGCTCAGCTTGGCGCCCGCGGACTCGCCGCCTATGGTCACGCGCGAGGCGTCGCCGCCGAAGGCCTCCACATTCTCCCGCACCCACTCCAGCGCGGCAATCAGGTCGCGCAGCGCGTTGTTGGCGCTGCCCGCGTAGCTCGCGCCCAGCAAAGGCTCCAGGTCAAGAAATCCAAAAACTCCCAACCGGTAAGCCACCGTGATGCAAACGATGCCGGCCGCGGCCAGCGCCGTTCCATCAAACAACGGCTCCGAGGCGCGTCCGCCGGTAAATCCGCCGCCATGAATCCACACGTAAACCGGAAACGGACCCTTGCCCTCTGGCGCCCAGAGATTCAGATACAGGCAGTCTTCGCTGCGCTCCACGCCGGGCGCGTCCGGCTGCATGGCTGCGGCGGCAAAGCGCGTGGCGTCGCGCTCGCCCTTCCAGCGCTTCATCTTCTGCGGCGCGCGAAAACGCAGCGGCCCCACCGGCGCTTCGGCAAAAGGCACGCCGCGAAACACGTTCACGCCGGCGGATTGCTCTCCACGCAATGTTCCAGCCGGCGCGTGAACCGTGACCGGCGAAGCCGCCGCAAGAGCAAAAAGATTGCGGCCGTGCAGGCCCAGAGCCGCCAAACCTGCGCCGGCCAGAAAGCCGCGGCGTGAAAGCGTGGAAAATTCCATTGGTTCTTCTTTCCCCATTCAGAAAAGTTCTGCGCGCATGTGCGGGCTGCGGCTTCAGTTCATCGGCTCAGTTCCGCATCCACTCCGGCAGCCCCGAGGCAATCGCCGCCCTTACCGCTTGCATCAGCGCGTCCCGGTTCTCGTAGTTGTCCGGGTCCAGCGGCGGATGAAACACAAAATGCACCGTCCCCGGCTTGATGGCAAAACTGCCTTTCGCCATCAGTGTTTCCGTTCCGTAAATCGACACCGGAATGCACGGCGCGCCGGTCTGCATGGCCAGATAAAACGGCCCTTTCTTGAACGGCAGCATGCGCCCGTCCTTTGACCGCGTGCCTTCCACGAAGGTGGTAATGTGCACGCCCTTGTCCAGCACCTGCTTGGCCGCCAGTACGCTCGCCTGCGCCGTCACCGCGTTTCCTGAGCGGTCTACCGGAATAAATTCGCCCAGCTTGAGGCAGTAGCCGAAGACGGGCATATTGAACACCGAGCGCTTGGTAAAAGCCGCCGTGCGTCCCGGTATCCGCGGAATCAGTCCCGGCGGGTCCAGGTTCGACACGTGGTTGGCCATGAAGATGCACGCCTTGCCCGCCGGAACCTGCTCCCTGCCCTCAACGATTACCCGGATGCCGGCCACGCGAAAACCGGTGCGGACAATGAAGCAGGTCACCGCGTAAAGCGGTCCCACGTTGCCGGTGATTACAGCCAGCGGAATGAAAATAATCGCCGAGGGAATGCTCAAAGCGAGAATGACGACGATCACGAGAAGCGAAACAATCATGAGAGTTCCATCAGAGAGTTGAGAGTCCGTTTTCCGCGGCGCGCACTTGGGGTTCATGTGCAGCCACGGCATTCATGGGTGAGTATCGCACCCACGTAAAATTGTTGCCGATGCGTTGCAGCGTGCTTACGTCCGCATCCACTCCGGCAATCCGGAGGCGATGGCCGTGCGAACCGCCTGCATCAACTCCTCGCGCGTGGCAAAGCCGGCCGGATCAATCGCCGGATGAAACACCACATGCGCCACACCGGGATGCATGCGCAGGCTGCCCTTCTTCTGGATCTTCTCCGTGCCGTGAATCGACACCGGGATGCACGGCGCGCCGGAGGCCATGGCCAAAAAAAACGGCCCTTTCTTGAAGGGCAGCATGCGGCCGTCCGGCGAGCGGGTGCCTTCAACAAACGTGGTCATATGCACGCCCTTGGCCAGTAAGCGCTGGGCCGCTTCCACGCTCTGCTGCGCGGCTGCCGGGCTGCCGCTGCGGTCCACGGCAATAAAGTCGCCCTGCCGGAAGCCGGTGCCCAGCACGGGCAGGTCCATCAGCGAACGCTTCATGAAAGCCGAAGTGCGCCCCGGAATCAGCGAGATCAAGGCCGGCGGGTCCAGGTTTGAAACATGGTTCGACATGAAGATGCACGCCTTGTCCCGGGGCACGCGCTCCAGTCCAACCGTGTGAAAGCGAACGCCGGACATCCAGCAACTGCTTGACAGCATGAAGCGCGTGCCCTTGTAGAGCGGCAGCACATTGCCCGTCATCCAGCACCAGGGAATGAACAGTATTGCCGTGGGAATTCCGGTAATGACCATCGTGGCCATGAAGATCAAATATGAGATCATGCTGCCTCTTGCCTTACGCCTTGCCGCTTTCAGGAAACCGCTCCAGCAGCCGCGCAGGAAGTTTCTCATAAATCCCGTCGAAGCCGCCATTGGACAGGATCGCCACCACGTCGCCGGGCTGGAGACGAGGCGCGATTCCGTTCACGATCGCATCCGCATCCGGCAGCAACTCCGCCTCTGTTCCCTCGGCATTCAGGGTCCGCACCACATCTTCCGGGTGCAGCCGCTCGTCCTCGGGAATGCGCTGCTGCTGATACACGCCGGCCAGCACCACATGATCGGCCAGGCGCAGGCTCTCCACCAGTTCAGGCTCCAGCACCTTGCGCCGCAGCGTATTCGAGCGCGGCTCCAACACGGCCCACAAACGCGCCTGGGGGTAGACGGCGCGCAGTGCGCGCAGCGTCTCGCGGATGGCCGTGGGATGATGCGCAAAGTCGTCGATCACCGTAATGCCGCCGATCTCCGCGCGCACCTCCAGCCGCCGCTTCACGCTCTTGAACGCCGCCAGCGCCTCTTGAATCGCTTCCCTGCTTACGCCCTGTCCAAAAGCCAGCGCCGCCGCGGCCGTGGCGTTCAACGCGTTGTGCTCGCCGGCCAACTGCATCGCCAACTCGGCCCACATTGCGCCCTCATGCCACACCTCCCAGCGGGTGAGCCCATCTTCGTGGCGCAGATTCTTGAGGCGCCAGTCCGCGCTCTCGCTGAAGCCGTAGCGCTCCACGCGGCACAGCGCGCGGGCAATGCACTCCGTCACGTTGGCGTTGCCGTCGTAGGCAACAATCGCGCCGCGCCGCGGCACCAGGTTCACCAGCCTCTTGAATGCCGTCTTCACGGCTTCGAGGTCCGCGTAAATATCCGCGTGGTCAAACTCCACGTGGGTCAGAATCAGCGCATCGGGAAAGTAGTGCAGAAATTTTGGACCCTTGTCAAAGAAAGCCGTATCGTACTCGTCGCCCTCCACAATGAAGGTGCGCGTGGGACGAAGCTGGAAGCTGGTGCCGAAGTTCTCCGCCACGCCGCCGATCAAAAACGACGGCTCCCGATCCGGATGCTCGCGCGCCGCAACCTGGTAAATCCACGCCAACATGCTGGTGGTGGTGGTCTTGCCGTGCGTTCCGGCCACCACCAGCGACTCGCGGCCCACCAGAAACTCCTCGCGCAACAGCGCGGCCATCGAGGTGAAGGGAATGCGCTCGTCCAGCACGCGCTCCACCTCGGGATTACCCCGCGAAAGCGCGTTGCCAATCACCACCAGGTCCGGCGCGGGTTCCAGATTTTCTTCGGCGTAAGGCTCCAGAATCGGAATCCCCAACCCGCGCAGCAGGTCGCTCATGGGCGGATAAGCTGCCTTGTCCGAACCCGTAATGCGGTGCCCCTGCAACTGCAAAAGCCCGGCCAGCGAGGCCATCGCCGTGCCGCAAATTCCGCTCAGATGGATGTGCCGCGGCAATCGGGTCATGGCGTCACCGCCGCTTCCAGCAGATGCAACTCAGCTTCCCTGGCGGTGCGCAGCTCGGCATCCACGCCCAACGTCAGCGTCACATTCTGCCGCGAAACGTGCCCGCTGCGCAGGCCGATGGCGATGGGTCCGCTGAAGTCTTCCAACACGCGCAAAATCGTCTCATCCAGCAGTTCAGCCGGCGCTCCGGGCGAAACGCAATCCAGCATTTCTCCGAAGACGATGCCGCGCACGCCGTCCAGCTTGCCCGCCTGGCGCAGTTGCCACAACATGCGGTCCACCTGGTAGGGCTTGGCGTTGGTGTCTTCAAGAAACAGCAGCTTGCCCTCGGTCTGCGGCTCAAACGGCGTGCCCAGCATTGAGACCAGTATGCTCAAACAGCCGCCATAAAGCGTGCCTCTCGCCCGGCCGGGGTGCAAGGTGCGCAACCCTTCGCCGGCGCCAACTTTGTAAGTCTGCCCGGAAAGCGCCGCCTGCAAACTGGGCAGATGCACGCCGTCCTCGCGCGAAAAATCCGCCGAAAGCATGGGGCCGTAAAAGGACGGCAATTGGATCTGGTCCAGCAGCCACAGTTGCAGCGCCGTCAGGTCGCTGTACCCGATCAACGGCTTGGCGCTTTCGCCAATCAGGTCCAGGTCCAGCTCGTCGAGCAGGTAATTTGCGCCGTAGCCGCCGCGCGTCGCAAAGATGGCGCGCACCGCGTCGTCGGCAAACGCATGGTGCAAATCGCGGAGCCGCATCTCCGGCGTTCCGGCAAAATAGAGCGGGCCGCGGGTAAAAATGTGTTCCGCTGCCTGCGGCACATAACCGAGCGAGCGCAGCGCTTGCAATCCGCGCTCCACCGGCTCCGGCTGCGGCGTGGAAGCGGGAGAGACGACAGCCACAGTGGCGTCGCCTGGAACCGCGATTGGCTTGAGCGGGTCGGTCACGAAACCCAGGCCTCCCCGCGGGCAATCAGCGCCGCCGGCCCGGTCAGGTAGAGCTCGGTCCCAGGCCCATTCCAAGTAATGGTTTGCGCTCCGCCGGGAGCCACAACCGTGAGCGGCGAAAGACAGCCGTGCAACGCCAGCGCCGCCGTGGCCGATGCGGAACTGCCTGTGCCGGAAGATGTGGTCGGTCCCACGCCGCGCTCAAAGATGCGAATCTCAATCTCCGCCGGGCTCACGATGCGTACAAACTCCACGTTGGTCTGGTGCGGAAAATCGGGATGCACGCAAATCTCCGCGCCGATGGCGTGCCAGGAAATACCAGCAACAGAAAACTCCGCGTTGTCCACCACGACGACAAAATGCGGATTGCCCGTCGATACCTCAACGCCGGCAACCACCTGCCCATTGGCCAGCGTAACGGTGCGCGGCGCAAAGCTGGGAACGCCCATCCCCGTCGTCACGTCCACCGTAAATCCGCCGTTCGCATTCACCGCATTCACATGACACACGCGCACTCCGGCGTCGGTTGTAATCTCCAGATCCTCGCCCGGCTTGAAGCCGCGTTCGCGCGCCATCCATGCGGCCACGCAGCGCGTGCCGTTGCCGCTGATCTCGGCGATCGAGCCGTCTGCATTGTGCAGCTTGATGCGTCCCGACCGGTCGCCGGTCCATGCAAAAAACTCCACGCCGTCCGCGCCCACGCCGGTGTTGCGCGCGCACAGCCGCCGCGTCAACTCTGCCCAATCGCAGCCCTGCGCGGCCTCTTCGGTCACAATCAGAAAATCGTTGCCGCAGGCGTGGGCTTTGGTAAAGTCGATCAATCTTCCTCCATATCGCGGAAAATCTGCAGAGCGTAAAGAGTGGCCAGCCGTTCGTGCTGCTCGCTGGTTGCGGCGTGGGAAATACTCATGGAGTTTCCTTGAGCGATGCTATCACCGCGCCGCTCTGCCTGCCGATGCTTGACGAACCGTGCGTATCGGAGACGTAAATCGTGCCGCTCGGCTGTCCATGCGCAGAATAGCGGCCAACCACAGTCAATCCCTCTGGATGCGCCTTCACCGCGCGGTCCACCGCGTCGCCGTCGAACGCCACCACGATGGCCGCGTGTGCAGCCGGCGCTTTCAACGCCGCGTCCCAAATTTCCAGGTCTGCCTCGTTGATGGTCCGGCTCAGCGGAATTCCGGTCAGCGCCACAATCTCCGGATCGACCGAAGTCTCCATCAGAATTTCGCAGCCCGGCCGCGCCGCCAGCAACGCGCGCAGCACCGGCGGAATCTGCGTTTGATAAGGCCGGTGCGCATGGATGTTCTTTGTGCCTTCGACGTAAACCAGCGGGCGCTCGCGCACCATCTTTACCGCATTCAGTGCAACCAGCGCGAACAGCACGCCCAGTGCATATTGTGCCCAGCGCGGCTTGAACTCCCGCGCCGCGGCAATGACGAACTGCGCGACAAAGCCCACGCCCAGCGCCAGCGCCGGCAGCAGTTCCATGCCGTAGCGCGTGTTGTACCAGGAGTGCGGCCACCAAGCCGGCAAGAAAATCGGCACCGATCCGTACGCCACCGAGTACGCATAAAAAGGAACCGGCAGCCACAGCAGCAGCGCCCACGTAAAGGCCCGTCGGCGTGCCGTGATCCATGCGCACGCAGTGCCGAGGCAGCTCAACGCCAGCAGCGTATTGCCCCATGCAGCGGCCGCCGCGTCCATCTCGGAGACTTTCAAAAAAAACAGCAGCGAGACCCAGGGATTGTGCCATCCCGGATGCGGCGGGCCGTCGCCATGCGCGGCAGTACGGATTTCAATCGCCTTGGCCGAGTAAGGCCCGCGCGCAAATTCGAGCCAGTCGCCAAAGGCCGCCGCGTTGTAAATAAACCAGGCCAGCGGCGCAGCAACCACAAAGGCGCTTGCCAGCCAGAAGGCGCGTGAGCGCAGCCGACCGCGCCTGAGCAGCGCCACGCCCACACCCGTCCAGGCCAGCGCCGCCATGATCCAGCCGTCATAGCGCGTGAACACGGCAGCCACCAGCACCGCGGCAATCCAGCTTTGCAGGCGGGTAGCTTTTTCCGGGTCTTCATCCAGGCACACGCGCCACTCCACCAGCCACACCGCGAGCCAGATCATCTCGCACACAAACAAGGGCTCGGTCATCCCCGTCGTTTGCAGGTAAAGCAGATTGGGATTCAGCGCGAAGAAGGCCAGCGTCAGTGCCGCAGCGTCCGGCTTCAGCCAGTGCCGCGCCAGCCGGTAGATGCCCACGCAGCCGGCCAGGTACGCCAGCACCGAGGGAATCATTCCGGCAATCCCGTTGGCCCACCACGCGTACACCTGGACAAACGGAATCATCAGGATATGCGGCAGCGGCAGCCACACCGAGCCCAGTTGCGAGAAGCGCGGCTGGTGGCTGTCGAAGACCCGCCGCGCAATGTGCAGGTGGGCGACGGCATCGCCATAGTTCAACATGGCCCCATGCCGCCAGCTCCACGCCACCGCCGCCATGGAAGCTACGGCGCAGCAGGCCATCACCGCCAGGCATTCCATGCCGGAGATGGCGCCGCGCTCTATGGGCTTCTCAGTCAAGGTGCGTCAACTCGCGGAACAGGATGAAGCGGTCGTCGATCTCCTTGCGCGTCAACTCCTGCAACCGCTCGGTGCCAAAACGCTCGCACGCAAACGAGCCCATCACGCTGCCGTAAAACATGGCGCGGCGGAATGCGGCGGGAGTTAGCTCGCCCTGCGACGCCAGATAGCCAAAGAAGCCGCCGGCAAAGCTGTCGCCCGCGCCGGTCGGGTCCACCACCTCTTCCAGCGGAAGCGCCGGCGCGCGGAACGGATGATGCTGCGCGCTCTTTACTTTTGGAGTAAAGCTCTCGCCGCTGAAAAAGGCCGTCGCTCCATACTCTCCGTGCTTCACCACCAGTGTGTGCGGCCCCAGCGCCAGCACCGCGCGCGCGGCCTGCACCAGGTTGTTGTTGCCGGCCAGAATGCGGGCCTCCGTGTCGTTGATGAGCAGCACGTCCAGCCCCTTCAACACTTCAAGCAGCGCCGGACGATGGTCGTTGATCCAGTAATTCATCGTGTCGCCGGCCACCAGCTTTACATCCGGCATCTGCTCGCGCACGCGCCGCTGCAGCACCGGGTCGATGTTGGCCAGAAACAAAAATTCAGAGTCCCGGTACGCCTCGGGAATCTTCGGCTCAAAGGCCGCGAACACATTCAGCTCGGTGTTGTGGGTCTTGGCCTCGTTCAGATTTTCCAGATACGAGCCTTCCCAGAAGAAGCTCTTGCCTGCCGTGTGTTCAATGCCGCGCGTGTCGATGTTGCGCGCCTGAAACACGGCCTCCTGCCTTCTGCCAAAGTCCTCGCCCACTACGGCGATCACGCGCACATCGGTAAAGAAGCTGGCGGACAATGAAAAATAAGTAGCCGCGCCGCCCAGGCAGCGCTCACGCCGCCCTGCCGGTGTTTCAATTGAATCGAAAGCAACACTGCCCACTACGGTAATCGCCATGAATCTTCCTCTCCCGTTCTAACTCTGTCCGGTAGCACAAAATCTGCTAACTCAATTGCGGAGCAAACACGCTGGTCTGCTAACTCCGGCGCCTAACTACCAGCCTAGGTACTTACCAAACAGCAGGCCAACTTTTTCCTTGGCCGCGGCGGGAATCGCATCCGGCTGGGTGAGCACGGCAAACTTAGCCGCAGAGGCGCAGGCGCAGGTGCGTTCGCGCGGCATGGCGGCCACCGCGGCCTTCACCACGCTCGCCGCGTTCTCAGCGTTCTTGTGCAGCACGGCCACAATCTCCTCGATGGTCACCGCATCGTGCCCTTCGCGCCAGCAGTCGTAGTCGGTCACCATGGCCACGGTGGCGTAACAAATCTCCGCCTCGCGGGCCAGCTTGGCCTCCTGTAGATTGGTCATGCCGATCACGTCCGCGCCCCAGCTGCGATAGAGATTCGACTCGGCCTTGGTGGAGAACTGTGGGCCTTCCATGCACACGTACGTGCCGCCCAGCTTGCCCACCACGCCCACCTTGGCGCAGGCCTCGGCGGCCGCTTTGGCCACCGTCGCGCAGACCGGATCGCCAAAGGCCACATGACCCACAATGCCCTCGCCAAAAAATGTAGCGACGCGATTGAACGTCCGGTCAATGAACTGGTCGGGCATTACAAAATCGGTAGGCTTGTGCTCTTCCTTCAGCGAGCCAACGGCAGAGACAGAGACAATGCGCTCGACGCCCAGCTTCTTGAAGGCGTAAATATTCGCCCTGAAGTTCAGTTCCGAGGGCAGAATGCGATGACCGCGCCCATGCCGCGCCAGAAAGGCGACCTTGCGCCCTTCCAGCTCGCCCAGCACAAAGGCGTCCGATGGCTCGCCGAAGGGGGTTTCCACGCGCACTTCGCGCACGTTGGTAAATCCGGGCATGGAGTAAAGCCCGCTGCCGCCGATAATGCCAATCTCCGCCTCTGCCAATGCCGCTCCTCTGCAACGTGCCGCATCCCGGCACGCGTGCACACTTTCGCAACCCCTTCAGTATAAAGGCAGAGCATAGATGGAAGGTGATTCGTACGGCTTGGCCGTGTGTCGGCTAACTTTGTTGATTTGTGATTGTGGACAAATCCTTGTACAAGCGGCCCGTCTTGAAAAAATTGATAAAGGCGAACTGACCTATCATTAAGCGTACGACAGAGAGAAACAGTCTCCCACCGTGGTGGTCGATTTGGATGACTCGGCCAAGACCGTGGAGTCTAAACAGCTTCACCTGTTGCACTGCATGAACTGGAATATTGAAGTTGTCCGAGCCCTCGATATGGAGCCCTGAATCATCGAGCCAGGCATGGCCTTTCAGCACTTTGGATTTAAGATTGAGTTCATTGCCGCGGTGGAAGAACACCTTGTATTTCATTGAGCGCAACACCTCTCGTCACTGACCACTAATCACTACCCACTTCCTCACCGGAGACCCAGCAGGCGGATCGTCTCCAGAAACACGTCGCCGTCAATCGTCAGGCTGCGCGCGCTGATCTTGTCCATCGTGTCCTGGGCCGTGTGGTGGTAGCTGTTGTTGGGCCCGTAGTCCAGGTCGATCACGTCAACTGAAGGTACGCCCCGCGCCACAAACGGCAGGTGATCGTCCTGGATCGGCTCGTCGCGCTGGAAGAAGTAGCGGTCGTAGCCGAAGCGGTGCGCCGCCTGGCCCACCAGCGTAATCAGCCAGCCCGTGGAGTTGTCCTCGCGCATGATGTCCAGGTCCTTGTCGCCGATCATGTCGGCCACGATGAAGGCCTTGATGCGTCCCAGGGTTCCGTCGCGCTGCCACTTGGCGGCCAGATGCTTGGTGCCGTAGGTCGAGTCGGAGTCGCTCCAGCTCTGCATCGCCTCTTCCCCGTCGTCGAACAGCAGCCACACCGAGTAGCCTTCGAGTTTTCTGCCGCCGGCGGTCTGCGCGTGCAACTGGTCGGCAATGGCCAACAGCAGCCCGGTGGTCGCGCCGCCGTCGTTGGCGCCCACAAAGTTGATGTTCCTGAGCGGGTAGTTGGTTTCGTAGTGCGTGGCCAGAACAATCACGCCGTTTTTCTTGCCCGGGTAGCGCACGATGAAGTTGCGCATGGGCACCGGACCGATGGGCGTGTTGGCCGTGAAGGCGTCCTCTTCGAGCTGGTCGTGCTGAAAGTGGCCGCGCAAAAAAGCTTCGGCCTTGGCGTGATTCTGGCTGGTGGGCCAGCGCGGCCCGATGGAGACAAACTGCCGCGTGTACTCAAGCGCCCTGGCGCCGTTGAAGTGCTGCTGGGCATGACCGGCCCCGGGAGCGGCCAGCGGGGCCAGCATCGCCAGCCCCGCCACCGCGCTCAACCATTGCGAGCGGAAGATCATCACTCGGTCTCCTTGGCCTTTTTCTTTTCTTCCCTGGCCCTTTTCTTCTCCTCTTTGGCCCTGCGGTGCGAGGGGTGGACCCACCAGGCGACGCCGATGCCGATCAGGTACAGAATCAGCATGGGAACGGCATAAATGCACATGGTCCAGGGATCGGGACTGGGCGTGATAATGGCCGCCACCAGAAAGACCGCCAGAATTGCGTAGCGGATGTTCTTCCACAAAAACCGCGGGCTCACAATGCCGAACAGCGCCAGGAAAAAGATGAGAATCGGCATCTCGAAGCTGATGCCCAGGCCAAGAATGATGGAGAGAAAGAAGCTGCTGTACTCCTCAATGGTGACCATGGACGTGAAGTTGTGTCCAAAGTCCACAATGAGGATTTTGAGCGCGCCGGGCAGAACGTAGAAATAGCCGAACGCGGCGCCGGTCAGGAACAAGCCCACCGTGGCTGCCATGAAGGGCACCACAAACCGCCGCTCCTTCTGGTAAAGCCCCGGAGCAATAAACATCCACACCTGAAACAGAATGAAAGGCGAGGCCAGAATCGCGCCGCCCACCATCGAAACCTGCAGATCCAGGTTCAGCGGGTCCATGGGGTGGGTAAACACCAGCGACTTGCCAATGTGGTTGAGCGGCGCCTGGATAAATCCTACGAAGCGGTCGTGAAAGGCCCACGCCGCCAGAAAGCCCAGGGCCAGAAAGATCGCCGAGCGGACGATGCGCTTGCGCAGTTCGTCCAGGTGCTCCATCAGGCTCATGCCGGGGAGGTCCGCGCGCTTGGTCACTGCCTCCCGCGCCTTGCCGATTGCGTCTGAGGTATCAACCATGATGGGCAGCTTGCTCCGTGACTGGTGCGCTCGGGTCCGCCACGGCTGCTTCCGCCGCCGGAGCTTCATTCCCATCCGGCACAGGCGCTGCGGCTGAAGCCGGCTCGCTCGCCGTTGCCGCTTCCGCTGCCGGGCTGTAGGGCACCGGCTCACCCGTCGCCGGGGGCTGAATGCGCGGATAGGTTTCTTCCGGCTGGGTCTCGGCCGCGGTCTCCGGTTCGGTCTCGGTCAAAGCGGGGTACGTGGCCTCATACGGATAGGGGCTCTCCGCCGTGGCGGGCACATACGCGCCGGAAGGTTCGGTTCCCGCGTCCAGAATGTGAGTCACCGGCTCCGGCGCAGGCTCCGTAGTCTGCCCGGGCGCCTCAATCGTCATGGTGGCCAGGCGCGCTTCTTCCTTCTTCTGCCGGTCAGCCTCTTCGGCGTTGCGCAACTCTTCTTCCATCTGGAACTTGAAGTCGTTCGAGGCCTTGCGGAATTCGTACATCAGCTTGCCGATCTGGCGGCCGATCTGCGGCAACCGCCGCGGCCCGAAGACCACCAGCGCCATCACCATCAAAATCAGCGAGTCTGCCATGCCCAGATTGGCAACCTGAATTGTCGGCAGTGTTCCCATAGAGAGCAATGATACCTGTCCGTACTGGAGGGTCACAAACCGCGTCTCCTGAAGTTGCATTGGGAGCAAACCGGCCAGTGCCCGGCAGGTTGTTACGGCCGCGTTACAATATGAATCATTGGAGCGGTTCCCGCCGGGAGATTCCTCGGAATCCCCCGGCTGCAAACCGCATCCACGTGAAAGGGCTGCAACAACCCCGTGGGTGGGGACTTGGCTCAAGCGTCCGGCGGCAGCGCCGGCAACCCGGGCAAAGTCTGCGCATCCACTGCAAGCCAGTTAGCTTTCAACAACCCCGTCCGCCGTCCCCCTCGGGGATGGGCAGGACTGAAGGCGGAATCGAGTGACCCTGGTTCTTGACGAATTGACTGCGCTCGCGCCGCAGGCCGGCAGCAGTTGCAGCCTTGAAGACTACCTCGCGCTCCCTGATCACACCATGGATGCGCGCATTGCCGCAGCGCGCGCCAAACTGGGCGCAACCACCATCCTGCTGGGCCACCACTATCAGCGCGACGAAGTGATCCGCTTTGCCGACTATACCGGCGACAGCTACAAGCTCTCCAAAGCCGCCTCTGAAACCGATGCGCAATACATCGTGTTCTGCGGCGTCCACTTCATGGCAGAGAGCGCCGACGTGCTGGGCCACCCCGGCCAGCAGGTGATTCTGCCCGACCTGAACGCCGGCTGTTCCATGGCCGACATGGCGGAAATTTCCCAGGTGGAAGCCTGTTGGGAAGCGCTGGAGCAGCTGGGGCTGGCGGACGAAACCATACCGCTCACCTACATGAACTCCACCGCCGCCATCAAGGCCTTTTGCGGCGAGCGCGGCGGGCTGGTCTGCACCTCGTCCAACGCCCGCGCCGCATTCGAGTGGGCTTTCGCGCGTGGTAAGCGCATTCTCTTCCTGCCCGACCAGCACCTGGGCCGCAATACCGGCTATGCCATGGGCATTCCCTTGAATGAGATGGCGGTCTGGGACCCATGGGCCGTCCAGATTGGCCCCAGCCAGGGCGGCCAGACCAGGGAAAATCTCGCCTCCAGCCGCATCCTGCTCTGGAAGGGCCACTGCGCCGTTCATCAGCGCTTTCTGCCCGGCCACGTGGACCAGGTGCGCGCCAAATACCCTGGCATTCAGGTCATTGTGCATCCCGAGTGCCGCTGGGAGGTTTGCCAGAAGGCTGACGCGCTGGGATCGACCGAGCGGCTCATCCAGCTTGTCGAGCAGGCCCCGGCCGGCTCCATGTTCGCGGTCGGCACCGAGATTCACCTGGTCAACCGCATGGCCCATCGTTTTGCCGCGCAAGACAGGCGCGTCATCACCCTGGACGATACCGGCTGCCTCTGCACCACCATGTACCGCATCAGCCCGCAACACCTGGCCTGGGCCCTGGAAAACCTGGCGGAGGGCCGCGTGGTCAACCGCATCCAGGTGCGCCCGGGCGTCAAGCACTGGGCCAGGGTGGCGCTGGACCGGATGCTGGAAGTGCGGTAAAGACGGCTAAGAGCTAACAGCAAAAAGCTGATTCGTCGTATCCTGTAGACAGGTATTTCCCCCTATGAAGACCTTTACTCTCGACGAAGCGCAATCCCTGCTCCCGGTTCTCGAATCGCTGCTGAAACGCGCCACCGAAGGCAAGCAGTCCGCGGACGAGGTTGACTCCGGCCTCACCGAACTGGCCCGCCGCATCTACCTCTCCGGCGGCATGAGGGTGGACGCGGTCAAGGTGGCCAGGCTGCGCGCGGAGATGGAAGGCCACCTGAAGCTGGTCCGCGAAAGCATCGCCGAAATCGACTCCATCGGCGTCCAGGTCAAGGATCTGGAAGCCGGCCTGCTCGATTTCCCCTGCCGCCTCGACGACCAGGTCGTGCTCCTCTGCTGGCGCCGGGGCGAACCCGCGATCGAGCATTGGCACACCTTCGAAGAAGGTTTTCAGGGCCGCAAGCCCGTGGACGACCGCTTCCGCCGCCGCTCCATCTCCGGTGGCCGCCCGAATTAGCGCCTCCCGCTTTCCCACATCGCGGTATTCTTGTAACAACCGTTCCCTGCACTCTGGAATCGTCCGCAGCACCCGGGCATCTACTGTGTACCTGCCTGTGTGGGTTCGCCATGCGGGGCCCCGGCTTCATCCAAGTTTTATTGTCGCGGATCGCGATCGCAGCGTCCGCAGGTCGCAGCTAGCCTTATCAACCTGAAGGAGTTATGGATGCTTACTGTTGGAGAAAAGTTCCCCGCCTTTGAATTGACCGCTGTCGTCGATATCGACCCCAAAAAGGCCTTTGAAACCATCACGGAAGACAGCTACCCCGGCAAGTGGAAGGTCGTCTTCTTCTGGCCCAAGGATTTCACCTTCGTCTGTCCCACCGAGATCGCCGCCTTCGGCAAGCTCAACCAGGAATTCGCCGACCGCGACGCGCAGCTTCTGGGCGCCAGCATCGATTCGGAGTTTGTTCACCTGGCCTGGCGCAACAACCACCCCGACCTCAAGAACCTGCCCTTCCCCATGCTCTCCGACATCAAACGCGATCTCTCTGAGCAGTTGGGCATTCTCGACGTCAAGGCCGGCGTCAGCCAGCGCGCCACCTTCATCGTGGACCCCGAGGGCGTGATCCGCTTCGTCTACGTCACCGACCTGTCTGTAGGCCGCAACCCGCAGGAGGTTCTGCGCGTACTGGACGCCCTGCAGACCGACGAGCTTTGCCCCTGCAACTGGCACAAGGGCGAAGAAACCATCCACGTCTAAAAAGCAGGGACGAAGGGACTAAGGGACCAGGGACTAAAAAAACCGCTGGCGCGCTGGCCGTTGCTCCTTTCATAGAGAGAAATGGCCTGACCACCGCAAGCGGGCCGGCAATTTCACTTCATTAGGTGTGCGGCCTCGCAGATCCCCTGCAGAAGCACGAGCCTGCAGATTGTCGCGGCTAGTCCCTCAGTCCCTCAGTCCCTAGTCCCTGGTCCCTAGTCCCAAGTCCCTAGTGTCCTGAGTCTTAAATAATCATCATAATAATGATGGCTTTGCGCATCGAATACAGTAGAGGGTATCGATGCGCACAGGTCGTCCAGTAGCGGTTGTGACGGTTACTGCCGAGCAGCG
>Ga0316217_10002598_pt1 | contig 21548 bp, 13 predicted proteins | sample 1anoAmetaG_FD_203633 | JGI IMG/M metagenome (GOLD analysis project Ga0316217, IMG submission 203633) | Freshwater microbial communities from Trout Bog Lake, Wisconsin, USA - 1anoA | ecosystem: Environmental > Aquatic > Freshwater > Lake > Hypolimnion/Profundal zone | place: USA: Wisconsin...
GCAAGGAACTTCGCTTTGTCTTAAATGTTAAATTGAAGCGATTTCTCTTAGTGGGATCATTGATGCTTAGGAACACAAATTGTAAAGATCAGCACCTGAAAACCCTTTGGACTTGATTGTAAGTGTCTTTATATCATCTTAAGTTAAACTGAAGGCACTGTTGGAAGTCAAATGCTTTATAAGTTGAAATCTCCCTTCTTGGTTAGGTAGAGGAATATACAGCCTTTTTACAAACCTTCTTCTTACTGCATCATCAAGCTCTTGAGGCAAGTTTGTCGCCCCGATGATTAACACTCTTTAGTTATTGCTCGTCTTTGCCCCGTCGAGCTAGACCAAAAACTAGGTTTTGACTCTTCTAGAACTCTCTTGCTATCCTTCACTTCTTGCACTTAGCAAAGAGTCAATTTAGTCAATGAATATAACACTTGGCTGTTTTGCTCTTGCTATTGCAAACAAAGTTTTAACAAGCTTTTCACTCTAGCCAACCCATTTGCTTGTCAAAGAACTAGCACTAATAGAGAAAAAGGTAGCTGAAGCCTCACTTGCAATCGCTTTGCCAATCATTGTCTTTCCAGTACCAGGAGGACCAAACAACAAAATGGCCCTTGGTGGTGCCCTTAAACCAGTAAAGATGTCAGGTCTTAACATAGGCCAAACTATCATTTCATGGATTATCTTTTTTGCGAAGCCTAACCCAGCAATCGAACTCCATTTCACTTCTTAACTTTTTTATAGAATCTCAGACATTATTATATTCACCAATTTTTCCTCTAAGTTTTTGAAGGCAGATTCTTGATATGCTTCTCGTTCCTCTTCTTTTTAATCGATTTATTTAGGAACATTTTAAGGTTTTTTGAAAGGTGGGACAAATTTTTTTCTGACTGAAGTACCTTTTGGCAATATATTAGCTGAAAAGAATTAGGCGGGAGGTATAGCTGCTTTTGCCAGAAAAGGAACTTATTGACTTTTTATATTCTTTTCTTTTAAATTCTGTTGAATAATAGGTAATCCTGGCTTTGCCTTTAACTCAAGTTTTACTTACTATTTGCATTCTTTGAAATGAGGGTGATGTTCTACATTTTATTCACTCCACTTTACACTCAGTTTTCTTAATTGTACTCCCTCGTCCTCTTTAACTAATAAATGGTCCATAATAACTGCCAAATTCGCGTTGTTTTCTTTTATCAACTCTCCTAATTGTTCCTTATGTTTGTTCTCCATCAACAGAACCTAAAGCTTGAGTAGTTTTTGGAAGAAGAACTCAGCAGAAGGGTTGATTTTGGATTTGAATTCTGCAATTAGACTGATTCTTATAAGATTTAGTTGATGAAGAAGCTGCAATTGATAGTTATTGAGTTCAGACATATATAAAGTATTCAATTATAGAGGCTCATCTAAAAATCACTGACAAACGCATAATCCTCTTTTCTGAACGAGTATAGGTATTCGTTTGTGTTTTTGTCGCAAATGAGATTCTGTACCGAGTTTCTCTTACGTCCATGCAGAATTAGTTTAAACGCTAGTTTTTCTCAAAGTCCTGGAAATTTTTTTACAAAATCCCTTGCAGCTCTTCTGAGTAGAATACTATTCTTTCTTAGCTCTCATCGGGATCGGAAATGTTGGCTATCCATATCAGATACTGATGATTCTTTTTGATAGTCTTACTTTTTTCTTTCACAATTTTGCATTTGCCTAGCTGATTGTGGTTGGCCGCCATTTCTTTCAAATCAATATTAAGAACCCTTCCTGAGCTACCCGCTATTTCGAATTTGAAGTTGCCATCATTTCTTTTGAAGTTTATTTAAATGTTTTGGGTCAAGTTTAACTTTAATTCTTGGCCTTTTTAGTTTACAAAGGTGTAGTCATAAAGTATTGACTCATCTGAAAGGTATTTGTTGTGAATGTTCTATAAATGCAAAATAAGGTCGTTTTTGTTTAACAAGGTACGTTCTTTTGTTTATTCAGAGCACAACGCACACTTGAAAATCAAGGAATCAAACATATGCTTATAGGTGATATGAATGTCCTTCTTTGCGTTCCAAGGCTACACTTTGCAATTGGGGCACCTATTTTAGTTACTACTGATAATCTAGTAGTCAGTATGGCAAAAGATTCGTTCGCATTTTTAGCACTCTTTCGGATAATCCAAAGGAATCGAATAACAAACAGGGCAAGTGATAAGCTAAGTTTTGAGACAGCATTAGTTGGCAATCCACTTTTAATCGATGGTAATGAGCTGTGGCTCTTCAAGGTTGGCTTTAGCAGCAATCGGTTCTTCCTCTAATCTTTCTTCCATCACAAATTTATTTAATGCTTAAACAAATAAATTATTTGCCTCTCTAATACTTATTATTTCAATAATATGAGTCATGAAAGATGATTGCTTTTTTTATGTTTCGTAAGTTATTATTTTACACTCTGTCTAATAATTAAGCATGTATAAGCAACGCAATACTAACGGATTTTCTGAAAAACATACTTCCAACAACCCCTTTTCTCTCCATTCTCTTCTCAAGAATTATATAGATTCGAGCTCAGTACCAAAATCTCTGAAGGATGTTGTGAAAAACAACCTCAATATAGAAAACTCCGATAATGTAGATTAACAATAGTTTAATGGCCTAATCAAAGGCTTGAAAGTGAGAGTCAGTAAAAACTAGCTGTTCCGTAAAAGTAGCCTATAGGCAGTGGAAACTCATGAAAATTAGAAGAAACTCTTAGAAAGATCACTGCGTCCCCTTTCAAAAAAAAAGTTTGTTGCCAAAAACAAGGTTAATGTGAAGGCTAAACTCCTTGAGAATAAAGTATTTAAAATATATTTCCGAAATCAGCTAGTCTCTCTAATGAGCATCCTGAATCGGAAAGATGATTACTTCAATCATTTGAAAGGAAAAAGACTTGATTCTTTGATGCCCATGAAAACACAGGAAATTGAGTAAATTTTTGCAAAATTACTTTAAAGCCGAGGCAAGGATCGGGGGCGAGTCAAGTTCAACTACATGACTAACTAACAACTTCGTAGTTTAAAGTATAAATCCAAGCCACTTCCAACTGTGAATCTGTCAAAAAAAGCCAAGATAAAGAACGGAGATTATGTGGATGTTGATAGTGCTTAGGATTAGGAAGAGGAATCTTATAAAGAATAGAACATTGACATGAACACTTGGAAGAGACGTAACGGCTGTGGAATAAATCAAAAAGTGTTTATAGTGAAAGGAGGCTACTATTAACTTAGAAGAGTCCTCACCGAAAAAGGCTGGTTCGAAAATGAAGATGTCTTTTCACAGTTCTATGATTTAAGGTGGACTACTCAGACTTGCGACATTGATTTCGGAAACATCAAGCAAGGTCAAGTGGTAAACCACTTTAACAACAATCACCATTTGACTAGCAAGTACGGACTTGCCAGAAGACTTAAAACTCTTATTCTTCAGCATTCGGTTGATATTGACAAGTTTTATCCTCGCTGCTTTGATCTAGGGGACCAGGTAGACTTCTAAAATTTCGTCGAGAACTTTAAATTCAGCTTTGCATAAAGTTGCGCCAAAAGATTTTTAGTTGACAAAGAAAGATACAAAGGTCTTTAGCTTAAAATCAGATCAATCATCGAAATTTTGAAAAGAAGACTCAGTTCTGTGAGTGAATTAGTAAATACTATCAACAACGGCAGTTTTCCAGTCATTACTCCTGAGTAGTGGGAAATCATAACTGAAACAATCGATTGTAACTTTTTTGTAATCTAGGGGATGAAAATTACCGAAGAGAAAAGCTTTAGAAGATGCGACAAAATGACGAAATCTAGGTAGTTGACCTTTAACAGTATTAGAATGCTTTATTCTAATTTTTTGACAAGTAAGTAAAGATGATGCTTGAAAAGCTAGAGCAAAATGACCCCCAACTTAAAATAAATGGATTCAGGAACGTATGGATTGCCAAACCTAATTGTATCTTTATTTTGATTTAGTTTTGTCCAGGGGGAGAGGCATAAAATGCTTAAATAACTTGTATGATATAGCTAACTACTGTCTAGGCAAAGATTGCCAATTTGTGATCCAAAAGTATATTGAAAATCCTTTGCTCATTAATGGAAAGAAGTTCGATATAAGGCAATGGGTTGTTATTTAAGACTTCAACCCACCAGTCATTTGGTTTTATTAGTAGTGTTACCTCAGATTCTGTTGTGATGAGTATAGTCTAGACAACATAAACAATAAATTCATGCACCTAACGAACAATTCAATCCAAAAGTATCACAAAACCGCAGTTATTGATGAGAGTATGTGGGAAATGAAAACTTTTAGTGACTATATTGGACCTGAAAAATGGAAAGTCATTCAGTAAAAAATAAAGAATATCATTGTTTGGAGTATAAAAGCTTGCGAAGGGAGTGTCACAGGAAAGAAAGGTTTCTTTGAAATGGTAGGGTATGATTTCATGATAGACGAGAATCTTAACCCTTGGCTTATTTAGATAAACATGAGTCCAAGTATGGACCACTCCACCCCAGTCACAAAAAGATTGGTCAAAATGGTGCAGAAGGACATTGCCAACTTAATCACCGCTTCTTCAAAGAAAAGGTAAAAAGGTTCAGGACTTTTTACTTGCATTTACAAAGGAGATGAAGATCTTCAAAACTATAAAGAATTCATTAACTGATACAACATTTATTGATCTTTATTTTACCTTGAAGTTGATTAGTAAGACATAAAATGCTTGAACAGACGAATCACTCTCTTTTTTTCATTTGGTAGACCAGTAAAACTATTGAAAGCACAAAATACAGTCCAAAAAGTCCTAGCAAGTATCCTAGAGCTGCAGTTGAATCTCCATCAATACCTAACTGCTTGGGAAGGTTGTAAGGTTGAAATTGTTGAAATTTTTCTGAATTCATTTGATCTTGAAAAAGGATCAGAAAAGAATGTCTTAAAGGCGAAAAGTATTGAAGCCATCTAATATAACCAGGAATGTCATTTATGTTCACTGCTAATCCTCCAAACACTATGATTGGTATAAGAACCATTGGCTGCAGATTTATTGCAGTTTGCTAGTCTTTGCACAGAACACCAAAAAACATTCCAAAGAAATAGCCTTCAAGAGCCATAATCAAAAAAAGACCGACTATATGAATAAATAAGTACCAAAGACGAAAAAATGTGAAAAAGTTAGCTCAAAAGTGGCGCAAAAGTACATAACAACGGCACATACTAGGGCTGGAACCAGACAGCCTAAAATTTCTGCTATAAGTCTACTAATGTAATAGGCAGTAATAGAGTAAAGATTGGCTCCAGCTTCCTTGAAGACCAAATATTTCTAGATAGGAACTAAGTAAAAAAGCAGATTTACATATCATGATGGTGTCGTAAATGTTCATGGCGAAAACGAAGTAAAGACTTATAAACATGAAAGAAATCAAATCGGTAAGATATCTTTATTATAAGACACTGGGAGCGTCATCAGCTATCTTAAAGTACAAGATGCCAAGCATAGCAGGAATCATAATAGCTGTTACAAGTTTATTGAGCTGATTTGAAGGTAAGCGGTAAAAATTTTTAAAAGCTCTCTAACAAAGTGGTTTAAATTGGTAAGAAAAAGGTACTGATTATATTTCTTGAATTTAAGGTACTTAGGAAAGCTAACTTTCAATTTAGTTGATACTCATTTTAGATTAAATTTTATTTTGCTTGAAGTTTGAAGCATTAAAAGGAGTCTGATAGCCTGTTAATGCTTTCATCGCTGAGATTTCAAGCATAAAAAAGTCTGCAGGGTTCATTCTGTAGTCTACTTTTATTTGGAGATTCTACATGTAGCCAACGATTTGATCAGCAGGTCCATTATATATGCATTAGCCTGATTTCAGCAGATAAAGTTGATCCATACTTCGGAAGATTAATGTACTTGGCTGATGTATGGTCGTGATAATCAGTTTTTTCTCATCTTTTGCCAGTTTAGCAAGCAATTTGACAATTATCAAAGCATTGTGAGAGTCAAGACCTGAAGTTGGCTCATCAAATACGAGAATTTAAGGATTGGAAATGAGTTACACTCCGATTGAGACTCTTTTCTTTTGACCCCCTGAAATGCTTTTTTTGAACTGAGAGTTTCCTATCACTGTATCTCCACATTAAAGCAAATTTAGTTTCTTTAAGATTTCTTCACATTTTTAGCTTTGCTCTTAAAAGCTAGCTTTCCAAAGGTTTAAACGAGCTTGAAATAAAAAGGTTTCTGAATCGCATACTGTTTACATCTTACAGTTAATGTACCAAATAAGAGATCATCTTGCTGGACGTATGCAGAAATTTTCGAGAATTTGCTGAGATTGAAAGTTGAACCATTGAGCAAAACCTTAGTTATTAGCATTTTACCTCGCCACTTAAGCCCAATTTAGAGTTATTAGCACTCAAGCGAGCTGTAAGTATTGAAAGGAGTGAAGACTTTCCAGCTCCAGATGGACCCATGATAGACAAAAACTGGCCACTGCTAACACAGCCTGAACAATTAGCAAGCAAAAGCTTATTTTCACTGGGCTCAACTAGATTCACATTAGTCCAGTGTAAATTATACTTCCTTTTGTTTGAATGGGCATTCATTGCTTCAGTGATGTCACAACCGGAAAATATATTCTGATAGATCGAAAGTTAAATCAAACATTAAATCTCCCATAGCTTCAAATCTTTGTGGATATTGATTGATATTCTGGATTTTTTACAGAATCAAAAAAGATCAATCTTAATCTTTTAAAGACGAAACGATAGTAAAAAAGTCGAACATTATATTTCAAGAAAATTTGATTGATTTTCAAACCAACTTTTTATAGAATTTTTATGAAATATTTTTATTCATCTTCTTTAAAACTAGCTAAAGCCAAAAAGAAAGCAATAAATAAAGTCTATCTATAAACATAATGAATATCAGAATATCGAAAGTTTTGCAAAATAATAATAAAGTCCTAAACAAATTCCTCAAATTTTATAGCATTTAAATGAAGATTAGACATTTTAAAGTAAAAAATCAATAAAGTGGCTTCTAGTCAATAACACACATCAAAAATAAAACATAAGCCTAAAGCTACTTGAGTCCAAGTCGCTCTAGAGCTCATTAAGAATACCATAACTTTAGTTAGTTTATCGATATGTTCAAATCGTTCTTGAAAAGTTCTTCAAAAAGTTAAAAAAACGATATTGATCAATATAGAGATAGCATTTAACCAAGAGATAGGCAAATACTACTTTCATTGCCTGAAATCGTTGAAGGGAAAATAGAAGAAGTAAATTTAAAAAAGTGGGTAACTAAAATTTTTAAAACTGTAGCTTCATCTGCCTTTCACTACTATTCTACAAAAGAGATGAGCTTTTAGCAAACCAAAATATACTGCTCCTAAAATATTTTCAATAATCTAGCTCATTTGAGTAAAAATTACACTTTAAGTGCACAGTAGATAGAGTCTATTGACTCCCACATTTCAGGAGGTGTCTTGAATTACTTGGCATTTAAGTATCCTCTTACTGAGAACACAGAAGTGAATAAAAAACTAGAAAAAATCATTCACTAAACTGACAATATATAAGCAGTAAATAACAATTACTTACTTTCGTCTCGAGTGCAATTCCAATACCGAGAAGATTAAAATTATAATGATTTTATTATGTAGCTAATTAACGAGATCATGGAATTACTCTAAACGCCCTCTGAGAAACATCTCAATTATTTTCAAGATTTTTAAAACTTCATGGCTTCTCTTTTTTAAAAAGTTCAAGACTTGTAATGGATGCAAAGCCAAAACACATTACACTAATCACAAGAAAAGCAGCTTCTTAATAACAACTAGCGAATAGATCCGAAAGTACACACAGTTCGATAAGAAAATGATTAAGAGCAATAAAAGAAAAAGATTCTAGGTAAAAAATACAAAGAATCAGTGAAATAGTATACCCACTACTTGATTGGAAGGAAGATCCCGTAGAATACTCAAAGATATAGTGAAAAAGAGATAGAAAGTAAGAACATACATATAAAAAGCCCTACTATCCTACGGATTCTTATTAAATGGTGTGATTAGCTTTGGCAGAAATTTGAGTAAACCCATTACTTCTCAAATCGATTCGAAAACATCAAAATTCAAAACAATAGGAAAGCCAATGTTCTTTTGCCTTGGTTGAGAAAGGAAATAGACAAGCTTCTTCAAGCAGAAAAGGATGATATCCAAAAATTTATGAAATAAATACACGAAAATAACTACTAAATGCAATCCAAAATATTGGAGAGGTAAAGTAGAAGTTAATTGGGAGGGGAACACCTAGATGAGCTAGAAAAGATTTCTGGCAAATTTTCAAATAAGATAGTAAAAAATACTCATAGCTATGTGATTTTGTATCTCAATAAGCTCATTCATAGCTTGATGAAGGTCTCAAAGCAAATATTTGAGATTTTTGGGTTATGGAAAACCCCAGAATGGCCCACTCCACCTGATCTACTAACTTTTAAAATAGGAGACATCATGCGCTGCAAATGTTCTTCAAAATAGAAGGAAATCATTGGAATATACAAATAGCTTCAAAGACTTTCAAAAGATACACCAGAAAAACTAAAGATAGTTAGAGTTAAAAACCGTTTGAAAAGTGGGACCAATGACATCCTCATAAACTTTAAATTCAATAACTTAATCCTATGTGAAGTCCAGTTAGCTATAAAAACTGAAAGTTCTAATTTCATCAAGTGTAGTAATATGTTTCATCATTATCTATATGAACTTCAAAGGTCAAATTTTGGTTCTTTGACTGAGCTTTGCAGTATCTGGAATACTTTAGATCAAAGAAGTAAAATTTATTATGAACTAATCTAAAAATAAAACAAATCATTTGTAAATACTGAACATATTTGTGCAAGGCTTAAGAAGAAGTTCTAAGTAATTACAATCACAAAACCTTTCATCTGCAGTGAATGTAATATGGCTTTTTTCCACAACAATTACTTGAAACTCCACAAAAAATGCTTTAATTGCCAGTATTTTATTTGTTCTAATTGCCAAATCAAACATTCTTCACATTAAGCTCTTAAGGTTTAATATTTAAGAGGTCATCAGCTTGAAAAGTCAGCCACTAGGATTATCACTTAGAAAGATCCTTTTCCGAGCCTTGGATTATGTATCCTATTATAATCTAAAGCCCCCAAAGTTTAATTTTTCCAACATTTTATCGCTGAAAATAACAATAAAGAATATGTAATTGGCCGTCAGGCAAGCAACAAAATCTATGAGATAAGTAACATTAAAGCATAAAAACTTAAAAAAGATTTTAAACAAAAGTATTTAATCTTTGAACTCAAAGATGACTAAGACATTCAGAAGATAACCTTTGATGAATTTTCATTGTACATATTAAAAGAGGTTATGAAGCTGAATTTCAAAAAGGAAAAGGAGAGTATTTCTTTGATTGAAGCAAATATTACAACAGAAGAATGTAAAGCACTTTTGAACATTGGTACCTAAGAACAAAAGAATGTTGTAAAAACTCTCTTTTTGAGTGATAACTACTTTGGCTTCATACCTTTTTAGCCGCTGAGTTTTCAAAATCTGTAGATGCTATCTCTTAGTAAATTTGCTTATACTTAGGTCGAACTAACTTAACTAGCTTTGAAGGTTTGTAAAAGTTGAGGAACCTGAAATACTTATATCTTGTCTCTTTAGGGTTGTAAAGAATACCCTAAAATATACTAATAATTAGCTCACTTGAGTAATTATACATAACTTCTAATAAAATAAAATCAATTCCACCTTAGATAGCTTATTTGAAGAATTTGAAAAAGTTCTACGCAGAAACAAATGAAATAGAGACACTTCCAAATGAGATTTGTGAATGTTAAAAGCTCGAATAGCTTGTTTTATAAGGGAATATATTAACATAACTTCCTTAGGCAATCAACAAATTAATAAATCTCAAAATGCTAGCCTTCAACCAAAACAAACTTAAGAGAATTCCTGAGCAAATAGGTGATCTAAAGAAACTAGTTCTTCTTAATTTGGATAATAACCCAGAGCTTAAGACATTACCATCAAGAGTGACTTAACTATCATCTTTGCAAACTTTGATCTTATCAAAAACATCTTTGAGCTGCTTACCTTAAAATTTTCACGAAATGCAAAAATTAACAGAATTAGATCTAACTTAGGCCAAAATATAAAAATTTCCCATTAACCTCAAATAATTAAAGTGTCTATAGAATGTTTATTCTTCAAGCGTTTCCAGTATCGTAGATTTTCTGCCGGTTTTAGAAGTCTAAAGCTTGAGAATACTTAACATAAATAACTGCAATATAAGAAATCTTCCTGAATAAGTAAAAAACTTACAAAAACTAGAGATTTTGGAGATTTCTGAGAACAATCTCACTGAAATCCCTTCATTTATTCTTAAGGATTTGAACAATTTAAGAAAAATTACAGCCAAAACCAATTTACTAAATACTTTTCCCAACTTGAATTATCTAAGCAAACTCACACATATTGATCTTTCTTAAAACAAAATCTCTGAGATTAAAGACTAATTTTTGATCGGCACCACAAATATTTAAGTATTTTCCTTAAATTCAAACAAAGTAGAGCAACTTCCAAACATTTTCAAAGAATTCTATAGGATCTAATACCTTTCTTTAAAAGATAATCAGCTTAAGTCTTTATTTAGTGAGAGCTTTTAAGAAGAACTTAATTAGCTTTAGTACTGCATTTGGCCGAATTTGACAGACATCATATTAGGCGCAAATAACCTTTGCAAGCTTCCCAAATTCATCTTCAAATGCAGTAAACTTATCAACTTTTAGGCAGAAAGCAACAGAATTACTTAAATCCCTCCTGAACTTAAGAATCTGAAAAATCTTATGGTTCTAAGCCTAGGTACAAATATGGTTTAGACTATACCACCATAGCTTTAGCTTTTGGAAAGGATTAAAAATATTAATCTGTCAAGCAATCCAATAAGATTGGTCCCAAGATTCATACAAAACTGTAAAAAATTAAAGTTTTTTTGGCTGAATAACTGCAGTATTGAAACAATATAATGCCTAGATTGGATAATTTAAAAAAAGTACACTATTTCGTTTAATTCATTAGCTTTTACTGCTGATAAACTTAAGAATCAGAGAAAGCAAGAAAAAGAGATCAAGGAGCAATGATTGTACCCATTAAATGCTAATCATTTTGTAAGGGATTTTCGTATTTTCATCAATAACTAATTCTCTATTGGAATTAGCTGTAATCAACAAATAGCTATTTAAATACTAAAATTATTTTTTTAAAAATTTCGATGATTCTTTCCGCTTGTTTTTATTTTTAAATTTAAGGAATCATGGTTTATGTTAACTAAGATAAACAAACAAGTTCAACTAAAAATTTTCTTTTCTTTTCTTTTTTCTTCCTTTTTTCTTAGATATGTAATTTAAAAAAACAGTAGTTTTTGTTTTCTTTTCATTAAAAAATGTAATTTATCTTTTTTTTTTCATACTAGAGACATGACTAAAAAGCAAATAAAAAATATATAAAGTTTAAGCTTAATCTTTTATCAATATCATTAATCTTATTGGGTTTTTTTCAAAAATTATTTATTCGATACAGCTCAAAAAGACAACTTCGAACAAACTAAGCTCTTCTTCTAAAAATCATAGGGCTTTTGTTTGCTGAGATTTGTAAGATATTTTAGAAAAAACACAATGCCCCAATTCTCACAAGACCAAAAAACAAACACTCATACCATCAGATGGAAAGATATAGGATTGTCTAGTTTGAAAGAAGGAAGGTAAATCCTAAGTAATCTTTACGGCTGCGTTAGGAGTGGAGAATTTTTATCGATAATGGGTCCTTCAGGTGCAGGCAAAACTTCACTGCTTTCCATCATAGCTGGAAGGCTAAGCAATCATTCAAGCTAATTCACAGTTTCTGGTTAGGTAGTCTCAATGCTATCCAGTGTTTACTAAATTAACGAAGTTACAACATCCACGATTTTTCAAAAGTTGCAGCTTATGTTCAACAAGAAGGCCTCTTATTTGGCACCTTATCAGTTAGATGTAGATGATGGTTAATTCAGAAATCTTCTACTTTCACGCAAATTTAAAGCTCTGGAGGCTGTCCAAGGCCTAAAAAAAACAAAAATGCTAAGAGATAATCAAGAAGCTAAATCTGATGGAATGTGCAGACACACTAATAGGCAACAGCCAGTTTCATAAATGTATTTCTGGAGGTCAAAAAGGAAGAGTTTGTATTGGTTTATAGCTAATATCAAATCCTTCAGTTTTGATTTTAGATGAGCCTACCTCTGGACTGGACTCCCATAATGCACTAATAATAACCAAAATATTGTCGAGATTAGCTAAAGTTTAAAAAAAGCTCATTATAGCAACGATTCATCAGCCAAGCACTCTTATGTTTCAAAACATGTAGCAACTTTATGTTCTCAATAAGGGGTCTTGCGTATACCAAGGCCCTGCAGATAAGATAGTTGCTTACATGTGCTAATTGGGAATAAAAATCAACTACAGAATGAATCCAGCCGACTTATTCATGATGTAAATCTCTTCCTTTAAGTAACGGCTAGGCTATCGATCTCCTCTCAACAGCTTTAACTACCACAGTAAGATTCATTCTTCTTTGAGATGCTCAAAGGATGAAGCCAGCTTTTTGAAATAGCCAAGAGAATAGCTCATAGATCAAACAGCTCCAATTAGTTGCCAATTCTTTCCCTTGATGAAAAGAAGTTTCGTAAGTTTTTACAGATTACCATCTAACCAGTCAAACAAATTAGTTGCAGCTCTTCTTATCCCTTGCATCCTAGGACTGATGTTTTTTGGAATAGTTCAAGACGTACCTGCTAGCTTCTAAGAAATGTACTTTCTCAAGCTCATTGCATTTGTATACATGAGTATGTTCATGGTCTTTGCTTTGAATATCTACGATACGACTCTTATATGTAAATCTTCAAAAATGTAGTTCCTTTGGAAAAAGAAATTGTCCTTAATTAAGTCTCATCAGGCCTTTACTCTATTCCTGTTTATTTTGTGACAAGAGCCATATCAGAACTCTTAGGGTGTCTAATACCCACTACGATATACGGAATAGTTTTGTTTTTCTCCTCGGCAATGGAAGCCACTGTTGAAAACTTCACAGTGTTTGGTAATCCATCTGATATTTAGTTGGCGTCTTTATGCTAATGGGGTTACTTGGCTATTTTTTCGGTATATTCTTCGGAATCTTATGCAAAAATGAAATAACTGCAATAAACCTACTTCCGATGGTATTAATACCCATGTTACTTTTTGGTGGACCAGCCATAAACATAAACAGTATTCCCACTTATATAAGATGGTTTCAGTACTTATCTCCAGTGAGACACTCCGTGCTGATAATCTTTCAAAACCAAATGAAAACGAGCCCTTTCAAGAAATTTACAGCACTTAACATACCATAAAAATATGGACTGGATGGAGATTATCAAATTGCAATCATCTGTTTATACGCTCTCTTAGTTGGATACTTCACAGCTTCTATTCTGCTTCTTTATATCTTCAAAAAGAGGAGATCATGAAGCTTTAGATTGATATTTAAAACTTATCAATCATCAAAACTAAGAAAATATAGTTTTAAGATCTATGCAGCATACCACTCAATCATAGTTTGGTTGAATATCGATTTATAATTGAGTCTAATGCTTTCAAACAATCACTTGAACTAAATTTCATCACCTTCGTCATGGAGTGATACAAACGCATATAAAGGGTTTTTTTGCATATTTTCCGGCAATTTTCTCTTTATCATGAATTTCTACTAATAGGACCAAGTCACTTCTTTGGCTGAATTATCTATCATGAGGCTAAGCTAATCTCCTTATTTTATCTAAGGAATTTCTGTTCCTGTTTGATTCCCATCCTCATATAAAAACTTGCCTCCCCTCAGCTTATAAGAGATAGCTTACTTATGCTGGCAAGTAAATTTTTATTTCCTGCGCAGCTCATTCATAACTCCAAAGTAAATGTTGCCTGCTTTGGTTTGGATAACTTTCATTTTTATGGTAACTTTGCCGTATAAGGGTAGAGGTGACTCTGAAGATACTTGGTAGAAATCCTTAAACTACTTCAGAAGCTTTATTTTGTACCCTTAAACACTAAAATGTTTAAGAAACTGATTGAAAAAAGGTTTGAATTAGAAAGAAATGCCCTTGTTTATTTCTCTAAGAGTTTCTTTATGCTAGATTGACTTTAAAAAGATTTTATAGGTGGTACTTGGTTGCATTTAAGTAACTCCAGTTGTTTATTGGCGCTAATGGTATTACCTTTCCTTAAACTACTGTTGAATTCTGCTTAGTTTTTTTGCAAGATCCTCATGACTTACCCGAAGCATCCTCAAATCCGTTTATAGGATGGCAATCCAATCTTCTTTTTTGGTTAGTTAGTTCAGCAGCTTCCTATTTTCTTCACAGACATTCACAATTTTTGATTTATACAAACTATTCAGCTATGCAAGATCTTACTTTTCTTCATTCTTACTCGTTTTTTTTTCACTATCAGTCACCTTTTTTTCATTGTTAGTCACTTTTTTTTCATTGTTAGTCACCTTTTTTTCATTGTTAGTCACCTTTTTTTCTAGTAGAATCGCGTTTTTTTTCAGCAATCTTTCGCAAACTTATATCTTATTCAATTTCAGCACCTCAACTTTGTCTTTGGGATTATTGATTGCTGAGAAAAATTACTTTATACTGGCAAAATGAGCAGATATTTCTTTGTCAAGCTATGTATAAGATAACCTACTTAAGAGTATAAGTACATTATGTATCGGCACTTAGCATTCTTGGTGTTTACTGCAACAACTAATAAATAATCACTCTAGAATGTTAGTAAGTTGTAGATTTCTTAGTTTTTATGTGCTTGAAAAATTTACACCATAACTCTTTATCTTTGGTTATCTTACATAAATTATAGCTATGTAAATCCCCAAAATAATCACTTTTATATTAGATGATAAATTCTAAAAGAAGTATTAAAATTGCTTGTTTTAGGTAAAAAGCCCTGAGGCTAATATAAAAACACTTTTTAAAGCACATTTAAATCTATTTAGTAGAAAAAAGATTGCCTAATATCGTTTCTCAAAATTTACTGATTAATTTGAGTTAATTTTATCTGAGAAATAGAAGAATTACAATGAACCGAAGACCTTCCATTGACGGATTAGTTGTCTAAGAAGCATTCCCAGTAGCAGATCTCAAACCTACCGCAGTACAAAAGAAAAGTGCCCTTAAAAAGTAGTCTGAAAGAATTTTCAGCTAAAAACGAATATTTGAAAGAAAAGCAGCTTCAAGCAAAAGCATAAAAAAGATTGCCTTTGACAAATAGGTAGAAATTGAAGTCTGCCCTAAGTTCAAAGCTAAAAGTAAAGAACATGAAGAGTGCTGCCAAATCATCTGATCTTTTGAATCCCTCATTTTCGCAAAAAACTATTTGCAGCAAAAATTTTTTGAAAAGATTGACTAATAATGAGCTAGCAATAAGCTATCTGCAGCTTCAAACATCTTTATAGTTATTTTGTGTATATTTGGTATTTTGTTTTAGATTTGGGAATTATCCTAAGCTTAATCAAAACTTCAAAACTCTCAAAAACTGTATTTATATTAAATGTATTTTTTATTGTAGCTGATGTCATAACAATCTAAAAGCTAAAATTTCATGAATTTATCTTTTTTGTATGAATTAATTGGGGTGGTAAGGATAGATGCATCTTTAGATCTGTAAAGCTTTTCCCATCTTCAGCAAAAAATGATCTTTGATTACCATCAAAATGATTGCATTTTATTCAACCGTGATTTCTTAAAATCCTTGAACATTAGAGCCGAATCGAATTCAAAAGAGATAAAGCAAAGTCCTCAGCTACAAATTAGGACTTTAATTTTTTAACGACCTGACATTAGATGCTAAGTTGATCAGAATTACGATCATATATTATTATGAGGTCATTCGTAAACTATCTCGAACAGTCATTCCCAAGCAAGAAACTGGATATTTCTGGCAAAGGAGGACTACTGATGACAAGCTTACCCTATTACATGTTTATAGGGCTCTTAGGAGTCTCCTATCTCACGCTTTGGACTAACGCATGGATACTGATGGTTATTATCTATGTTCTGCTTCCTTACTTAGATGAACTATTTACTTTAGATCTAGTCAACCCAACCTAAAAGCAACGAAGTTAGCTTTAGAGCTCAAATATCGACTTCCAATTGTGTCTCTACTTGACGATTGTCGGAGACTGGCTAATGTTTTTCGTAACTATGAGATTTTTTCAAAACTTTGAATTTAAAGTGTAGAACTTGTACAACTTAATCGCCTTAGTTTTTGTGTTTTCTAATCTAAACTCAGCTCAGTTCCTAGTAGCTCATGAAATTTTCCACAAGCAAGGGTTATTCAACAAGATTTTGGGAACTTTACACATGTCAAAAAACCTTTACATGCACTTTACCTACGAGCATCTGTATGGACACCATAGAAAAGTAGCTACTCCTTAAGATCCAGCCACAGCAATTCAGGGAATAAGCTTTTATAAATTTTTGCCCCAAACGTTTTTTGGATCCTACAAAAGTGTTTACAAAATGTAAAAAGAGGAAGAAAATAAGCCATTTTACTTAAACTATGCAGTGTTGAGCGTAGTGGGCGCAATTACTTTTACAGCTGCAATTTACTATTTTTATGGATTTCAAGCAACTATTTTCTTCTTAATAGAAGCTTTTGGCTCAATCATCTACTTAGAACTAATCAACTACATTGAACATTATGGTTTACTAAGAAACAAACTTCCCAACGGCTAATACTAAAAGGTCACAATTAGGCATAGTTGGAATGCTCCTCACAGAATAACTAATTATCTTCTGTTTAAACTTCAAAGACACTCTGACCATCATGAAAACTCCCTCAAACCATATCAAACTCTTTTATCACTGGATTAATCTCCTCAGCTGCCTCATGGCTATACTGTCATGGTTTTTATGGCTCTCTTCCCGTAAACCTTTTTCAGCATTATGGACCCCTTAGTCGAAGAATACAAAAAGAGCGGAGTTGGAACAATCAAAAACGAAGTCACCATGAAAGCTATGGAAAAAACAAGACAGCATATCGTAAAAGTCGGCGGAACAATCGTTGGACTGTGCTTACTGTCATGGTTTATTTGATCGCATCCCATTCATGAATCATACTTAGAATAGTTATAAATTTATTATAAACTAAGTATTTAGCAAATTTAAGAGTCAAATCAAGTGCGAAATTCGAGTTAAGCGAATAATTTTTCACGTTCTTTTTACATTTCGTTATTGGCTTCAATGTTTTATATCAGTATCAATATCATATGTAAAAAAAAACTTTAAAGATCAAGATCGTACCTTCGGAACAAAACGCTTCTTCAATGGACAAATCCCTCTACTCCAACTACTCGAGGATTAATGAACCTACTCAACAATTTACTTAGCTTGTTGAAATGTTTAAGATCTTCGTCAAAACTGCAAATTCACGAACAACCATTGACCCTAATAATTGTTGTGATTTGGAGCCAAGGGATAGATCAATAATTGTCCCAAGGTTCAAAACTGATCTTATGGCGGAATAGGAGCTTTCAATGAATGAGTGGCTTACTTCAGTGTTCAAAACAGTGCACTCATCGGCATTTAATTTTTTCTCGAAAAATCAAATGAGCTTCGAACATACCAAAATATTCTGTGCAGAAAATGTCTTAAAAAACTTGGTGTGCTTTGCAAAATAGAAAAAAATCGGCTCATCAGAGTTGCTGGCTCTCAATAAATTCCTAAAAAAGAAAATTTTAAAATACTTAAAATGCAAGTATCCTATAACTGAGTCCAAACTAGACCACAAAAAATTCTCTGATAATGTTTCCTAAATCAATAAATTAGAAGCACCAACAAACAATTACGTTAAAATTCTTGGCATTCCTTTCACACTTATAGAAGATGGAAATTATCGTGACTTAATAATGAGAATGATGAATTCTCTCATGAAAACAGTTGATAGTGTCCTTGATTCAAACCCTGATAAAACTCTCTTTCAAGATTTCTAAGAATCCATGAATTAAATTTTCGATAGGGCTTATGACTCCAACAAAGCACCTCTAGTTCAATCACTCTAGAATCATAAATTATCTAACTCCCTAGTTGAGATGAGTCCACTGATAAATAGCTAGATAATTTATGAAAAAGAAAAGTCGACTTTGGAGGGTAAGTAAAGCAAAGGTAAGGTTAAAGAGTATACTTAATCTGCAATTGGAAGAAAAATACCTTAGAATGTGCCTCTTTACAGCTAAAAATAGATCTAGAGTAAGAACATGACAATCAAACATCCATCAATCCTACGAATTTTAGTAAAATGGTGCGAATAACTCTGGAAGAAGTTCTAGGAACCAAATTACTACAGTAACCGGGCTGAAAACATCAATACACAAACAGGCGATCACCTAAACACTCTTGTCTCCTGGATGAGAAAGGACATTGATAACAAACTTGCCATATAAAAGTAATACATTTAGCAATATAAGGCCCACCTGAAGCAAACAAACTATTAAATGCAGGCAAAAATACTTGAGCAGGAGTTAGGGATATAAGGAAACTAGTATATCTAAGAGGCGGAAAAAATAAGTGGCAAATTTGCCTGCAAAATTGTCAAAAATATGCAAAGTGCAACCATCGCTTATCTCAATAGGCTCATTCATGGCATTTTAAAGGTTTCGAAGGAGTTTTACAGCTAGCATTCTCTTTCTAAAGATCTCTGTTGGCCTTCTCCCCCAAACTTGATATCGTTTAGAATGGGAGACATCATGAGATGCAAGTGCTAATCAAAATAAAAGGAGATTATTCAAATCTACAACTAAATCAAGAGATTGGATAGAGAAGATCCGCAAAGAATACGCATTTTGAGGATCAAAAACAGACTAAAGAGTGGCACGAATGACATCCTCATAAACATCAAGTTTAGAAAGACTCTCTTATGCTAAATCCAACTGGCCATTAACACAAAGTCTTCAAGCTTTATCAAATGCAGTAACAGCTTCAATCATTATCTCTACTAGCTCTAGAGGTCAGAGTTAGGTCCATTGACTGAGCTGTGCAACATCTGGACTAATCTAGACAGTCGAACATCTATCTACGAAAGCTTAATCGAATAGTAAGAACAGAAATGCAAGTAGAAAGAGCATCTTTGTTCATTGCATGGCAAGCACTAGTAATTTCGCAAATATGAGCAACCATTCATTTGCAGCAAGTGTCTTGAAGCTTATTATCACACAAACTACTTGATAGATCACGTTAAATGTCAAAATTGTGACTACTATGTGTGCGCGAGATGTAATGTCGAAAAAAAGAACATTGATGAGTTGAAAAGAAGTATAAAGGACAAAAGGATATGCGAGGTAGCTATAAGGAAGCTAAATAAGGGATAACCTTTACCCACCAATGGAGTTTGTGTCCTAATTTAATCCAAAAGGCCTAAAGTATAGTGCTTTAAGCATGTAAAAGATAAACAGCTGCGAAAATAACAGATTTTCGGTTTAGAGCCAAATAACAAAATCTATGAAATCCAACAAATTTCTACAAAAAAATAGCTCTAGGACTTTTGGAGGAAACATATAGTATTCTAAATAAAAGAGAAGTATGCCCTGAACTTGAAGTTAGAGGATATCTAATATTACAACTTGAAACTAAAGGTGAAATCAAGCTTAATGCAAGAAAAATAAATCATTTCTTTGATGAATGAACGGTTGGGTACCTAGAAATGCAGATAAATCATCAATATGGGCACAAAGTAGCAAAAAAGCCACACTAAATGCCTTTTTCTAATAGATAATAGTCTTGATTGTCTCCCCATAAACCCGAAAGAGTTTACAAACCTCAAATGGCTTACATTAAGTAAATAATCGAATACTTAGGTAGAAATAAGATACACAATTTCAAAGGGATAGACCTGCTGGAGCAACTTAAGATACTCTATTGTAAAGCAGGATAGCTATCCTAAATCCCCCCTGAAGTCTACAGATGCTACAAATTGACAAAATTGAATCTATTCCATAACAGCATTTCTTAGATAGGCCATCAAATAAGCAACCTAAAACATTTGCAACTTCTAGATTTGTAAAGAAATCGCATCTAAAAGATATCCGAAGAGATCAAATAATGTCGAATGCTCACTTAGCTGTCTCTCTCCTATAACAAAATTGAAACTTTGCCTAAAGGACTATTTACGTTGTCAAAACTCTCGATTTTGACGTTATAGAACAATAAACTCAAATTCATTCCTGAGGAAATCGTTAATTTGCATCAACTGAAGGAACTTTACCTTAGCTAAAACCCTGATTTAGCCTATCTGCATCCCAACATTACCAACCATTCCCAATTGGAGGTGCTATTCTGTGGCCAGACTTCTCTTCATTAGCTGCCTCATAGCTTCAAACAGTTCAAAAAACTCAAGTAGCTGACGCTTCATAAGACAAAGATCTAATAGCTACCAGACTACTTTCAATAGTTAAACCAGCTATAAATACTAGACATCTCAGGTTTTACGAACATCGAAAATTGCATTTATTTGACCAATCTCAAAGAACTCAAACTCAGGTTGTGCACGTTGAAGCAGCTGCCAAGGTGGCTGGCCTAACTGAAAAAATTGCAAATACTTGATATCTCTGACAACGAACTCACCTCAATCGGGAGTGATATCCTAAACGATCTGACTGAACTAGTCTCCTTATAGGCCAAAAACAATAAAATAACTCGACATCCCGATATCCGTCCTCTTGACAAACTGGTCCGGCTCAACTTGGAAAACAACAAAATAGCTTACATCGACTTTGCCTTCCTGACCAACTAGTCCAGCCTTGAGCATTACACGCTTACTAGTAACTGCCTGACCTCTCTGCCTTTCAGCATCACCAGCCTAGATAAGCTGGTCGAGCTCAATGTTAACAATAACAAGCTGCTTACATTTATTGAGCATCTAGAGGGGGTTGATTTGAACCCCAAGTTGGCCTTCTGGCCTCAGCTCAGGAAACTCAACCTGGAACATAATTTTTTGAAGGAGATTCCGCTCTACCTATGTAGATGCCACAAAATTATCGAACTGATACTTTCCAGCAATTTGCTTGAAAGTGTGCCAGCAGAACTAAAAGAGTGTAAAAATTTGAAGCTGCTGAAAATCCAGCGTAATTTGCTGACTGAAGTGCCGCCCATAATCAGGGAAATGCCTAACTTCGAAGAAATCTACCTAAAAGAGAATAAGATCGCTGAGATACCATCCTGGGCTTAGCACTATCTGAAGAGGTAGAACTGTGAAGCAAACGGGATGGATTACATATTGCTGCTAATTGACTACTTATTAGTGCCGAAGAGCAGACGTTCGATGCCGACGGAGTCCGCCGATGATTGAATCGCTTAATAATGCTTATGAGATGTATGGTCAACATATTATGAGTAAGGAATAGCTGTCCTTAATTTAGTATCTATTCACATATCTGGATGATATCAAGCTTAATGGATAGT
>Ga0316217_10002600_pt1 | contig 21530 bp, 16 predicted proteins | sample 1anoAmetaG_FD_203633 | JGI IMG/M metagenome (GOLD analysis project Ga0316217, IMG submission 203633) | Freshwater microbial communities from Trout Bog Lake, Wisconsin, USA - 1anoA | ecosystem: Environmental > Aquatic > Freshwater > Lake > Hypolimnion/Profundal zone | place: USA: Wisconsin...
AAACAGGTGATTAATAAAGAGAAAGATGCAAAAATAGTTTTGGTTAACAAGAAGACAATTAAAAGAAAATAGCCGATAGAAACTGAAGATGATAAAATGATCCGCCTCTTTTAATAAAAGCTTGGTATAGCATAAGGCAAGGACAAATATGGCAAGATCGCCAAAAAATATGGCTTTGATGACGATATTTTTGACTTCTTGGACGGCATCTCCTAAAAGGTACAAAACACAGGAAAGTACCAACAGCAATAAGATGCTGAATAGGTCAGCGGTTAGCAAGCCCCAGAATAGTAAATTGAAGAAGAAGAAGAAGAAGGATAGGGTCAATAGTTAGAAGGAGAGTTTCAATAATAAGAAGAGTAAGCGAATCAAGAACAATTTTAGGATGAATAGAATATTGAGTAGTAAGGTAACTAGGAAGATGAGGAGTTCGACGAGGAATTTGATAGAATGTTCGATAATTTGGACTAGGTAGAGCCAGGAATGTAAGCTTAAGAGTTTTAATAGTAATAGATTCGTTAAGAAGTGAAACCAAAACGAAAATAGAAGAAAAATAAAGAGAATCAACTTCAACCTTCATAAAAATAGAAGTAGAAAAAGGCATTAAAGGTTGCTCAATAGATACCTTCTATATAACCAAATTAAGCAAAATTTAGACCAAATTTTCTAACTAAGAGCAATGATTAAAACCCTGAAAAGCCCCAAATAAAGAAATCAATCAACAGTCTCTTCAACAAACTTTCAGATGGCAACGTCCTCCTAACTTTTAGAGAGCTGTTAAAGATACTCTAAAGTCACCCTAAATCGCTCGTAATTCCCATATTTGCAGAGCTATTCACCAAATTCAATTTAATGATTGAAAAGCCTCTTTTTCACAATTTGGCTACAAATGTAGCCCTTTTGGCAGCCCTGCATTATGCCATAGGCAATAGATTCATCGCCCCAGTCTTGCAAAACCTTACACAAAAATATCTACAAATCAACGCCTAAGACTAAAACCAACTCTAAGTAACCTAACTGGGTTATAGCAAACGCTTCGAAAGACTCAAAAACTACGCAACGATAGTAAGTCTCTTATACAACTACGGCAGCATTACTGGGTAGTTCATAGAGACCTATGTTGGATGGTTGATCGATAAAATGAATAAAAGCAATATTGAGCTCATATACATTGTTGTCCAAAAATGTGGGATGCATATTCGACAGAAAGATCCATCGACACTTAAAACAGTGATCGGGTTGGTAAAAGGCGCGATAGATGTATTAAAACGATAGCCTTTGGAGAGTGAGGAACAGCAGCAAAAGGTCAACTTCATTGAACTGTAACTAAATGAAATAAGGTTTAACAAAAAATCGCAAAACGCCATCGACCAACGCATGGCTTTCCTCTAAACCTTCATCAACAAAAACGTCAAGAAAGAAATAGAGCGAGAAAAGGAGGTGTTTCCTCTCTCATTCTAAGCTCTGATGAATATCCGAAACGAATAGCTCAGCAGAACCAACTGGTGGGAGAGCAACAACCAATTCAACTAGCATATAAACGACTATTAGGACGGCAATAACCAGTAGTAGATCAATGAGGTGGTGAAGTAGAAAAACAGACTTTTCTAGCTGGCCAAATCTTTCCATTTGGTGACTGAAACCAAACGCAACATCTTCGTCTGCTTGATGGACTCCAAGGACTACCTCTAGGCTACACAGCGCATCTTGGAGCTGAAGGTGAAAAACATGCAGTAGGTAGCAACAGTGCTGGTTGAGGTATGCACTCTGGAGCCCAACTTCAACCCTTACTACCCCTTCGTGGCCGCCAAAATGGCCAGTCTCATCCCCAAATTCAGATTGTATATACAATACGCTCTGTGGGACCATCTGAAACTCTTACGCCAGTACGAGCTCAGAAGGACTTCCAACCTGGCCAAATTTGCAGCCAAAATTATCGCGGATCCCGTGGCCAACTGCAGCTTATCCTTGCTTAAGTTCTACCCCGATCTGTCTAACGTTGAGGCAATAGACCGCACTTTTCTGGACATCTTCTTCGGCTACTTCCTCAAGAAGGTCAAAAAGGAGTACCTGAGCAAACTGATCAGCAAACTGCGGCAGGACAACAACCGCGATGTCAAATTGGGAATTCAGTAATACCTGGGCGAGTTCGAGGGTGAGCAGGCGATAGAGGAAAAGCTGCAGATCTGCCGGAGGTTGTTGGCGATCTAGCTGGATGAGAGGAAGATGGAGATGAACGATGAACATAACCAGTGATTGTGCACACTTTATAATAAGCAGCCTACGATCGACAACCTAGCTAGCGCCTGCTTTTCAATCTGATGCCAACTAAAGCCCAATGCTCATTCTGTTCTAGTCTATTCTGGTTCAAAGGCATCTGATCGTATTGTGATTAGCGAAAATATTATACTCAGATCAGATCTAGCGCACGTATCTGCTGTGAATTTCACCCAGCCTTGGCACCACCACACGTTTGCCACCCAAAGTTTCAGCCCTCCTGCGCTAGTTTCTGTGCCTCATCTCCAGCTACTGCGCCTCCACTTCTTTCAAACTGCGCTGCTCCCTCACCCTCAACTTTTCCCTCATCTACATCTCATAGCTAAGTTGTTCCTTCTGCAAAATGTCGATTTTTGAGCGCCAGTCTTCACCCATAGACCTCCTGTGGATCTAATTAACCTGTATGACCCTCCTCTACTCCTCCAGCCTACGGTTCTGCAGCTATAGTTTCTCGATATAGACGAGCAGATCTTTGATCCTGATTCTAAGTTTGTTGTTGCGTGTGGTTGACTCGTTGATTTCCAGCAGCCAGGTCTGCTGCTCTTTGTCCTATATCGGAGTGATTCTGAGAGTGTTGAGTTCCTAGCCTACTTTGCTATCGATGACTGCCCGCTAGCTACGCAACATTTCCAGCTCGCCCAGCAACTTCTACCTCAGATGCAGAAGTTTCTCCTCCTCCAGGGCAAAGGTATGCACCCTGCGGATCTACTGCTCGTATTCAAGGATGAGTTGTAGGAGGAGTTCCTTCTGCTGGCGGAGTTTGGAGGCCTCGTCCTGGCAGAAGCTTTACCTGAAGTCTGCAGCCATGAGTCGGTTGAAGAGCTAGGTGGGCGTGAGTGGTCCTTTTTAATTTGAATTCATAGTTACAATATGACACAATATAGTGATGGTGTGCGGTTTAATTCGATTGCTGTGTTTGAGAGTGTCTACCCGAACAACCCTCAAACGCAAATATCCAAAGATTGCTCTACCAACTCTGCATGTGCAATATGTGCGACCAAATCTGAGTGTAGTAGTCTGCTGAATCTAAATCCCTCACAGTAAACCTTCTATTGCTCAATCTCTAAATGAGATCATATAACAGAATATCCTTATCATTCCTTCTTCTCGGGCTGTCCCAACTTCTCGATGTAGGTTATGTCGATGCTGTTTGGTCGCTCGATTGGCAGGCCGAATATTCTTGACCAGATGCCGTTGGCCAGCACTCCCAGGGCTCGCGAAACCCCGAACACTGTTGTGTAGAATTCGTACTCTTTCATACCTATGTTGTGGTGTAGTTACCATAGTGCTGCAGCAGGGCGCCGCTGTAGGCGTCGACGTTGGGGTAGGGGTTTTTGATTTTACCCACGGTGCCCAGCACGGCAGGGATGGTTTCGAAGCAGAGAGTGGCCAAATCGCAGATGTAATCGTCTTTGATGTTTCTCTGGGCAAACGATTTCAGATGCGTGAATCGAGGGTCAGTGTTCCTCAGAACGGCGTGGCCGTAGCCAGGAATGACTCTGCCTTCGCCGAGGGTCTTCCTCACAAATTCCTAAATGACTATTTTGCTGGGCTTCTCTCCTTTGTGGTAGTCTTTGAGTTCGCTGAGCCATTTGAGGCACTCTTGGTTGGCCAGGCCATGAAGAGGGCCGGCGAGGCCGTTCATGGCGGCAGAGAAGGAAAGGTAGGGGTCGGCGAGGGCTGAGCCGACGAGCATGCAGGTGTGAGCTGAGACGTTGCCGCCCTCGTGGTCGGCGTGGATGGAGAGATAGCCGCGGATGCACTCCTTCATCTGGAAGTCGTTGAAGCCCATCATGTGGGAGAAGTTGCCGGCCCAGTCCAGCGAGTGGTCGGGCTTGATCAGATAGCCGTTGTGATATTTGTGGCGATAGATGGTGGCCACGATTTGGGGTAGCTTGGCCAGGAGATCCATGGAGTCGTCGTAGTAGAACTCCCAGTACTTGGATTTGCTGATGCCTTGGGAGTAGGCCTTGAAGAACTTGCTGTGGGCCTGGATGTTGAGCACGGCCAGGGAGAGCATGGTCATGGGGTGGGTGTGCTTGGGCAGGTTGGTGATGAACTCCACCTCCTCCTTGGTGAGGTCTCCCTTGCGCTTCCACTCGCTGGAGAGGGAGTTGAACTCGTCGTTGGTGGGGTATCTGCCGGTGAGCAGTAGGAAGAACATGGCTTCGGGAAGAGGTTCAACTCCGTTGGGAGCCTTCTGCGCCTTTTCGCAGAACTAGGGGATGGAGTGCCCCCTGAATGTGATGCCGGTTAGGGGGTGCAGGGATGAGCCGTCGTAGAACATAACGGGCAGTCCTCTCATACCCAGGATGGCATCGTCCACCTTCACCTGCGCGATCACTTTTTCACCGTGTTACTTCCTGAGGGCGGCGAGTTCTAGGTGGGGGCAGGGTTACTTTGCTTGCGCTAGGGGATGACCTCCTTTTCGAGCAGGTTCTTGAGTTTGCAGGAGTGCGCCGACGAGAAATATCTCCTTATGATTAATTGCATCAACAATATTGTATTAAATCTTGATAATCACGCCCCAATAAAACATCATCCACTCCACACCCACTCCCCAAAATAACAATTCTTCCCGAATGCCACCCCCTCCTGAAGACACACATGACTGCGTCTGCCTGTGATTGAGGCGATGATGCAATGGGTGTGAGGCTGGCTGTGTAGTTGAACTCGCCTGCTTTATTATGGTTCAGGATTACCAGAAATAATATTTATTAGCCTCAGATCAACCAATTAAAAAGAACTCGCGCTGTGAATACCCGCAGCTGGTTTAACTTGTCAACGCAGATAATTAGGTGCTTGGCAAACCAACATATGGAGTTGTAATAAAACAACACAATTCATATCAGCTCCAAATAAGACGCAGCACATCCAACCAACTCTATTTGTGCCATATTCCAAATTTTGATCAATAGACTCATGACATCCATTGCTGAGGTCTTTTCCACTTAGCCTAATTCAAAACCAGTCTGGCGCTACTCGCAGATAATCCATCTATTCCTGATTGTGCGCAATCAGGCCATATTTGACTTGGACTGGCATCCTCCCAAATCCTAACTATAGCTAGATTGTTGCGGACTGGCATATCGCCCCGATCTGCCACTCCACAATTAATACCCCAATATATAGACGCCCATTAGTATTTATTACATCATATCTGAACGAATATCTGACAATAAGTCAGTAATCCTACAATTTTTCTCTATCTATCGCAGTTTGTTTGAAATGCTGCAAACTCAGCTCAAGGGTCGGCTTAGTTATATTTAGTGGATGAATAGAGAAGACAAAGACCAAGAACTTGGGTATCAGTAGCAATTTTCATTCTATCCGAACTCCGAGAACCGATTGCTGAGTTACAGTTGAGTTACTAGCTGCCAGGCCCGATGTTTCTAAACGAAGGTTCTTCCTTCCACCTCTAATCAAAGCCGAAAGTCGACTGCAGATGCTTCACAGGGGTCCTCTCCTTCTTCTAGTTCAGAAACTAGATATCTTGGTTAGGCATGATTTACATGAAGAGCGCTTATCATCGAGCAAGTAGCCGTTGCTGTATTCGTACTTGAAGCGGTAGGCTGACTTTTTTTATTTGTTTTGGTCAGTGTTCTGCAACACTGACTGTCCTCTGCTCTTCTCCTCATCTTGATAGCGCTTGTTTGAGGTTTGGGGTGATCTCTTCTTAACAGGGGTTGGGCTCTTCGATCTTTGGGATTATCTGGGGTCGTGGACAGTGGACATACTACTCTTGGGTTGGGTTATGTCTCTTGCTGACCTCTAACGGGTTAGTTCAGCAATTTAGCGCCTGACTCCGAATCGATAGCCTTGTGCGATTTCATCAAACTCTGTCCGCAAGTGATATTTTGCAGGTTCGTTGATGTTGGAGAGTTCGAAGTTGGTCTTGTCGCCGTAGCCGAAGGTAGTCGAACGTTTATGGCGAGTATCTGGCAATTCATAGAACTTGTCGGGAGAAAAACTTAATGTTATATATTTTACGTCTTTTTTTACAAGAAGCGGGGCTATTTGGCGAATTTGATGGCGGTTTTGGAGGGCGAGTTATTCAGAGGGTGGTTGAGATAAGCGGTTGAAGGCTTATTTTTCCTAATCATTTAAAGTATAATAATATATTTATTGCTTGCGTCGTTACTTTTTTTCAAAATTTGAAAGAAATCACAAATTTGTCTCCCAAATGAAAGTGTCTATTCCGCCTATCCGCAGATAGATCTTGCTACAAAATTTGTTTCCATGAAAAAAGGGCGAATCTTGAAGCTCTTTCTCCTTCCATCACAGAAGCATCTCGCCTTCGAGGGCTGAGCTGAGTAGAGTTTTCAAAATGGATTATATTAAACATAATTAATTCAAAACAAACGATTGATTGTTTCGTCTCCGGGGAGTCCTTCTAACAACTGTTCGTCTGCGAAATTGCCGTAATTATTGAAACCACTGAATTGCATTCCATTCATTGATGAATGCACGTAAAGTTTTGTCTGGCTGCGGCATCCTATGACATTTCCTCCCACTGTATTCCCACTTACATTGCCATTATTGCCGAATAGGTTGCTCTGCTGCTGCCTAGTGTAGTCATTTGCTTGCTAGAATCTCAGTTTTGAGGTAGCACCTTCTGCGTTTCTCACTTAGAATTTCATTTTTTCGACGTTGGCCCTCATAATGTTCAGGATCTCCTCTTTTTAGCTGATCAGCTTTTCCATATGCTTTAGATAGCTGCTTACATTCTCAATCTATTCCTAATAGTTGGCACCACCTGACTACATCTCTCTGTATTCATTTTTCATGCTCATTTCTTCCTTTATCAGAGCCATTTCACGGTTGAAAAGCATTTAGTGGTTCTCTCGATAATGCATGAAGTCGTTTCTCATGCTGCTCATTGCCTCAAAGTGAACTTTGTTGACCGTTTGCTGAGGATAGACGGGGGCATTTTGGACGAATAGCTTATTTCGTTTGTCGAATTAGGTGAATCCACTGCCATTCGCAGAATTTATGTTGTTCTAACCTAGTTATTGTTGTACGTTGCGGGAAAGGAGAGGCTGTTTTTCACTTTATTGGGTTAGGTCTCTTCCCTTGTTTGGGAAGCCTTTGGCTAAGATAGGTTTGCTTTTGTTGGGAGAACTTTGTCTCCTATGCTCAAACAATTTCACATCGTTTCCAATGCTCTCTGTTTTTTTGCCGACATTTCCAAGAATATGTAATCTCTTCACTTCATGTGGTTCTTAGATATCCATTTTTTCTTAAAAAGTGATTCTGTTTTGGGGCTGCCCGTTCTAGTAGATTGCCCTGGCCATATCCATCTTATTCATGATGTCTTAATCGTCGTCTCCTCTTTCTATCGTAATTTTGACACAGTTTTTGTTGTTAGCTCTTGGAAGCATGAGTTCTCTTGACATTAGTTCTTCTTTTGAAAGTCTTTCCCCTTGCTCATCAGATGTTCTTTTGAGTTATTTGACTCTATCAGCATAGCTATATAGTAGAGGTCTTACCGAAGAGTGTTCATCGTATTCTAAGAAGATGAAGTGTTTGGAGAAACGTTACAGATCATAACAGTATTGCAGTAACCAATGAAAGAATCCTTAAGAACCATCGTTAGTTTGCTGCCTCTAAAAGGTGTGTGACTTTTGCCTTGGTCTAGAGCTCTAATGCATTCCTTCAAAGAAAGCAGTGATTTGTTGATCTCAGCTCCATCGATTTTAGTTTGCTTACTTTGGTCCATGTGGTCAGCTCCTCTCTCATTTCCAGCGAGATCTATGAAAGAGATTTTGCTGTAGTTTTTGTTCTTTTCTTTCAAACTTATCTGCAAAATTGCGTGTGAGCGCGAAGAATCGTCGTTTGCGTTGTTTTGGGAGGTGACTCTCAATACGCTTCCTTCTTCAATAATGTCCAAAAACTCCTCTGCACTGCAGATATACTTTTAATTGAGGCCAATAACATTGATATTGCCTTTGTTATCTTCGCGAATGTTGAGGACATTTCTGTTGTTGAGCAAATCATAGAGTTTTCCGCAGTAGATTTCATAAAAAGTGACATTGATTTGTAAATGCCTGTGCTGGGGCTAAATTATACTAATTTTTACTTGTTCAAGAAGTCTAAAAATTTAGCGAGCTCCTAAGTAGTAAATCCCAGGCACGTTTTTACTCATGTCCCCTTTCATTGTATAGGTCTTTCCTGAGCCGGTTTGGCCATAGGCAAAACATGTAATTTTGGCCCCTTTGAAGGCATTTTAAATAAGTGGTTGCACAGCCTGCGTATAAATCTGCTAATTGGTCGAATGCTAATCATAAGCGAAATCAAAGTTAAAGGTAGTTTCTTCTAGATACTTAGTTAGATCAACCTTCTGCCTAAATATGGATAGAGCTACTTGTATTCGCTTATGATGACTTGGCCTTGGCTGCCCATTTTGACGATGTCAGCCTCGTTCTTCTGCAGTTCTTTCTTGTTGAGAGGCCTTTTCCGAATGGCCACTGTTATTTTTGGGGTTTAGCCTAGTTTCATGGATTTGAATGATTTCTGTTAATTCATATAAACACAATCTCATTCATAATACTAATAACACTTCATCTATTTTTCACCTTTATTTTTTATTTCCCAAAACACCACTCAACAGACTAAATCTATCTTTGGACTTCTCGGCTGATCCATTTTGAGTATTTATAATTCTGAGAAGTTATTAATGGAGACCCAGTTCTCAACAATAAGCGTAGCCTTTGTTCTAAGCAGATCACCATGCCTAAGGTCAAGATAAGTATGCTTGAGAAGAACACTTTTATTTATGAGATTGATGTGGCCACTCGTTGGGCGCGTTGGCACCTCTAAAAAAGATACGCTTAATTCCTTGAACTTCACACCAAATTGTAGGCCGAATTCGACAATTTGCCATAAGTAACTAGAGATGAACTCAGTTTCCGCAAAGTTTCCTCAACATGTTCATGGTTTAGACTGAGGATCAAGCATCGGAGTATCAAGAGATACTTGAAACCTACCTGCAGTAAACTTCGAAACGGAAGGATATAATAAATTCATAGGTTTTCTCCTAGTTTCTACAGCTGTAGAAGAACTCGCCGATGATCCTGGCTCGCAAGCCTAAGCTTATACATCAGTTTGAGATGGAGATGAGGATCAATGATGAAGGTACAGATTACTCTAACTCTAGGCAAAGTTATCTTAGACTATTTCTACGATGATAACTTTATCGTTTTTGCCACAGGCAACGATAACCCAATGGAAAAGTTCAACTCACTTGTAGCTAATAGCAAATTTCCTTGGGAGTAGTAGTAAGAGGTGGAGTATGTGCTCCCTCTGGGGACGATTGAATGCTGGCTCAAAAAGAAAGAACTTTGGGAGTACAAGAGAGTCTGGGCACGAAACTATGGCATATAGACACGTTCCTTTATCTTTTCTTTGACCAGCATGATTATGGTGGTTGGCCTCTCAGATGGCAGCATAGAGGTCTTCAAGTTGATAAACAAGCCAAGATACGTTTATTATTAGTTGCCTACTATGATCCAAGCGCACAGTGATGATGTGATTGGGTTGTTTTTGGATGAAGTCAATATGGTTGTTTATTCTGCCTCTACGGATGGTTGGATCAATATGATTGACGCTACTCGCAGCGTAGTGATCAATAAACTTGAGCTGGCAAGTCAAATAACCAAAATACATGGGGATACAGTCAATCGACGATTGTTTGTGGCCTTGGAAGATGGGAATATTGAAATATTCTAGTATGAAAACGCTAGGCTGAAGTTTTTGTACTCACTTTGTTCACCCGTTCAAGGAGAACTAAAAACCTTGCTGTTTGACCCTGTAAAAAATTATCTTTTCTCTTCTTGCTACGAGACCGGAGAAATCTTGGTGTTTGAGATAGGAAAAAGCAAGTATGAGAAACTGTCTAAACAAATTGGATTTTTGAAGAATAAGTAAAAAATTGTGGATCTTATCTGGAAGCCACAAAAAATGGAGTTGCTTGCCTGCACGCGATCTGGAGAAATCTTCTTCTGGAACACTGTCAAAGGTGAACACATCTGTAATCCTTCCCTTATTTAGTTATGCTTAAAGCCTTTGAAGATATAGATATGTCAAAGTGTATGTATATCAAAGAGAAAAACCTGATCATTACGGCGAGCAGAGGCAGAAAGGTCAAGGTAACAACTTGCTTACTTAGTTTTGGTAGATTCCCATCACTTGGAGAGACACTATGGCTGAAGTTTAAGAAGAAAGGGAAATAGAAATCCGTAGGAAAGTTTAAAATATGTACAAAGTACGTGAGGCAGTCAAGAGAAAAGCAGTAAACTCAGATTAAGATGACCTCAAAGGATGGCATTGGAACGAATCGGAATAATAATAAGATTAGTGATGTTATTTAAAGCGTATCAATAGAAATGCATTTGACTATCATATCAAGGATTAGTCTTGACCCAATATTTTCCCTTTTAGCTCTGCAGCTGTCATCTTTACCTTGTTAAGCACTTGCTTTGCGCTCATTTCTACTTTGAATTTAGATTATTTTTCCTACTCCTTGGGTGGCAATCCAAAGTTTTCAGACTTTTGTTATTGTTTTTGGAACATTAGGTCACTATAAAGATTATTTTTGCCAAAGGTGTTAGTTGCAAAGCTGTCCTAATCTATGAGGCTGGCCTCAACTTTGTTAAAATTTTGGAAAAAGTTGCCAAAATTATTCGTCTGGAATGTATTGGTTTGAAAATTTACTTACTCATAATTTGAAACTGCCGCTTTTGGAGCTTGATTAAAGCCAAAAGGATCAAAAGTGCTTTGTACAGCAGGTTTATTAGCAGCTGAGGTCGAAGTTGTTTGTTGGTTTGACTTGGAGGGTGCTGGAAATGAATCAAAGTCGAAATCTCCGAAATCATTATTTTTGACCTGTGGATTGGTTTTGCCAACAAAGTTACCAAACTAGCTGAAAGGGTCGTTCTAACTTTTTTTGTAAGCATTAAGCTTTTCTTCCTTGTTGACCCCAAACTTATTTTGCCCAATGAGTTCTTCAAAATTCTGGTTATCTATCCTCATCTAGAATTTATTGATGTTGTCAGGAGTTCTGGAGATCCTAAGACTGTGTCCTTCAATGATATGTGTAAAGTCGAAATTGATGTTAAGGATGCTAAATCTTGAGCCATTTACTCTTTTTCGTTGTAGATTTCGATATCGTTGAGAGTTACAATCCTTTTGCCTGATAAAGTTGAATTCGCTAGTTCCATCATATAGGATTTTCCGTTTATTTTGAATCTCCACTTGAAACGTTTTTTGGATCTAGGTCAAGGTAAAGTTACTCAGCTACCTTTTTGCCGCATTCGACTTCATCGAAACTCACTGCCTAAATGCTTGTCATTCAAACTTATTTTTAAATAAATGATAAATCAGGGTATAAGAATATTAACTCAATTTTGTTTTCAAATTATTTCAAGGTGCTCCATATCTTCAAAATGCAAATTAAACCAATGTTATAATCCGATCTCTTATGATTGGGTTATATGCTTAAAGATAATACCATAGATTTTGTTATTTTTAATGAGAGGAGCGCACAAAATAAAAACGTCTGATGTTCGAATAGTCCAAAAATCGCTCAAGTAAAAATTGTAGAAATAAGTTGAAACATTGTCGCAACTTATAGATTTACCAGACTTCGACACATCAGAGTAAAGCATATTGAAAGTAGATTTGTACAAACTTTGATGAAGAGTGAGTGCCAAGCCTAAGTGCTATAGAAGATACCTGTCTAGAAGAAAATATACTTTTTTGCCAAAAACTATCACTCTTTTCTATAAACACAAGATGAGCTTCTTTCACTGTAATTGCCAAAACTTGAGGAAATCCCAAAAGCCAAGCATTTCACCTTTGAGCAGTAAGAATAGGAAAAAGCCAAATAAAACTTCTAATAGTCATCTGTACTCTAAATAATCGACTCTTTCTCCTCCTTTGTGTTAGAAAAAAATGTAGAGGAGACCCTTAGAGTGCTTCAAATCATAAAATAGATGAAAAAAAGCAGTAAGTATAAAGGATACTTTGATCGGTATTCTTTAAACAAAATTTTTTTGGAAACTTATAATTCCTTCATAGATAACTGCAGCAATTATTAAGTTTTGCTCAAGCTATCAGAATTCTAAAAAGCTACTGAAGTTTATTTAGCTTAAAAACAGAGACTAATTCTGGAAGAAATGAAGGTGAATTTGAATCTTAACGATAGCCCTCTGTCGATAGGCAAATAAACTTTGAAACTAGTCTAGTTTATAGACAAATAAGTCAAAATATTCAAGAATACTTTCAAGAAGGAGATCGAAAAAAACGAAGATCTCATAACCATCAGCTGTGACTGGATCAAAAAATTAACAAAAAACTATTATTCTCTTATCTAGAGCTATATTTTCGAAAAAGAGGAACTTTCGTAAATCCTTTAATCCCTTAACACTATTTTGGAAAAGTCTACTTAGCTCTAATCCAAGGGCGTCTCTCTTTAGAGACAGCTCAAATAATTGATAGCCAATGACCTACCTCTGCATATTTCAAAAGTTATTGAAATAATCGTTGACTCAATAAATTAGATCTTGAAGTAAAACAATGATTTATACGAATTTACTTACTTTTCTTCAATTAAAACCTTTTCAATTGAGCTCTCAAGGCTAAAACCTTTGGCTAAAGAAGATTATGGTGTTAAATGCGCCACTTGCAAAGGAATAATTTTAGTAAACTCTTTCATTCTAATCCTCTCAACTCTTTGTGATTAGAAATGGGCATTCATTCATTAGGGAGTGCTAGATATTCTCATAAACAAGATAGCTTTGAATATCCTCAAATGTACTCTCCATTATTGGGATTACTATTTCATTTACATTTTCTTTTAGCGACTGGCCTTGGGAAAAGTTAAGCATAAGTAGCTGTTTTCTCCTGCAGATGTGCATCCAGGATTAAACGATAAGCTGCAAAAAATAAAAAAAATCTCATAGAACTCTTGGCATCTTTGTTAAAGCAAAATAACTACTGACTTTTTCAAAGAAATCCTATGCAGTATTCCTTCTGAACTTTACAATTTTAGGAAATATGGCTATAATCTAGAAAAGGCTGATTTGAGGCCTTCAACTTTTAGCATTAGTTTGATATTTAAGTTTAAAGATTTTTTTCAGCAAATTCAATTTCGAGTAAATTAATCTTAAGTGAAGTACTTAACTATGATCTTTTACGAGTACATTCTCTTCACCATCGAATATGTACTTTTTTGGTCCTACCATGGAAAAGGAAGCAAAGATAATGTTTTTACCTTGCACGGAAAATCACCAGAATTGCTTAAAAAAATCAAAGAGCTCAATTTTCTGTAAATCTAGGAGATCAAACAAAAACAAATACTTTAATTGTCTAAATTGAACAAATTTGGGTTTTTGAAGCTAGCTTTTGAAATTTACTTTTTATCCGATGTTATTAAATTTTTAACAAGCTACCCAAAAGTAGAATGCTAACAATTTTGTATACGTCTGGCCAAAATTCTAGCGAAAGACCAGAACAAAGAAGTAATAGACGCATCAAGAGGGCAATTCGAGTAGGGATTGGCCAAAATGTTGAAATTTTTTCAATAAAGACCATAGGTACTGCAAAACTATTTACAAGAGAAGAAGAAATAGAATTGATATAAATGAATCAATCACCAACCTTCATACACTTCATGTACAATTTGGTCAGTTTCTTTTCTAAAGTTGAAAAGACGGTTTTTAGATTGAGTTTATATGATTTAAGTCAAAGTTAGCTCTTTGTACCGCTTATCTCTTTTGTTCACTCTATTGAATAAAGGTCTTTCATGGGTTTTGGGTTAGTTCCTCTAAGATCTTACTTTATTACTTCGATACCTTAGAGGGTTTTTGATGATGTACTATCTACTTTTGATAGATTATGTGTTTTCATTCTTTTTTTGGGTTAAGTAAAAACTTTTCGGACATTAGCTAACTGTGCTAAACAGAAGTTCCAGATTATTACTTACAAAACCATTTTTCTACTTTTTTATCTTGATCTCCTCTTTTTCTTCATAAAAGCTATTCAAGCCTTTCTGATAAAGAGAGGTGAGGTTATTTCTCAACTCATTTCTAAGTTTTTCAGAAGCATTGCGATTGTTCCTGGCTCTATACGACTGGTTTATTTAAGTTTTAATCTTATTTCTATCTTTCCTCACCGAACTCCTCGATTATAAATATATCCTCGAATCTCTACAAAAAATGGACTCAAGAGTAGTTGTTGCTTAAGGGTTGGGCAAGCTGCCCTTCCTTATAGGCTAGAGGTCAGGAAAGTTTATAGCCATGTTGTTATTAATAAAATAATCGCCTCATAAAAGCCATCTTAATTTATGTAAACCTTAGCTAAATAAAGTAGTTTAAGAACAATTAAAAGTTTAGGAAAAGTGATACAAAAAGGCTATGAGCTTTCACAAAAAGTATGGGATTAAATTACGGTAGTGCACACTTTCAATGCTTCTTGAATCCTCTTCAAATACAACGTATTCCTTCTTTGAGTTATCTAGTTTCATGTAGCTTGCCAAATTTTTACAACGGTAGCAATAATTGGGGGCTGACCAGATGGTGACTATGTTCTTGTTTTAAAACAGCTCCTCATAGCCTTATTGGACTAGCTGATGCGCCCTAGCTATCAAACTGAGTCCATTGTGGTAGTTGAACTCGTTCACAATCCTTGGGCCGAAAAGCCATCCAACTCCCCTGTTGTTTTGCGACCATCCATCGATATCTTCAGGATCTGACCACATGAGATCTCCAATAGGACCCTCAGTTGGTATTTCCTGCAATCTGTTAAGCTACCTTATTTGGTCAAGTGCGCGGATGTCAGGAGATAGTCCTCCATGTACGCAAAATATGTGGTCTTCTTAGTTGCAGAAATACTGTCGATGACTGCAGAAAGAGGCAAAAAATCGAAGGTTTGGTTAAATAGATTCCATACATGGGAGCTTCCGTATTTTCTCATTACTTCCTCATGAAAACCGTAGGTACAGGAAATCTGCCTATCTTAGCGTCGGTTTACCTTGATTCATGGTTGCCTCTAAGCAAATAGACATCAGTTGGGTACAGAATCTTTAGGCAGAAGAGTAAAAGAATGGTTTACAGCGAATTGTAGCCACGATCTACGAAATCGCCGATAAAAACATAACGAACATCGGGAGGGTAGCCAGCTTAGTGACAACAGTAGTACCGATTGTTAGTAGCTTTTGAACATCGTAGAACTGACCATGGACGTCGCCTATAAGGTTGATAGGCGAAGTAAGATACTAAATATTAGCTTAGGTGAGGAAAATTTCCTGCATCTTTTTGCAAATCTTCTTGACGATTCTTTCATCAATAACCTCCTCTTTTTTTATGCGCTAGATAATATCATGAATATTCATGTGATAAAATTGCAAAAACAAATATCAACATGAGTAACTATAATACCCTTGAACGTTTGGCAAAAAATTGCAGCAGTTCAGGGCAAAATGGTTGGTGCTAGATTGCTAGTTTATAGATCTGCATTGAAAGGAAGGTTTGTATGCTTGTTTTATTGTAATATCATGGTTTTCAGATGAAAAGTAGCCAAAGTGCTGAGTTATTGAATTTGAGTGATGGATGCAGTGTTATAGAAAGTGGAGGTTTATGAATAAGTGTAAAAGTTCTTTTATAATATAGATATAGAAGAATGTAGAAATAATCTTCCAAAGAGAGTCAGAGCCAGATCAATCGTTCACCGTTGAACACCTCCAAAGCAAAAGCTATGTATACCTTCCCCAAAGAACACCGTTTTCCGGAGCCTAACAGCTAAGGAAGGTAAAATTTATGAGATTTAGCTGCCACTTCTACTAAAAATAAAGCATGCTAGACAAAAGGGCACCGTCGTTTGGTTACGGCCATAAAGTAGATATCGCACCGTAACACTCTTCTCATTCAGCAGAAACAATTCACCATCGCCTGACAAGTATACTCTCTCATCTGAGTTTGAGAAAAATCCAAGAGAGGGACTCACAATCGGTCATGGCAGAGAAGATTGCAAATCAATTTCGATTTTCAACCAGACCAACAACCCAGGACCGGGAAACTATAATTTGCAGAGGGAAGGTGAAAACATTAAAAACAAAACAATGGGCGCAAAATTGAAGTTTCCTTCGTTGTGGTCCACAAGCATAGCTCCAGGCCCAGGCACCTGTAACCCTTCAAATATAAAGATGAAGTATAGAAAGTCGATTCGAATGGATTTTGCCTGACTTCTAAATACAAAACCAAGAACTGCTTTAAAATACATCCAAAGAGTCCAGAAAAAGAAAACAAAGTGGCAGAACTGATTGGGCCGGGGACCTACAACACTAATTTATCTTCAACTGGAAAACAAATCCTAGCTAGAAACAAAACTGAAAAGGCGTTTGTCTTCAGCAAAAGAGTAAGAGAAACGATGAACGAATCTACGATAAGCCCAGGACCAGGGGCATATCAACATTATTCCATATTTGGATTACTGTGATGTCTAATACTAACATTATACACATACTTTGATTATCAGTCACTTTTCTGAATAGGATCTCAAAGATTAAAGGCTCTACTTTGTAACATCCGTGATAATGCAAAAAGTCTCAAAGTTTTATCTCTTGGAATTTACAGAAGTGGGAAATTACAAACTTTTTCTATTAATTAGTCTAAACATTAATCAAAGAAGAAGAACATTACAGGGATTGGTCACTTATCTTTGACCACAGATACTGCAAGCTACTACAAATAGCAGTCAACTGCATCTTGGCTGCCGGTTTTAGCCTTAAGTTTTGAGCTATTCTTGCTTTCGCTATTTTACTAAGAGACCTCCTATATTGTAGGCTGCTTTGAATAGATTTTCTTTTTGTACTCTTCAATATTTTCATCCAAAGTTGAGGCCATTTCCTTCGTAATGGTTTTCGAATACCTGGCTCCGTCTTTTCCATAAAAAATTTATTTTTGAACTTTTTCAGCTTTTTCGTGATTCATAGCTGACAGCTCCTTAGATGGAGCTTGCGTGGCTTACTCTTTATCTTCAAGTTATCCGGGTTTGAGTTCTGCCGTATTTTAAGAAGCGCTACAGCACTGCTGTCCCATTAAATCTTCGATTTTTAAAGAATATTAAAATCAATTCAAGTAAAATTGCCTGTATTCTAACAATTTAGCTCGAAATAGCAGTTTGATAGCCTAATCTAGAATAGTGAGCAAATATACAGGAAATTTAGGCCATTGCTAGCCAATTCTTGATAATAAGAATTTACCTAAATTCAAGTCAAATTCGAACCTTTCATTGGAATGAAGAATAAAGTATTGTCAAAAATGCAATGATCGACAATTTTTTGGTAAAATGAGCATTAAAAACTGAAAAACATTAATAAGCTTTGATATAATCAGTAAAGTAGTTTATAAAGATTTCCGTTAAGTGCTAAAAAAGCAGCAGACTATCATTTGTTCCCATAGCATTTACTTCTCAGCCATTAGGTTTAACTTGATTGCCTCTATACGATGTGTTTGGGCTAATTTTCCTTTTTTGGGCTAATTTTGTTTGAAGCTTGTTTATTCTTCTTAAAACAAAAGAATTAGCTGTTTTTCTCTGTTTTTAGCAAGGAAATAACAAATTAGTTGGGCTATTTGTCTTGTTCCTTATTAGGATTAGACTAAAAAGTGCTAGTTATATCTCTCAAATTGTCAGAATCAGAAGAAGAGCTGCCGAACACTGTAGCGATTTCGTCGTTTTCTGAAAAAGTCACTATCTTTGATTAATTGATCCAATTCATTGCCTACTTATTATCAAATTTATAGTATAATTTACATATTTCAAACATTATGAGCAAAAATATTGTAGACGTTAAGAAAAAGTTCCTTCAAAAACTCCTAAAAGACCCCATTTTTGAAAGCTAAAAAATCCCACTGAATAAGCATGAAATCTAATAAAAGCTAACATATACATCTAAACTTTATTTGACCAGACTGTTTCTGTCAAAAAAAGGGAAAAAGATAGCTTATAATTGCTAAGTGCAGACGAGCTAATAAATGAATTGAGTTAACATATCTTTATTATTTTATTTCACACTTATTCAAACATGAACAACTAAGAAAAAGACAAAGATAAGCATTTCTAGAGGCAGAGAAATCGCTTTCAGAGACTAACTATCAAAAAAGAAGGTCAGGAAGAATAAGCTCAGAGTATTACCACTCCCACCTCTGAGGTAAAAAAATAAGTGGTTACTGATCGACCAAAAATGCAATCAAGCATTTCTTCCTTTAGTGAAAAAACGACAGTAAATCTCTCAAGCAGCTCACAGTAAGCTCTGAAAAGGCTTATAAATGTCACCAAAAATGACTTTGCCAATCTTCTAAAAGATAAGATTATTCGGCAGTAGCTTAAGAAATAAGAGAAGAGGCTCACAAAAGTAAGAAACGACTTAAAGCTGCAATAATAATCATAGTTATAGCTATCATTTTTAGCAATCAATGGTTTACTAAGTGCTTCTGAGTAAGTCATAAATTAGTACATAAAATAAAAATAGCCCAAAATCAAGCCGGCAGTTAGATTAAATCAAGAAAAGTAGATGACCAAACAGCTTTCGATCATCGATGAGCAATTTGCTAATAACAGTTATGGGGCTGCTAAACTTACGATACAGGGTTTACTGAAAAGATTTGGGAAGGATTAGTTTTTGGAACAAAAAGTTGGCTATCTGACTAACATTCAAACAGTTATTTAAGAGTTTGAAAGGTAATCCTATCTTTTCAAGTAGTGTAGCTTAAATCTGTAGAAAGTAAGCAGTATTGACTTATCAACGCCTGAAAACACCCTCCTTTCTATTACAGCTTTGAAAAATTACAAAAAGGAACTAAATCTTTCATTAAGCAAGTAGAACAAAAAATCAGAACCGAATTTAAAGGTTACAACCATATTAGCGCAGTTTGACAAAGTCTCCTCCACTATTTTGGGTTTTATTGAGCCTAAGCCTGAAAGAAAACCGTTGAGAGGGGAAAATTCTGCTTCGAAGTAGACAGAGTCCAAAAACCAAGGAGCTGAATTTTTGTAATAAGCCAATAAGTATCTAAAGGAGTTACTGGAAAAGACTATTTAAGATAAAGAGTTACTTTATAAATAGCTGTAGGTATTAAAGAGAAATAAGAAAAAATCACAATAATCACCCTTTAGCTTTGTTATTCGCCTTTTCGATCTAATCAATAGCTCAAAGAAAGAAGTAAACGATTTCAATAATTATATAAAGAGTCTTAGTCAGCTCTATTTGCGAAAGAATGTTAGCTCTTAAAACTTAGGAATTTAAGCCAAAAAAATTGAAGAAAAGTTTGCGAATAATGAACCTCTAGGTATTCTGAAATCAAATTTGGAGGGTCTGATTTCTTCAGTTCAAGAAAAGTAAAGATCAGGAAAATAGTCAATTGCACTAGAGCAAGAAATAAAAAAACTGAAGCTAGAAAACTAAAAGTTGCTAAAAATCATTTAGTAGCAGAAATCCAAAATCGTAGAAAAAGTGGTTTAAGATCCAAAAATAGACAAGAAGAAAGAGATGGAATAAAAACGACAAAGAGAGGCGTAAAAGCTGAAGGCGTAGAAGTTTGAAAAAGAGTTATAAAAAAGCATTTAAACTATTTTCTCCAGTCTTGCCTAGAAAAAGTATAAAATAGCGAAAAACTCAATCAATGTATTTGTCAAAAAATACGAAGAATTGCCGAATCCAGTTATCCCGAGATCTATACAAAGCTTCAGTGCAATTAATATCTTAATAACTGATCTATAGACCCAAGAGACACAGAATGCTGAGCTAGACAAAAATCAGAAAAGTTTAGCACGTTAGCAGTAAAAAGAAAAATAGTTGTTAAATGAGAAACTAAAAGGATATTAGTAGTATGAAGGTTTCGTGAAGACTATTCTTTAAAGCTATAGCTAAGAAAAGTCTCCTTTGAAAAAGATCTTTGATGATTTGAGGAGAGATAGAAAGAGAATAATACAAGAAAGATATTTGATTCTAGCAAAACTGGAAGATTTAATCAATTTTTGGAGAAATAAAAAGTCCTTTGAAAGCTAAAATAAATCAAGCAGCCTTGAATTTTCTATGACGATTGGTTAAAATGATAAAATCAAACGAGAATTGACTGAGCTTTAATAAAAGTTCAAGGAACTTTAAAGTAAAACTGCTTAAACAAACAAAGATGTTGAATAGCTGCTATCTTTGGTCAAAAAGATTGAAAAGGGAGGAGAATGGTGGAAGTTTATACCTAAGAATTTAAAAAACAACTCAACATTTAAGTCAATCTATGCTATTTTATAGCAGTATCGAAAATTTGAACTAAATATAGAAGCACTTAAAACAAAATAAAGTCTGTAGAAATCAGAGTAACAAATCATTGAAAAAGCAATAGATTTTATCTTAGCCTTCCTCTAAAAAGATAGCACTTGGATTGCTGAAGATCAATGGTAGAAAAAACTTGTTAACTTCAAAGGAAAATAGGGATATGAAAAGCTTGTTAGATTATTGAGACTAATATCTTTGAGTGCTACAGCTAAAATAACTTAAGAATCACAGGTCCTAAGAACTTAGATTGAGAAGTTATAAAGGATATAGAGCGATAGACAGAGAAGTCTGAGTAATTTTGATGAATCAGCTTCTAAAAAGAGCACAGACTTAAGAAGCTCAAGAAAGAGTTCAAGATCTCGTGATAAAGTCTAGGGTAAAAGTAAAGAACTGATTGAATCCTACATTCAAGATGAGAGGACATACTTAAGTAAGATAGATGAGACTGAAAAATAAAAGGTAAGAATCAAATAATAGCTTGAAAGCGCATAGCTCAAATGGAGAGCTTTGTAGCAATAGCTCATTAAATCAGAGGAAAAGTGCCATGAATTGTAACTACTCAAAATATCGCTTGAAAAATAGAAATATCAGCAATTCCATTAAATAAACAATTTGAAAGGAGAGCTATAAATAGCCTAAGGTCGCATAAATGAGATTCAAACAAAGCTAGAAACTTAGCTAAATGAATACAAGTAACTATATAACACAGTTTCTGTGAAGATAGCTGAAGAAACTGTCAAAACTAAAAGATTGTAAAGTGAAAACTTGTCACTCAAGAGATAAGCTGTTACATTGCAAGATATTCCTGCAGCAGAGACAAGTTTATAAACTAAGTAGGCCTCTAAAACTGCGCATGAAATAAAGTTGAAAATTAATCTTGATAGCGAGAAAATATTTGAATTGGTTTAAACTGATGGAAATT
>Ga0316217_10002601_pt1 | contig 21522 bp, 15 predicted proteins | sample 1anoAmetaG_FD_203633 | JGI IMG/M metagenome (GOLD analysis project Ga0316217, IMG submission 203633) | Freshwater microbial communities from Trout Bog Lake, Wisconsin, USA - 1anoA | ecosystem: Environmental > Aquatic > Freshwater > Lake > Hypolimnion/Profundal zone | place: USA: Wisconsin...
TTCGTGGACAACGATGTCAACGTCATGGCTCTGGGCACCCTCTGGCACCTGCGGCGGCGGCTGCAGAACTTCCTGGTGGTGAAGATCGGCACCGGGATCGGCTGCGGCATCGTATGCCACGGCGCAGTCTACCGCGGCACCGACGGCTCGGCCGGGGACGTGGGGCACATCTGCGTCGACCTGGGCGGGCCTCGCTGCCACTGCGGCAACGTGGGCTGCGTCGAGGCCATGGCCGCCGGCCCGGCCATCTCGCGCATGGCCGACGAAGCCGCCCGCAATGGCGGCAGCGCCCTGCTCACCGAGCTGCTGGCCGCCAAGGGAGAACTGACCCCCTTCGACGTCGGCGCGGCGAGCCGCGCCGGCGACGTGGCCGCCAACGCCATCATCAAGCGCTCGGGCAGCCACATCGGCCAGATGCTGGCGGCGGTGGTCAACTTCTTCAACCCGTCGCACGTGTTCATCGGCGGCGGCATCGCCCTGACCGGGCCACTGTTCCTGGCCGCGATCCGCCAGAGCGTCTACCACCGCTCCCTGGCCCTGTCCACCCGCCACCTGGAGATCCAGTACGTCCCCCAGGCCCAGAACGCCGGGGTGATCGGCGCCGGAGTCCTGGCGCTTCAGGAGACCATGCTGAAGGCCAGGACCGCCAGGGAACAGCCGCTCCGCCGCACTTAGTAGCTGTAGGGTCGCTGGCGACCCCTACAGCTTGTGCTTGGAACGGACGCTCCGTACCGCGCAATCCTGCCGGTGCTAGGCGAGGGACCGCACCTGCTCTTCCCGCTCCCGGAAACAGGTGACAGTCCGCTCCACCAGCCGGTCCATCACCTCTCTGTCGCAGGGGCCGCTGGCCAGCACGTACGGGTCGGGGTACGGCCCCAGGGGCTCGGGGGTCAGGAACCGCCCTTCGCGGTTCATGCCGGCCAGGTACGCGGCCATGATGACGGTGTCCAGGTCCAGGCTGCCGGCGCCCAGGGCGTCCCGGTTGGTGTCGGCCAGGTGCAGGTTGGCCAGCCGGTCCCCGGCCCGCAGGATGGCCTCGCCCACGTGCTCTTCTTCCAGGCTCATGTGGTAGACGTCGCCGTTGATGTGGCCGATGGCCGGGTGGTCCACCGCCTCCAGGTAGCGCAGCGCGTCCGCCACCGTATGCACCAGGCTCACTTCGGCGGCGCGGATCGGCTCCACCGCGGCGCGGATCCCGCTTCGGGCGAAATCGGGCCCGCACTGGCGCAGGGCCGCGGCGGAGCGGGCCTGTTCGTTGCCGTCCAGGGCGCCGGGGCGGCCCACCGCGGTGGGCACCACGATCAGGTAGGCCGCGCCCAGCCCGGCCAGCAGGTCCACTTCGCGGCGCACGTAGTCCACCGCGTTCTGCCTTGAGTAGGGGCTGGTGCTGGACAGGTCGTTCTCCGGGGAGAACATGCCGCAGGCGCCGGAAACCTTGAGCCCGGCGCCAGCCAGAGCGGCGCGCAGCTCCGCCTCGGGCAGGCCGGACCCTCCGGTCCAGCGGTCGCCCTTGAGCTCGACGAAGCCCAGGCGGTTCCGGGCCAGGCGCTCCAGGCTCGCGCCCAGGGGCTCCAGGCCGAACATCCAGATGCTCCAGGACAGGTCGATCCGGCGCTCGAACCGGCCTGGGTCCGATCGCCGGGCTTCCAGGTAGGCGGCGCGGATCGCGGCGCTCCGGCGTTCCCAGTTCTGCAGCGTCATCGGCTACCCCCTATGCGGCCGCGCGGCCGCGCTTCTGGCTCAGGGCGCTCACCGCCACCGAGAGGATGATCAGCATGCCGAAGGTCACGTCCTGGAAATACGGGCTGACCTGGAGCATGTTCAGGGCGTTGGAGATCACGCCCATGAGCAGGACCCCGAAGAAGGTGCCGACGATCCGGCCCCGGCCGCCGTTCATGGGCGTCCCGCCGATGACCACGGCGCCGATGGCCTGGAGCTCGATGCCGGCGCCGGTGGAGGGCTGGGCCGCCCCCACCCGGGACAGCAGCATGGTGGCGGCGATGCCCACCAGCAGCCCGTTCATGGCGAAGAACAGCATCTTGTTCGGGTTGATGCCGATGCCGGCGAGGTAGGCGGCGCGCTCGTTGGCGCCGATGGCGTAGACCCGGCGGCCCAGGCGGCTGTAGCGAAGCAGGAAGCCCACCGCGGCGTACACCGCCAGGCTGAGGATGAAGATCAGCGGCAGCACGCCGAAGAAGCGCATGGAGCCGAGGCCCTCGAACTTGCCGTAGATGGTCTGCAGGGTGGCCTGGGTCATGAACAGGGCGATGCCCCGGAACACCCCGATGGCCGCCAGGGAGATGATGAAGGACGGCGCCCGGAACAGGATCGAGTTGGCCCCCACGAACAGCGAGCAGAGCAGCGCCACCGCGATGCCGCAGGCGATGGCCCAGGCGTAGGGGTGGCCGGCCTTCATCAGCATCGCCATCACGCAGGCCGACAGGCCGATGTTGGCGCCCACCGAGATGTCGAAGTTGCCGGAGATGATCAGGATGGTGGCCCCCGAGGCCACCACGCCCAGGGTGGAGACCTGCTCCAGGATGTTGACCAGGTTGTTCACCCGGAAGAAGCGCGGATTGATCGAGCCGGTGACGGCGGCGATGATCAGCATGACGACGAGGAGGAGGAACCACTGGCTCCCCAGGATGCCCGCGACCGCTCTGCGTTCCCTGCCCATGCGCACCCCTGTGGCTACGTGATCCCGATGAATTCCCTGATCAGGAACTGCTCGGCCAGGCCGGCGTTCTCGACGACCTTCACCATCCGCCCGGCCCTCATCACCCCGATCCGGTCGCTCATGGACAGCAGCTCGGGCATGTCCGAGGAGATCATCACCACGCACTTGCCGGCCCGGGCGAACTCGACCATGAGCTTGTAGATCTCCTCCTTGGCCCCCACGTCGACCCCCTTGGTGGGCTCGTCGAACAGGTACAGATCAGCGTCCTCGATCATCCAGCGGGCGATCACGGCCTTCTGCTGGTTGCCGCCGGAAAGCGAATCGATGGCCTGGGCCTGGTCAGAGACGGCGATGTGCAGCCGCTGGATGAGGCCGCCGGTGACCCTGGCCTCCCCGGCCAGGTCCAGCACCGGTCCGCCCGACAGTTCGTTGTGCACGATGGCCACGTTCTCGGCCACGCTGCGGGGGCCGAACATGGCGTACTTGCGGCGGTCCTCGGTGATCAGCCGGATCCCGCGGCGGATGGCCTGGCGCGGGTCGCGCGGGGTCACCCGCCGGCCGTCCAGCAGCACTTCGCCGGCCGAGCGCCGGAACATGCCGTAGATCAGCCCCGCCAGCTCGCTCCGGCCGGAGCCCACCAGGCCGCCGATGCCGAAGATCTCGCCGCTCCGCACCTCGAAGCTCACGTCCTCCACCACGCCCGGCCAGGTCATGCCCTGCACCTGGACCCGGACCCCGCCCACCGGCACCCGCTCCCGGCGGTAGAACAGCGAGGCGTCCCTTCCCACCATGCTGCGGATCACGAAGTCCACGTCCACCTCGTCCCGCCGGTAGGTCCCGACCCGCTCGCCGTCCTTGAGCACCAGGATGGTGTCGCCGATCTCGAACACCTCCTCCAGGTAATGGGAGATGTAGATCACCGCCATGCCCTGGTCGCGGAGCTGCTTCACCAGGGCCATGAGCGAGCGCTTCTCCTCGTAGCCCAGGGAACTGGTGGGCTCGTCCATGATCAGCACCCGCGCCTCCTGGTGCAGCGCCTTGACGATCTGCAGGTTCTGCTTCTGGGCGGAGGAGAGGGTCTCCACCAGGGCCGCGGCGTCGATGTCGATGTGGAGCTGCTCCAGCTGGCGCCGGGCCAGCGACTCCTGGGCCCGGGCGTCCACCGTCAGGCCGCCGGCCCCGGGCCGTTCGCTGCCCAGGAAGATATTGTCGGCGACCGTGAGCGAATCGATCAGCTCCACGTCCTGGTAGATGGTGGCCACCCCCAGGGCCATGGCCTGCCGGGGCACCAGCGCCGCGAAGGTCTGCCCCAGGAGGGTCATGGCGCCGGCCCCGGGCGCCACGGCGCCGGACAGCAGCTTGATCAGGGTGGACTTGCCGGCCCCGTTCTCGCCCACGATGCACAGCACCTCGCCCGTCCGGAGCTCGAAGGAGACGTCCGAGAGGGCGGGGCGCTGGGCGCCGTAGGACTTGGTCAGGCCTTCGACCGACAGTACGACTTCCTGCGGCATGAAATCAATACATCCCGTTGAACTGGGCGAAGTGGGACTTGGTGAGCTCCAGCCAGACCGGGTTGACGTCCCAGGGCACCACCTTGGTCGCGTCGTTGATGGTGGCGGCGGTGATGGGGGTGATGGGCAGGACGATCTGCTGGTTCTTGGTGGTGATCTTGCCGGTGGCGTAGGCGTGCAGCGCCAGGGCCGAGATCATGCCCTCCCAGCCCGGGGACGAGGAGATGGAGTACTTGATGCTGCCGTCCTTGATCAGGTCCAGGCCATAGGGCGCGCCGTTCTGCGCCACCACCTTGATCGGGTTGTTGAGCAGGTTGCGGGCCTTGAGGGTGCGCACCACCGCGGCGGCCATCTCCTCGTTGAACACGAACAGCACCGAGAACTTGGTGCCGGACTGGACCAGGTCCTCCACCTGGTTGACCGCGACGCTGGGGTCGTACTTGCCGTCGCGGATGGCGACGATCTTGTTCTTGCCCAGGCTGGCGATGCCGGGCTCGAAGGTGGCGCGGAACATCTGCACCGGCACATGCTCGAACATGCCGGTGATCATGGCCACGTTCTCGCCGGGGTAGTTCTTGGCGATGTACTGGGACATGTCCTTGCCCATGGCGCCCCAGTCGAAGTCGATGGCGGCGACGATGTCGTAGCCGGACTTGAGCACCTGGCCGACGTTGTCGGTGACCACCAGCGGCACCTTGGCGGCGGCGCACTTCTTGGCGGCGATGTTGGCGCCGTTCTGGTTGAAGGTGAACACGCACATGCCGTCGACGCCCTGGTTGATGAGCGAGTCGATGTTGGCGATCTCCTTCTCCGGGTCGTAGGCTGAGTTCAGCACGATGACCTTGGACCCGGTCTTCTCGGCGGCGTAGACGAAACCGTCCACATCCTTCTTGTACCAAGTGTCGGGCCCGGGCGTGACGTAGCCGTAGACCATCTGCCTGGGCGCCGCCGCCGCGGCTGGCGCCGCCCCGCCGCACAGCGTGAACGCCGCGAGCGCGCTGCTGATCAGGAAGTTCTTCATACGTACCTCCTCAGGCTGGATGGCCGCCGCGAAGCTCCGCTCGCGATGGCACACACGGTTTGGAAAATGGCCGACGGCCGACACGCTTGCTGGATACTTTGGAGTATACGTTAGACAGTTCAGCCTATTGCCACGAAACATAAAATTTTAAATGGCCAAAGTATGCAACTGGCCGCACCCAACCCCGTGGAGGAGCGACCCGGGAATGGGCACACGGCTGCAGATCTCCCTGGCATTACGTTTCCGAGAAAACCGCGCTCGCGCGGTTTTCTCGGAAACGAACAGGCCGGAATGCAGGGACCTGGAGCTACCGTCCGAACGCCGCGTCGAAGGCGGTGGCGGAGGGCTTGAAGTCAAGCCTGCGGCAGAAGGCGGCGCTTTCGGTGCCGCCGTGGACCCGGTCCATGCGCCCGTCCTCCCACTCCACGCTCAGCGGCCCCTGGTAGCCGATGTCGTTCAGGGCGACGATGATCGCCTCGAAGTCGATCATGCCCCGGCCGACGCTGCGGAAATCCCAGAACCGGCGGGGATCGCCGAAGCTGGTGTGGCCGCCGAACACGCCGACGCTGCCGTCGCCCTTGCCCCACCAGGCATCCTTCATGTGGACATTGAAGATGCGGGGGCCGAACTTGCGCAGGAAGGCCACGTAGTCCACCGACTGGTAGCCCAGGTGGCTGGGATCGAAATTGAACCCGAACCGCTTGTGGCCGTTCACAGCGGCCAGGGCGCGCTCGCTGCTGGCGATGTCGAAGGCGATCTCGGTGGGGTGGACCTCCAGGGCGAAATTCACTCCGGCCGCGTCGAAGGCGTCCAGGATCGGCATCCAGCGCGCCGCGAAATCCTTGAAGCCGTTTTCCCAGTACGCCTGGGAGGTGGGCGGGAAAGCGTACAGGGAACCCCAGATGGACGAACCGGTGAAGCCGGTCACCGTCTTCACCCCCATGCGCGCCGCGGCCCGGGCGGTATCGATCATCTCCCTGGCGGCGCGCTGGCGCACCCCCTCCGGATCGCCGTCGCCCCACACATGGGGGGGCAGGATGTCCTTGTGCCGCAGGTCGATCTGATCGCAGACAGCCTGGCCCACCAGGTGCTGGCCGATGGCGAAGCACTTCAGGCCGGAAGCCTCCAGCACCCCCTGCCGTTCCCGGCAGTAGCCCTCGGACGCGAGCGCCTGCTGGACGTCGAAGTGGTCGCCCCAGCAGGCGAGTTCCAGGCCGTCATAGCCCATCTCGCTGGCCAGGGGGGCCAGCCGGGTCAGGGGAAGATCGGCCCACTGGCCGGTGAACAGCGTAATGGCGCGTGACATGGCGACTCCTTCTGGACGGAATGCGGGTTGCGACCGACTGGCGGGAATTCCCTTCAATGTAGCATGAATGAATCAGGCATAGGCCTCGCCAACCGGCGCGCTGCGCAGCAGCCGCACCTGGCGCCGCTCCTCGTCCACCATCAGGGTGCTCCGCCCCGGCCCTTCCGGCGGCAGCCCGTAGCCGGCCACCAGTTCCTCCACGCTGAGCCGCTGCCCTGGATAGGGCGGGAACAGGCTCCACTGGAAGGCGTACTCCACCCCGTGCGGCATGCCGTCCGAACCGAAGACCAGGTCCTCCCCGCAGCTGAACCCGGCCTCGTCCAGCAGCATCCGGAACGGGTTGTTGGCCTCCAGGTCTCCGGGCGCCAGCCGGTCGGCGTAGTCCACGCTGTCGCTGGTGAAGTTGGGCTGCATGGAGAGAATCACGCCCAGGGCCTTGGCCCGCCGGGCCTGGGGCAAGGTTATGAACTGGACGTGCTCCATCCGCACCCAGGGGAACACCTGCTCCCGGGCGGCCAGCCGTTCCAGGGCATCCAGGGCCTGTTCCACCGCCCGCTCGCCGATGGCGTGGATGGCCACCGGCTTGTCCAGGGCCTGGGCCGCCGCGAGTTCCGCCTCGAGGCCGGCGCCGGTGTGGGTGAGCATCCCGTTCCCGCCGCCCAGGTAGGCGCCGGCCAGCGCCGCGGTGCGCGCCCCCAGCGCGCCGTCGGTGAACAGCTTGACCCCGGCGATGTCCGGCTGGGCTTCCGGGTCCAGCCGGCGGAAGATGGCCGGCGTAGTCCAGCAGCGGATCCGGCCGCGCCAGGGAGAAGCCTGGATCACCTCCAGGGCGCCCGGGTCGGTGAGCAGCATGTCCTCCACCGCGCCGATGCCGGCCGCCTGGAGCTTGTGCATGAACCGGTCCAGCCCGGCCGCGGTGAACCCGGCCGTCCGGCCGAAGAAGGCCAGCAACCGCTCCATGTTCCGCTCGCACCAGTCGGCGTCGTTCCGGTGCGCCACCAGATCGGGCTGGTCGGCAGCCAGGAGCCGGGCGGCTCCGGCGGTGAGGGCGAAGCCGTGCAGGCTGAAGTTGATCAGGATCGCCGGGGGCAGCCCGGCCAGCTGCTCCTCGCTGAACTTGAGCCGGGAACTGTGCCAGCCCACCACGGTGGTGAGCCGGTCCCCGGGCAGCGCAGCCAGCAGCGCCAGCGCCTCCGCCGGTCCGCAGGCGGACAGGTCGGGACAGCCCGCCAGCGCCGCGTATAGCGACACGTGCGAATGGCGGTCATAGAGCCAAGGGATTTCAATCACTTGTGGCATCGGCACGCACCCATCTCCAGAAGCCGGAGGCGACACTCGCTGCCTTCCGGCTGGTCCAATGGGAGTATCATATGCCTCCCGGCAGCAATCCAGGAGGATCGATGGACGCCATAGAAGCCCTCAATACCCGGCGGAGCATCCGCGCCTTCACCTCCAGGCCGGTGAGCCTGGACACCGTGCGCGACCTGATCCGGGCGGCCATGCACGCTCCCTCCGCCGGGAACGAGCAGCCGTGGCACTTCATCATCATCACCGACCGGGAGATCCTGGGCAAAATCCCCGATTTCCACCCCTATGCAGGCATGGTCGGCGAGGCCCCGGTGGCCGTGCTGGTCTGCGGCGACCCGCGCCAGGAGAAGCACCCGGGCATGTGGGTGCAGGACCTGGCCGCCGCCACCCAGAACCTGCTGCTGGCCGCCCACGCCAAGGGTCTGGGCGCGGTGTGGGTGGGGCTCCACCCCCGCGAGGACCGCATCCTGCCCCTGCGCAAGCTCATCACCATGCCCGAGGCGGTCATCCCCTTCGCCCTCATCCCCCTGGGCCACCCCGCCGAGAAGGCCGACGCCGAAGACCGCTACCGCCCCGAACTGATCCACCTGAACGTCTGGTAGGGGCCCTCGGCGGCATTGCTTCGGGTAGATCCATAACCGTCCTCGGTCACTGCGTGACCTGCGGGCGGTCACGGATCCCCCGAAGCGGGGGCCGCTGCGAGCGAGATACATGTTCCAACTCCCAGGTTTCGGCTGATACAGGAACGGCCCATGGCGCACGTCATGCCATGGGCCGTTCCTGGTCTCATCACTCGCCAAGGGCCGGGTGTGCGCAGGTCGCATTCCAACCGGATCCCGGCCCTACTGGCCCCCGTCGCGGAGAATCCGTGAACGGCCTCAGGCCGTTCACGGATTCAGCCGCGACGAAGCCCACCGGGACACGGGTGCCCCGGAGGCAGCGCCCTACGCCTTCCAGCCGGCGAGGACGCGCATGTAGTTGCTGCGCTCGAAGGCCTGGGGGTTGGGGCACTTCAGGAGGCTCAGGGAGCCGCGCATCTGGTCCAGGGATTCGTACTCGTGCTCTTCCATCCACCGGGCCATGCCCTGGCCGATGGCCTTCAGGCGCTCGGGGCCATGCTTGAGCAGGGCGGAGACCACCTGCACGCCGGTGGCGCCGGCCATGGTGGCCTTGATGGCGTCCTCGGGGGTGTGGACGCCGCCGCTGACCGCCATGGGCATGGCGATCTGGCTGTGCAGCACGGCCAGCCAGCGCAGCCGCAGCCGCAGGGTGCTGGAGGTGGAGAGGCTGAGGCTGGGCTCGACTTCCAGCGCCTCGATGTCCAGGTCGGGCTGGTAGAACCGGTTGAACAGCACCACGGCGTCGGCGCCGGCGCCTTCCAGCATCTTGGCGAAATGGGCCAGGGAGGTGAAGAAGGGCGAGAGCTTGACCGCCAGGGGAATGCTGACGTTGTGCTTGACGGTCCGGGTGATCTCCAGCAGGCGCTTCTCCACCGAATCGGCGGTCTCGAGCGGGTTGGTGGCCAGGTAGTATAGGTTGAGCTCCAGGGCGTCGGCGCCGGCCTGCTGGATCTGCTTGGCGAAATCCAGCCAGCCCGAGGCGGTGACGCCGTTGAGCGAGGCGATCACCGGGACGTTCACGGCCCGCTTGACCTTGCCGATCTGCTCCAGGTAGTTGTCGGGCCCCAGGCGCAGTTCGCTGACGTTGGCGAAGTAGGACGTGGCTTCGGCGAAGGATTCGGAGCCGGCCTCCAGGTCGTACAGGGTGCCGAACTGCTCGCGGGTGATCTGCTCCTCGAACAGCGAGGGCATGGTGATGGCCGAGGAACCGGCGTCTTCCAGCCGCTTGACCATGTCCAGGTCGTTGGCCAGGGGCGAGGCGCCCACCATGAGCGGGCTGTCCAGGTCGAGGCCGAGGTAACGGGTCTTGAGATTCATGCAAACACCTCCAGGTTTAGGTCGAGTCGAGGATGGGAAAGGCCCCGGTCCAGGTCAGCGCCCCAGGTCCCTCCCCGGAAGGGGGGGCCACGGGGCGCTGGTTCAAGGTTCTGGGGTCAAGGAAACCCTTACTTATTCGCTGACTTTGGTCTCTTCAGCATCCACGGCCTTGACCGGCATGGTCAGGTGGGCAAGGTTCTCGTAGGTGGCGTAGCGGTTGGTCACTTCGCGCTGGGCCATGGCGAGCAGGTGCTTGAAGTGCTCGGGGTTCTGCTGCTCGACCATGCGGTAGCGGGTCTCGTTGCGGACGTAGGTGCCCAGTTCGATCTTGGGCGCGGGGGAATCCATCTGCAGCGGGCCTTCGCCCTGGGCGACCCGGCGGGGGTCGTAGCGGAACAGCGGCCAGTGGCCGGAGTCCACCGCCAGCTTCTGCTGCTCGCAGCCCTTGACCAGGTCGAAGCCGTGGGCGATGCAGTGGCTGTAGGCGATGATGATGGACGGTCCGTCGTAGCTCTCGGCTTCCTGGAAGGCCTTGGCCACCTGGGCATCCTTGGCGCCCATGGCCACCTTGGCCACGTAGACGTTGCCGTAGGCCATGGCGATCATGCCCAGGTCCTTCTTGGGCAGCGACTTGCCGGCCATGGCGAACTTCGCGGAGGCGCCGATGGGGGTGGACTTGGAGGCCTGGCCGCCGGTGTTGGAGTAGACCTCGGTGTCCAGGACCAGGATGTTCACGTTGCGGCCGGAGGCCATGACGTGGTCGAGACCGCCGTAGCCGATGTCGTAGGCCCAGCCGTCGCCGCCCAGGATCCACACGGCCTTCTTCACCAGGTAGTCGGCCAGCAGGGAGAGCCGCTTGGCCAGGGGGGTGCCCAGGGCGGCCAGCTTGCCCTGCAGGATCGCGATGCGCTCGCGCTGGGCCTTGATCCCGGCCTCGGTGGTCTGGTCGGCGCAGAGGATCGCGGCGACCAGTTCCTCGCCCACGGTGGCGGACAGGCTCTGGAGGATCTCGGTGGCGTGCTGGTTGTGCTTGTCGATGGCCAGGCGGAAGCCCAGGCCGAATTCGGCGTTGTCCTCGAACAGGCTGTTGCTCCACGCGGGACCGCGGCCGTCGGCGTTGGTGGTGTAGGGCGTGGTGGGCAGGTTGCCGCCGTAGATGGACGAGCAGCCGGTGGCGTTGGAGATCATGGCGCGATCGCCGAACATCTGGGTCATGAGCTTGATGTACGGGGTCTCGCCGCAGCCGGCGCAGGCGCCGGAGAACTCGAACAGCGGCTCCATGAACTGGGTGCCCTTGACGTCGTTCTTGAGCAGGGTCCGGTCAGGCGAAGGCAGGTCGAGGAAGAACTTGAAGTTCTCGGCCTCGGGCTGGCGCAGGACCGCCTGGGGCGTCATGTCGATGGCCTTGTGCTTGGGGTTGGCCTTGTCCTTGGCGGGGCAGACGGCGACGCAGATGCCGCAGCCGGTGCAGTCCTCGGGGGCCACCTGGATGGTGTACTTCTGGCCCTTGAAATCGGCGCCCTTGTAGTCCACCGACTTGAAGGTGGCGGGGGCCCCGGCCAGGTTCTCGGCGCCGTAGACCTTGGGCCGGATCGCGGCGTGCGGGCAGATCAGCGCGCACTTGTTGCACTGGATGCAGATGGCCTCGTCCCACACGGGGATGTCCAGGGCGATGTTGCGCTTCTCCCAGCGGGTGGTGCCCACGGGCCAGGTGCCGTCCACGGGGAAGGCCGAGGTGGGCAGCAGATCGCCGTTGCCGGCCATCATGATCGCGGTGACGCGCTGGACGAAGTCCGGCGCCTCGGCGGCGACGGTGGGCGGCATGCAGCGGGTGGCGCTGACCTCCGCGGGCACGTCGACCTGGTAGAGGTGGGCCAGGGTGTGGTCCACGGCCTCGAAGTTCTTCTTGACCACGGCCTCGCCCTTCTTGCCGTAGGTCTTCTTGATGAAGTACTTGATCTGCTCGATGGCCTCCTCGCGGGGCAGCACGCCGGAGATGGCGAAGAAGCAGGTCTGCATGATGGTGTTGATGCGCACGCCCATGCCGGTGGCGCGGGCCACTTCGAAGGCGTCGATGGTGTAGAACTTCAGCTTCTTGGCGACGATGGCCTGCTGCACTTCCTTTGGCAGCGAGCTCCAGACCTCGTCCTTGCTGAACGGGGAGTTCAGCAGGAAGGTGGCGCCCTGCTCGGCGTTGGCAAGCATGTCGTACTTGTCCAGGAAGGAGGTGTTGTGGCAGGCGATGAAGTTCGCCTTCTTGATGAGATAGGCCGAGCGGATGGGCTTGGGGCCGAAGCGCAGGTGCGAGATGGTGATGGCGCCGGCCTTCTTGGAGTCGTAGACGAAGTAGCCCTGGCCGTAGTTGGCGGTGCCCTCGGCGATGATCTTGATCGAGTTCTTGTTGGCGCCGACGGTGCCGTCGGAACCCAGGCCGAAGAACATGGCCCGCTTGACGTCGCTGCCTTCGATGTCGAAGTCCAGGTCCATGGGCAGGCTGGACATGGTGACGTCGTCGATGATGCCGACGGTGAAGTGGTTCTTGGGCTTGTCCTGGGCCAGGTTGTCGTAGATGGCCTTGAGGCAGCTGGGGTTGAACTCCTTGGAAGAGAGCCCGTAGCGGCCGCCGATCACCTTGGGGGCGGCGTCGAAGTGGCTGATGCCCTCTTCGGCGGCTTCGCGCAGGGCGGCGATCACGTCCAGGTAGAGCGGGTCGCCGATGGCGCCGGTCTCCTTGCAGCGGTCCATGACCGCCAGGGTCTTGACCGTCTTCGGCAGGGCGCCGATGAAGTGCTTGATGGAGAAGGGCCTGAACAGGCGGACCTTGAGCACGCCGATCTTCTCGCCCTTGGCCAGGGCCCATTCCACGTACTCGTGGGCGGTGTCGCCGCCGGAGCCCATGATGACCATCACCCGCTCGGCTTCGGGGTGCCCGAAGTACTCGAACAGCCGGTACTGGCGGCCGGTGAGCTTGGCGAAGGTGTCCATCTCGGCCTGGACGATGCCGGGGCAGGCGTTGTAGAAGCCGTTGCAGGCCTCGCGGGCCTGGAAGTAGGTGTCGGGGTTCTGGGCGGTGCCGCGCAGCAGCGGGCGGTCCGGGGTCAGGGCGCGGGCGCGGTAGTCGGCCACCATGTCCTCGGAGATCATGGAGCGCAGATCCTCGTCGTTCAGGATCTCGATCTTGGAGACTTCGTGCGAGGTGCGGAAGCCGTCGAAGAAGTGCACGAAGGGCACCCGGCTCTTCATGGTGGAGGCCTGGGCGATCAGCGCGAAGTCGTGGGCCTGCTGCACCGAGTCGGAGCTCAGCATGGCGAAGCCGGTCTGGCGCACGCCCATGACGTCGGCGTGGTCGCCGAAGATGGACAGGGCGTGGGTGGCAATGGTGCGGGCGGTGACGTGCAGGACGAACGGGGTCAGTTCGCCGGCGATCTTGTACATGTTCGGGATGAACAGCAGCAGACCCTGGGAGGCGGTGAACGAGGTGGTGAGCGCACCGGCCTGCATGGCGCCGTGGACCGCGCCGGCGGCGCCGCCCTCGGACTGCATTTCCACGACTGCGGGAACCGTGTTCCAGATGTTCTTCTTGCCCTGGGCGCTCCACTCGTCGGACCACTCACCCATGTTGGATGAAGGGGTGATGGGGTAGATCGCAATCACTTCCGCAGTGCGGTGAGCGACTGATGCCGTGGCTTCGTTACCATCCAGGGTAACCATGCGTCTTTCGGCCATGCCGTGCCTCCTCTAGTCGTGACGGTTTTTAACCGACGTGAAGTTGCTCTTCGCTTTTGGGAGAAGCAGGGCTGAAATGCCTTACGTCAATCTGCTTCGCACCCTCCAAGCTTATGCCTTGAAATGCTAATGTTCAATAGCATTTAAGGCTGGCGCCAGGAAGGTGTGACGCAGGTTGCAGCCCGGACTCAACCTCGTATAAAACCGGCATTAGCGATCGATTCCTGCGACTAATGCATGAAGCGATCTGTTCTAATTGCTTCAGATCCGTAATCGGCACAAGGATTTTACCCAGGATTGCCCAAAATCTCCGGCCCTGCCGGGGCGTCCCGGGCGAAATTTGCCTGAAGGCGCCGTTCACCCGTCCCGGCAGGCCCGATCCGTGCCACCATGGCATGCAAGGTTCCGCCGAACGGACCCCCGTTGACCAGAGGCTTCCATGCTGACCTTGCCCTTGACCCAAGCTTTGACCTTCGATGACGTGCTGCTGGTGCCCGGAGCTTCCGACGTCCACCCGTCCGCCGTCGACCTGGGCTCCCAGATCACCGCCGGGATCCGGCTGGGGATCCCGCTCCTGTCCGCGGCCATGGACACGGTGACCGAAGGCCGGCTGGCCATCGCCCTGGCCCAGCAGGGCGGGATCGGCATCATCCACAAGAACCTGCCCATCGAGCGCCAGGCCGACGAAGTGGACAAGGTCAAGCGCAGTGAGAGCGGGATGATCACCGACCCGATCGTGATCCGCCCGGACGCGCCGATCCGGGAAGCCGAGGCCATGATGGCCAAGTACCGCATCTCCGGGGTGCCGGTGGTGGAGAATGGCAAGCTGGTGGGGATCCTCACGAACCGCGATCTCCGGTTCGAGACCCGCTGGGAGCTGCCGGTGCGGGAGGTCATGACCTGCAAGAACCTGGTCACGGTGCCGGTGGGCACCACGCTCCAGGAGGCGCGGGCGATCCTGCAGCGCCACCGGATCGAGAAGCTGCTGGTGGTGGACGACCTGGGCGCCCTGCGCGGGCTGATCACGGTGAAGGACATCCAGAAATCCACCGAGTACCCCTTCGCCTGCAAGGACGGCCAGGGCCGGCTGCGGGTGGGAGCAGCGGTGGGGGTCGGGCCGGACCTGCTGGCCCGGGCCAAGGCGGTGATCGACGCCAGGGCCGACCTGCTCTGCCTGGACAGCAGCCACGGCCACAGCGCCGGGGTCCTGGGGGCCCTGCGCCAGCTGCGCGAGGCCTTCCCCGAGGTCCCGGTCATCGCCGGCAACGTGGCCACCTACCAGGGCGCCCGGGATCTTTGCGAAGCCGGGGCCTCGGCGGTCAAGGTCGGCATCGGTCCCGGCTCCATCTGCACCACCCGGATCGTCACCGGGGCGGGCATGCCGCAGATCACCGCCATCCTGGAGGCCTCCCGGGCCTGCCGGGAGTTCCAGGTCCCCTGCATCGCCGACGGCGGCATCAAGTTCTCCGGCGACATCGCCAAGGCCATCGCGGCCGGGGCAGACTGCGTGATGATCGGCGGCCTGTTCGCGGGCACCGAGGAGGCCCCGGGCGAGACCATCTTCTACTCCGGCCGCACCTTCAAGTCCTACCGGGGCATGGGCAGCATGGGCGCCATGAAGGAAGGCTCCAAGGACCGTTACTTCCAGGAAGGCAAGGACAACACCAAGCTGGTGCCGGAAGGCATCGAAGGGCAGGTGCCCTACAAGGGCCGGATGTCCGACCTGGTGACCCAGCTCATGGGCGGCCTGAGGGCCGGCATGGGCCTGGTGGGCGGCCGGGACATCCAGGACTTCCAGCGCAAGGCCACCTTCGTCCAGATCAGCGCCGCCGGCCTGCGGGAAAGCCACGCCCATGACGTCATGATCACCAAGGAAGCGCCGAACTACCGGATGGACTGATCAGCCCAGCAGATCCAGGGACGGGGCTCCGGCCTGGCCCGCTGCGGCCACCAGGGGCGACGGCTGGGCGGCGGCCTGGCCGAAGGCGCGGTTCTGGGGGTTGCTGTAGGTGTTGGCGGCCAGGGCCGGCGTGGCCAGCACCCCGCTCACCGCCGGGATGGCGTCCAGCTCGGCCGGATCCCGGCTGATCGTGCCGGCCAGGCCCAGGATCCCGCCGCCCAGGTACTTGGCGGTGGCGTCCGTGGCCAGGGAGCCGGCATCCTCCAGCGGGGAGGTTTCGGCGGCGCCCGGGGCGACGGCGGTGGCGGCGGCGGCCACCGCGTCGGCGGTGATCTCGGCGTTGGCGGTGCTGCCGACGGAGGCGGCCGGGGTGTCCGCGGCAGCGCTGCCGGCGGCCGGGACGCCGGTCGCGGCGGCGGCGCTGGTGTCCGGCGCGGCGGTGCCCAGGGCCAGGGCAGTGGCGTAGGCGAGGACCCCCGCAGCCGAGAGGGAACTGGCCGCCGCAGGAACGGAGGCGGCCTGGGCCAGGGGAGGCGCAGCGGCGGCCTGGGCCTGGCGATTCGAGGCCGGCTTGTTGACGGCCGTCTGGGTTCCCGTCTGGCCGGTGATGGCCGCCTGGGCGATGGAAGCTGCATCGGACAGGGTGAGCAGGTAGGCCGCGAAGGGATCATTGGCCAGGAAGCCGGAGTGGGCCAGCCTGGGCAGGACGGCGCCGGTCCCGCTGTTGGGGGACACGCTGGCTACGGCCTGGACCGCGCTGACGTCCATGGTGAGACTCCCTCGCAATACTATTATGGGCAAGCGAGGGAACAAGCAAGATCCATGAACAACTTTTTTATTGATTTCTGTCAGAAAATCGTCAGCCGCTCCCGCCGCGCCTTCAGCACCCGGTCCCGGAGCGCCGCGGCCTTCTCGAATTCCATCTTCCCGGCCCAGGCCCGCATTTCCGCCTCAAGCCGGGCGATCTCCCGCTCGAAGGCCTTGTCCTCGAGGTACAGCAGGGGCTCCTCGGCGGCCCGGTCCTCCCGGGGCACGGTGACGAACTCCCGGGCCAGGGCCGCGCCCATGACATCGTCCAGCTGGCGCTTCACGGTTTCCGGGGTGATGCCGTTCAGCTGGTTGTGCACCAGCTGCTTGTTGCGCCTGCGCTCGGTCTCGCCGATGGCCTGCTTCATGGAATCGGTGATGCGGTCGGCGTAGAGGATGGCCTTGCCGTTCAGGTGCCGGGCGGCCCGGCCGATGGTCTGGATCAGGCTGCGGAAGCTGCGCAGGTAGCCTTCCTTGTCCGCGTCCAGGATCGCCACCAGGCTCACCTCCGGCAGGTCCAGTCCCTCGCGCAGCAGGTTGATCCCCACCAGCACGTCGAACACGCCCCGGCGGAGATTCTTGAGCAGCTCGACCCGCTCCAGGGTATCGATCTCGCTGTGCAGGTATTCGGCCTTGATGCCCAGTTCCTGGTAGTAGGCGGTGAGCTGCTCGGCCAGCTTCTTGGTGAGCACGGTCACCAATACCCGCTCGTCCCGGGCGGTCACCTTGCGGATCTCCTCCAGCAGGTCGTCCACCTGGGTGCCCACCGGCCGGACCTCCACCTGGGGATCCACCAGCCCCGTCGGCCGCACCACCTGCTCCACCACCACCCCGCCGCACTGCCGGAGCTCGTAGTCGCCCGGGGTGGCGCTGACGAACACGAGCTGGTGGACCCGGGTCTCGAACTCCTCGAACTGCAGGGGCCGGTTGTCCATGGCGGCCGGCAGGCGGAACCCGTAGTCCACCAGGGTCTGCTTCCGGGACCGGTCGCCCAGGTACATGCCCCGGAGCTGGCCGGTGGCCACGTGGCTTTCGTCCATGAACAGGACGAAATCCTCCGGGAAGTAGTCCAGCAGGGTGTGCGGCGGCTCCCCCGGCCGGCGGCCGTCCAGGAACCGCGAATAGTTCTCGATCCCCGAGCAGTAGCCCATCTCCTTCATCATCTCGATGTCGTAGATGGTGCGCTGGTGCAGCCGCTGCAGTTCGACGATCCGGCCCTGTCCGCGGAATTCCTCCTCCCGGACCTCAAGTTCCGCCTTGATCTCCCGGATGGCCGCCTTGAGCTTGTCCTCGGGGGTCACGTAATGGCTCTTGGGCCAGATGGTCAGCTCCTCGACCTTTTCCAGCACCACCCCGCGCAGCGGGTCGATCCGGGACAGCCGTTCGATCTCGTCGCCCCACAGCTCGATCCGGTAGGCCACGTCCTCGTAGGCCGGGTAGACCTCCACCACGTCGCCCCGGACCCTGAAGGCGCCGGGTTCGAAGGCCACCTGGTTGCGGGCGTACTGGATCGCCACCAGGTCCCGCAGCAGCATGGCCCGGTCCCGGGTGTCGCCCACCCGCAGCCGGACCGAGAGGTTCAGGTAGCTGCCGGGGTCGCCCAGGCCGTAGACGCAGGACACCGACGCCACCACGATGGTGTCGCGCCGTTCCAGCAGGCTGCGGGTGGCCGACAGCCGGAGCTTCTCCAGCTCCTCGTTGATCTTGGCGTCCTTGTCGATGAACAGGTCCCGTTCCGGCACATAGGCCTCAGGCTGGTAGTAGTCGTAGTAGCTGACGAAGTACTCCACCGCGTTCTCGGGAAAGAACTGCTTGAACTCTGAGAACAGCTGCGCCGCCAGCGTCTTGTTCGGCGCGAACACCAGCGCCGGCCGGCCCAGCCGGGCGATGGCCGAGGCCATGGTGAAGGTCTTGCCGCTGCCGGTGACCCCCAGCAGGGTCTGGAACCGGTCCCCGGCCTCGATCCCCTGCACCAGCTGTTCGATCGCCTCCGGCTGGTCGCCCGCGGCCTGGTAGGGAGCATGAAGCTTGAAGGGGTATGCCTTGGCCATAGGGAAGCAGTCTAGCCCATCCGCCAGGCGGCCGCCCCTGGTTGACTTTCACAACAGGACCGGCTTCCTGCCGGATCAGGGCGAAATTCCGGGGAACCAAACCGGCCACCGCTCCATTAATAAATAATTTCTCCCCCACGCGGGGGACTTCCGGTGATCCCATGCCCTGCTCCCGATCCTTCTCCCATCCATGCCTTCGCGCCTCGGCCGCCTTCGCCCTGGCCCTGGCGGCGGCCCCCGTCCGTGCCGACTGGCTGCCCCTGGCCCAATCCCCGGGCCTGTTTCCCGGACCCGGATCATGGACCGTCCAAATCTACGAACTGGCGTCAGAGGGGAATCTGGAGTTCGGACTCTACCGAGTGAAGGACCAGGAGATCAGGAAGACACCCGGGCGTCCGGCCCCCTTGGCGAAGGTGTTGCCGCTGGGTTCCACGGCGGTGGACCTTCCCAGGGGGCTCTGGCGATTGTGCGTCCGGAGCCGGGAGGGCCGCTCCGCCGACCTCCTGCGGGACGCCACCTTCCGGGTGTGCATCCGGGACAAGCCCGAAACCCTCTGTGTCGACCAGGAAGTGGAATTCGACGGCAAGACTCGCCGTGCCAGCCTCAGCCACACCGTGGAATCCTTCGACGAAAAGTCGGAGGGGGGCGCCAAGATCGTCGAGAACACGATCCTGGTGTCCAAGTGCCTCAAGCCCGTCTCCAGGAGGTCCAGCATGGACGTGTCCGGATCGGCGGCGGAACCCGGGCCGTCGCCGGAGCGCGAGGACGTCCAGCCAATGGACGGGCTCGCCGCCTCGGTGGACGAGATCCAGTACCCTGCGCCACCGGTGAACCATGAGGACCGCCAACTGCCGGACTCGGTCTTCCACTCGGAGGGCGAACCGGTCCTCTCGCCAAGCAATTACATCACCTTCTGACCGCTCCTCGGCGACAGGCGGCAGCGTCTGCCCGCCAGTGGCGGGCAGACGAGCACCTGCCGGTGGGCGGCGGGATCAGGCCCGGCGCAGCACCAGGCAGCCGTTGGTGCCGCCGAAGCCGAAATTGTTGTTGAGGACGTACTCGCCGTCGAAGCTGCCGGCCACGTTGGCGGTGACATCCAGGTCGCAGTCAGGGTCCTGGTTCACCAGATTGATGGTGGGGGGGATCTTCCCGGTCCGGGCGACCATGGCGCAGACGATGGTCTCCAGGCCGCCGGCGGCGCCCAGGAGGTGTCCGGTCATGGACTTGGTGGAGCTGACTTTTAGCTTGCCGGCGTGGGCGCCGAACACCCGCTTCAGGGCGGCGCACTCGATCCGGTCCCCGGCGGGGGTGGAAGTGCCGTGGGCGTTCACGTAGCCGATCTGCTCGGGGGCGATGCCGGCGTCCTTGATGGCGGCGTTCATGACCCGCATGGGCCCGTCGCCGTCCTCGCTGGGACTGGTGATGTGGTGGGCGTCGCCGCTCATGCCGTAGCCGCAGACCTCAGCGTAGATTTTGGCGCCACGGGCCTTGGCCAGTTCCCACTCTTCCAGGACGACGATGCCGGCGCCTTCGCCCATGACGAAGCCGTCCCGGCCCTTGTCGAACGGCCTGCTGGCCTCGGCGGGGGCGTCATTGCGGGTCGACAGCGCGCGCATGGCTGAGAAGCCGCCCACGCCCAGCGGATTGATCACGGAGTCGCTGCCGCCCGCGATCATCCGGTCGGCGTAGCCGAACATGATCTGCCGCGCCGCGTCGCCGATGGCGTGGGTGCCGGTGGCGCAGGCCGTGGCCACGGCGGAATTGGGCCCCTGGAGGCCGTAGCGGATGCTGACGAACCCCCCGGCCAGGTTGATGATCAGGCTCGGGATGAAGAAGGGGCTGGTGCGCCGGGGCCCGCGGTAGCCGTTGGACTCCTCGAAGATCGTGGACAGCCCGCCGATCCCCGAACCGATGGAGACGCCGAACAGTTCCCGCTCCGCCTTGGGCAGTTCCAGGGCGGCCAGGCCCGAGTCGTTCATGGCATCGAACGCCGCGGCCATGGCGAACTGGATGAAGATGTCCATCTTCTTCTGGTCTTTTTTGTCGATGTAGCGGTCCGGCTCGAACCCCTTGACCTGTCCCGCCAGCTTGCAGGTGAAGTCGGTGGTGTCGAACTTGGTGATCAAGCCGACCCCGCTGCGCCCGGCCAGCAGGTTGTCCCAGGTTTCCCCAACGGTGAGACCGCAGGGATTGAGCGTCCCCATTCCGGTGATGGCAACGCGACGGCGCTGGATTGTGGTCATGAAGGCACCTCGAGACTGGAAAAGCATGCCACAGGATCGCGCCGGCGGCGGTCACACCGCCGGTCCCGCGCTTCCCCGCGACGGGGGACAACAGCAGTCGCCGCAGAGGCTTGAGCCCTGCGGCGACGGATCCGGTCCAGGAAACCGATCAAGCCTTGGCGTTCTTTTCGATGTAGGAGATCGCATCGCCCACGGTGCGGATCTTCTCCTGCTCGCTTTCCGGAATCTCGATTCCGAAAGCTTCCTCGATCGCCATGATGATCTCGACGGTGTCGAGGCTGTCGGCACCCAGGTCGTCAACGAAGTGACTGTTTTCTGAGATGGAATCCTCGGGCTTGGCAAGTTGTTCGGCAATGATCGCAATTACCTTTTTGCGGATTTCAGCCATGATCTCTCCTTAGAACCCGGTGAGGCTAACACGCCTAGACCCGGATGCCAAGCGGCTAGACTTGTCCTCATGCCAAAAACACCCGAAATCAATCATAGGGACGACGGCGGCTTCGGCTGGGCCGGTTCGCTCCGGGAATTCGAAGTATTCCTCGGCGTGGAGCGGAGCCTTTCGGCCAACACCGTAACGGCCTACCTTTCGGATCTCCGGCCCCTGGCCGAGTGGGCCTGTGAGCGGGAATGTGCGCCCGCGGACCTGGACCGGGACCGGGTCTCGGCCTTCCTGGTGGCCCAGCAGGGCGCGGGCAAGGCGGCCCGGAGCCTGGCCCGCCTGTCCTCGGCCCTGCGCCAGTTCCTGGGCTTCCTGCGCATGGAGGGCGCCGGCGCCGCCGGCCCGGAGGCGGTGGTGCGCCAGGCCCGGCCGCCCCGGATCCTGCCCAGGACCCTGAGCGAAGCCCAGGTGGAGGCCCTGCTGGCGGCCCCGGACCTGAACACCCCCATCGGGGTGCGGGACCGGGCCTGGATCGAACTGCTGTACGCCTCGGGCCTCCGGGTGTCGGAACTGGCCGGGCTGTCGGCCCGCACCGTGTACCTGGATGAGGGTTTCCTGAAAGTGCTGGGCAAGGGCAAAAAAGAGCGTCTCATCCC
>Ga0316217_10002602_pt1 | contig 21522 bp, 21 predicted proteins | sample 1anoAmetaG_FD_203633 | JGI IMG/M metagenome (GOLD analysis project Ga0316217, IMG submission 203633) | Freshwater microbial communities from Trout Bog Lake, Wisconsin, USA - 1anoA | ecosystem: Environmental > Aquatic > Freshwater > Lake > Hypolimnion/Profundal zone | place: USA: Wisconsin...
TGCCATTGCTGCCAGATTGCCTGCAAAGACGAGCACGTGGGCAACGACTGGACTCCGATCGCCAAGCCCCAGCCGGACATTGGTCAATTTTGGAATAAGGTAACCGATCACGTACTGGGCACGGTGCCCAAGGTACGCATCCGTTATATGCACGACATCTGCCAGCACTGTGACGCCGCACCCTGCATCCCTGCTTGCAAAACCGGAGCCATTTACAAGCGGGAAGACGGCATCGTGATTATCGATCCGGTTAAGTGCACGGGCGCTCGTCAGTGCCTGGATGCCTGCCCTTACGGCGCGATTTACTTTAACAGCGACATGAACATCGCCCAGAAATGCACATTCTGCGCGCATTTGCTGGACGATGGCTGGAAAGAGCCGCGTTGCGTGGACTCCTGCCCCACCGACGCACTGCGCTTTGGCGAAGAAGAGGATATGAAGAAGTTTCTCGACCAGGGCGGCTACGAACTCCTGAAGCCTGAAGAAGGGACCCGCCCCAGGGTTTACTACAAAGGCTTGCTCAACAAGTTCTTTGTAGCGGGAGCGGTGTGGGATCCGGCAGAAGACGAATGCCTGGAGAACTGTACGGTCACGTTGATTGCGGCTGACGGCTCGAAGATAGATTTGCAAACTGACGAATTTGGAGATTTTTGGTTCGAGCGTTGTATCCCGGGAAAATACTCTCTGCTGGTGGAAAAAGACGGCTATCAAAATAGCCGGCTCGATGATATCGATGCCAGCAAGGATATCAATGTTGGTGACATCGAACTCCATAAGAAGATCAATTGAAATCCGTACAAGTCAACGGAGGAATAATGATGAGCGAACTCTCGGAAGCGGCGAATTATCGGCCCGGTGAGTGGATAGCAGAAAAGAATGCCATTTTTATTGGTGAGTTTGACGATCTCGTTCTGGCAGATGTCCGAGCAGATATTGCGAAACTTGGACTTAGGACGAGGTGGTTTGACGCGGCATTGGATTTGGCCCCTGACACGTTTAACAGGTTGGCGAAAACAGTTGCCGAATGCAGCCAAAATGGCCGCGGAGGCCTTTTTCTTGACCCGGCGCGATATGAAGCTGAACTTTTCGAGAAATTGAAAACAGGTGAAGCTGCCGGCAAGTATGTTATCGCTCCGTTGGACGTAGTAGCGGCGATTCATCAACTCAAGAACAAGGGCGAGTATCAGCGCAGAAGCGACGATAACTTGCCGGGTAAGTTAATATTGTCCGCAAGCGGCACTGGATACGCTCGCTGGCAGGTGTCCGGCTCGTCGGGCCGCTACGGCGAAGAGTTCGTCCGGATTGTCGATTTCACGGACGGCTACACCAGTTGGGACTTCAGAGACGGCAATCCTTATAGCGGCCGTGCTTGCTTTGCGGAGTTGGTGGTAGGTGGAAGCTGCAGTAAAAATGAGTCTTCCTCTCCGGCCAAGGCCGCGACCAAGTGCTGCTCGCGATAGCTTCTGAACGTCGCGTCATTGCAAGATTTTGAGCTTATCCAGGGCTATACGGGAAGGATTGGATTATGGCAAGTGCAACAGCAACTACTTATAACCGGCTTGTTAGTCCTAAATCGATTGTTATCGTTGGTGCAAGCAATAACAAGAGCAAGCCGGGCGGTAGCGTAACCAGAAATGTGATGAGCAGTTCTTATAACGGAGAATTGTATCTGGTCAATCAGAATAGCGAAACGATTGATGGGAAGCAGTCCATTTCCAAAGTTGAGGATTTGCCCGACGGAATCGACCTGGCAATGATTGCCATTCCTGCAAAGGGCGTCTATGAGCAACTCCAGAAACTGAGCGCGAAAAATTGCAAGACGGTTCTCGTGCTAACCGCGGGATTTGGCGAGACCGACGAAAAGGGCAAGGAGGAAGAGAAAAGGCTGGTGGAACTGGCCGACAAGGAAGGGCTGACCATGATCGGCCCCAACGTTGTCGGGGTTGTAACGCCGAATTATTACGGCAAGTTTGCAGGAATTCTGCCGCAACTGAAAAAAGGCAGTATAGATGTTGTCAGCGCTTCAGGAGCCACCATCGATTACGTCATGGAGCAGGCGGATCTGAGAGGGCTGAAGCTGCAAAGTGTCTTCAGCATGGGCAACTCGGCACAGATTGGCGTTGAAGATGTGGTTGAGATGCTTGATGAACACTTTTGCGATGAAGATGCAAAGGTGAAAATCGTCTATATGGAGGGCATCAAGAAGCCCGCCAAGCTGTTAAAACATGCGCGGAGCCTGACAGAAAAGGGCTGCATTCTGGTGGGAATTAAATCCGGAGTCTCCGATCAGGGAAGCAGAGCAGCGGCCAGCCACACCGGCGCGATGGCGACCTCCGATACGGTAGTGCAGGCGCTCTTCGACAAGGCCGGTATTATCCGCGTTCGCAGCAAGTATGAGTTAGTTGAGATTGGTTGTGCTCTGGATGCGCTGAAGAACCGCACCAACATTAAAAATATTTGCGCCATCACCGATGCCGGCGGTCCCGGAGTGATGCTGACGGACGAACTGAACAAGTACGGATTGACTCTGCCTCCGTTGAGAGAAAACACCCGGAAGCGGGTGGCGGAGGTGATCCCCGCCTTCGGATCGGCGACTAACCCGGTCGATTGCTTGCCCACTCAGACCGGCCAGCAGATAGCGAGCATCATCCGGATATTGGCCGAAGAAAAGGAAGAGATCGACGCGATTGTCGTCCTGACCGGTAACTCGATGCTCTCTGATAAGTGGGAATGTTATGCGGAGATTATCAAGGCGATGGATGAGTCGCCGATTCCTGTGTTGCCGGTATTGAGCGCTGTTTCTACGACCAAGGAGTTGCTGGAGCGATTCAAGCAGGCAGGGAGGACTTATTTCGTCGATGAAGTTCTGGTCGGTGCGGCGCTGGGCCAGATTCGAAATCGGATGCCGCTCTATCAGTCGGAGCCTAGGCTTGCGAATTATGATCAGAAGAAACTGGCTGAATTGCTTGACGGCAAAAGAGGCGTTCTGACGCCTGATATGTGCGATCAATTGCTCGACAGAGCCGGTTTCAAGAGACCTCAAAGTATCGTGCTCAAAAGCAAAAAACAAATCCACGATGTGGTCAAGAGCATCCAGTGGCCGGTTGTTGTGAAAGTTATCGGCCCCTTGCATAAGAGCGACGTTGGCGGCGTCATGGTTGGCGTCAAGACCGAAGAGGCTCTTGAAGGGGCGTGGGAGAAGATGTCGAAGATTGCACAATTCGACGGCATCCTGATTCAACAAATGGTTCCCGGCACTGAAGTGATTCTGGGCGCAAAAAAAGAAGAAGGCTACGGCCACCTGGTGATGTTCGGCCTGGGTGGAATCTTCGCCGAGGTTCTCAAAGACAGCCAGTTCGCTCTTGCGCCTTTGGGCCTTCAGGAAAGCGAAGCTTTAATTCGGAAGATACGGTCCATCAAGATGCTGGAAGGCGCGCGTGGGCAGAAGGGCATGAGCATTCCGCTGCTGGCCGATTTTCTGGCGCGGTTGGGCCAATTGGTTTGTGATTTTCCACAAATTTCCGAAGTGGATTTCAATCCAGTCAAAGGCGAGGGCGAGAACCTTTTTGTCGTTGATTGCAGGATTATCATTTAGGCAATTCAACCATTTTGAGTTACACAGGGAAAGGAAACAAATATGAGCGCCAAGTTACCGAAAATCCAGGAGTTTTTTGATCTAACCGGGAAGTCAGCCTTGGTTACCGGCGGAACGGGATCCCTGGGGAGTGTGGCTGCCAAAGCTCTTGCAGGAGCTGGAGCCCATGTCACCCTGGCTGGCGGCAATCGGGAAAAGTTGAATGAACTGGTTGAAGAGATCAAAGCGGGCGGGGGCAAGGCGCGCAGCATTAATTTGCGTCCCGACACGGAAGAGCATGTGGACGCTATCATCAAGTCCGTTGTTGAGAACCAGGGCGGCCTGGACATTCTCATGGTGGCCTCGGGATTCAACAAGCCGGGTAATTCGCAGCAGGCGACCCTTGCCGATTTCGACTCGGTCCAGGATGCCAATGTCCGGCAGACATTCCTGATCTGCCGCGCAGCCGGAAAGATAATGATGGAGCAGGGCAGGGGTGGGAAGATCGTGATCACTTCGTCGGTGCGCGGTCTTGTGGCGACCAATAACTCGATTGCGTATTGCACTTCAAAAGCGGCCACAGACATGTTAACCAAGTGCCTCTCTGCTGAATTTGGCCCTCACGCCATCACCGTTAATGCGATTGCGCCGGCTCTTTTCCGTTCGCCGTTAACGTCGTGGCTGTACGAAGATACGCCGCGCGCCAACGAAGTGAGAAAGAACATCGTGCAACGTATTCCGGTTGGAAGACTTGGTGAGCCCGGCGACTTCGCGGGCTCTGTAGTGTTCCTCAGTTCGCCAGCCTCCGACTTTGTCAGTGGGCACATCATGTATGTGGACGGCGGATTTGTGACCGTATAAGTCATGTAGCGCGGCAGAAGTAATATGATAGAGGAAGCAGTCGTATTGCTTCTGCCGGTATCTCTGAGATGCTGCATGGCACAGGATTTGGCCTGAAGAATATAGCATGAGGTTGCGTAATGCCCAGCGAAGTGAAATCGACCGAAAACAAAGCCCTCGACTACAGCTCGGTTCAGAAGGCTATTGGAATCCTTCTATCGTTTATTCCTGAAAACAAAGCGATGGGAAATCTGGAACTGAGTAAATCTCTGGGACTGAATAAATCGACAGTCAGCCGATTGACGCACGTGCTTGTTCACTACGGATTAATTCAGCAGGACGAAGAGACCAAAAAATATGAGTTAGGCAGAACATCTGCACTTCTCGGAATGGCTGTTGAAGTCTCTCAGCATCAGCGGTTAGCCCAGTTGGGGCAGTCGTGCGTTGATTACCTGCGGGATGCGGTTGAGGAAAGCGTTTGCCTGGAGGTACTGGATGGCGACCGCGTCAGGCTGGTTTGTAAAGCAGTGGGGCCTCCACCACTCAGTGTCACATTTCCGGATTCGCTTCCCATGCACGTTGCTGCCGGTGCAAAGGTGATTCTTGCGTTTTCCGACCATGAATATATCGATAGTATGATCAACAGAGACTTCACCAAAATGACAGACAACACGATTACCGATTTTGAAGTATACAAAGACCAGCTCAAAGAGGTCAGGCAGCTTGGGGTTGCCTATGACCACGGAGAAGCCAACACTGGAGTTCATACTGTCTCGGTAGCAGTGTTTAATCATCTGAAAAAACCTGTTGCCGCATTGTCTATATGTGCGCCGACAAATCGGATCCATAAGATAGTTGATTCAAATAACATTAAATTACTGAAAAATGCGGCAAAGATGTTATCTGGCCGGTTGTTTTATGAGATTCCGCGAGAGTAGCAGGCTGTGTTACCTGTATCTGTCATCGTCGCCGTACAACGTGGATTGTGATTTAGGCTAAGGCGAGGGGAATCAGGCATTAACATAGATCTAAGGTCGAAGAACAATGGAACCATTCCGCATTCATCTTTTTGTTTGCACACAAAAGAAGCCGGAGGGCGTATCCTCCTGCGCAGCCGGCGGGTCGCTCTCAGTGCATTGCGCACTGGATCGCGAGATACTAGCGCGCGGTCTCGGCGGAGAGATTCAACTCACCACTTGCGGATGCATGGGATTGTGCGATGAAGGCCCCGTGATGGTGGTCTACCCGGAGGGCGTCTGGTACAGGCGGGTGCAGGCATTAGATATTCCAGAAATTGTCAGCGAGCATTTGTGCAAAGGCAGGATCGTTCAGCGTCTCGCCTGGAATGACGCGGCCGCGATGAAGGCTATGTCGCTCGAGCATGGGGAACAATTCCGGCAAATGACGGCTGCCCGCGATAAAGCGGGAGTTCTGCCTGACCGCCTGAATGAGATGACACGGGGTTTCATGTCCAGCCGATGCATTCTTACAGCGCTTGAACTCGACATCTTTACTGCTGTTGGGGACGGCGCGAATGCAGAACGGATTGCGACGCGGATTCATGCGAATGCACGCGCAACAGACATACTGCTCAATGCACTTGTCTCTCTGGGTTTGCTCTTGAAGAGCAGCGACAATTACCGGAACACACCTGAGACGGCTCGCTATTTTGTTGAAGGGGCCAAAGATAACCACCGCGACGGATTGTTGCATACGGCCAATCTCTGGCATCGATGGGGCACGCTGACCGAGACAGTCCGGCGAGGAAATCGCGTGCCGGTTCCAGGCTCGGGCACTCCCGAATGGACAGCAAATTTTATTGCAGGCATGCAGCGCAATGCAAAAGATCGCGCGTCACTCGTAGTGAAGGTCATTGGCTCAGCCGGCATTCACCGCGTCCTCGATCTGGGCGGCGGCTCGGGTGCTTATTCCATAGCGTTTGCAAAAGCATCACCGAATGTACAGTGCGAGATACTCGATCTGGCTGAAGTTATTCCGCTCACATCTGATTATGTCAACAAGGCTGGCGTCTCTGCGCAGGTCAGCGTTCGCGCAGGGAATATGCTCCAGGACAATTATGGCGCGGGTTACGACATCATCATGTTGAACGCGATCTGCCATATGTTTTCCGACGGGCAGAACCGGGACATCTTCCACCGGGCCCGCAAAGCGTTGGCGCCAAACGGCCGCCTGGTTGTGCAGGACTTCATCCTCAATCCCGACAAGGCCGGGCCTCAACACGCGGCATTATTTTCAGTGAACATGCTTGTTGGCACCGACTGCGGCGCCAGCTACAGTGAAGCCGAATATGCAGACTGGATGAGGAGTGCAGGATTCGCCGAAATAAGCCGAATCAAGCTGCCCGGGCCCAGTGACCTGATAGTTGGCAGTGCGAAATAGGGTTGATGGCGTATAGCAAACTGCTCTAAGAACTTGTTGAAAAAGTGTTTTGAGAGTCTCGCGGAAAGTAAGAAAAACATCCCTCAGAGGCTAAAGCCCTCGGTTTTATTGAGTTCTATCGGCACGACTAAAGTCGTGCCCTTTCAAAACGCCGGTGCGAAATGAGTATTTCTACAAGTTCCTAAATCCATTGCAAGCTGAGCGGCTTTCTGTGAGGGACAAATCGATACGAGAACCTGCGTTCTCCGAGCATCAGGCCGCCGCATACGCTATATCCTTCAGAGACTGACAGCGCATGGCGGAGCGGAGCATGAACGCCGGCCACGCGAATCAGGTGTCCGGCCCCGCAGGCGCCGAGGCCCCGCGCGACCGCAGCCCATTCAAGAAATGTCAGCGCAAGAGCGCAAATTCTCATCAATAATAATCTGGCTCACTATCGGTTTTCCCTCTTATGAATTACGCCGGCCATTCCGGGGATTATTATTCACGGTCTTTTTCAATGGCAGCTACAATGCGCTTCTGCCTTCGATAAACGTTTGCAACTGCTATCGTCCAGAAAGGAACGAGATCGACGCCGGGTACAAGCTTGCCAACAAACGACGGTAAAAATTCCCAGTGCCATCCAAGAAGATACATCAACACGGCTCCGATGCAGAGATCCAGCGCGTCATCAACGGGCGATTCCGCTCCTTCGACAAACAAAGGAAAGACAACTATCTGAAGGGCATCCGCAATGATCGCCAGCACCATGGCGCCCCGTAGGCGCGGTCCCGGCGTAATTGTGAAGGTGCGGCGAATCATATCAGCCTGGTGTACTCATATTTTCTTTATCTGTCTATTTTACGATCTGAGCGCCGTCTCGCGCACTTTACCGTTCACATTTAAATTCTTAATCTGCGCGCAATGTTTTGCGTATGCGGAACTCTTTGTTAAGTTTGAGTCATGGATAGAATACAAACGCCGCCCAGCTCGCGTTCGGTTTTCCACGAGCACTCGTACACCCGGTTCTGGCTGGTCCGCGTCTGCGCGACCCTTTCAAATCAAATTGTCGCGGTGGCGGTGGGCTGGCAGATCTATTCACTCACGCACAGCACCTTCGCGCTTGGGATGGTGGGACTTGTGCAGTTTCTGCCGCTCGTGCTGTTGATGTTGGTCGTGGGGCATGTAGCGGACAGGTTTAATCGGAAAACGATTATTGCGAGCAGCGAAATCATAAAAGCGGGTACTGTTGGCTTCCTCGCGTTCGCGACTTTTCTGGGGCATTTGCATCCGGCCGGAATCTTCTGTGCGGCGGCGATAATCGGAGCGGCACAAGCCTTCGAAGGTCCGGCGACCCATTCGCTGGTTCCTGCACTGGTGGAGGAGCGACTGGTGCCGCAGGCAATAGCGTGGTCGTCCTCAGCCTTCCAGATGGCAGCAATTGTGGGTCCGGCGATGGGCGGCCTGCTGTATGTTATTGGAACACATATTCCCTATTCGGTTAGCGCGGTGCTAGGCCTTGCCGCTGCAATGCTCGCACTGTCGGTACGGCCCCGGCGGTTACCGGTTGCGGAAAGCGCAACAACAGCCGACTCGATCTTCTCCGGAATTCACTACATTCGGGATCACAAAAACATCCTGGGGGCGATCTCGCTGGATCTGTTTGCCGTGCTGCTGGGCGGCGCCACGGCGCTTTTGCCTGCTTTCGCTCGCGACATACTCCACACCGGTCCGTTGGGACTAGGTGTGCTGCGCCTGGCGCCTGCTGTCGGAGCGCTTGCGACGTCGGTTTTTCTGGCGCATCGTGCCACAGGGCGAAAGGCAGGCCTTGCAATGTTTGTCGCAGTGATCGTCTTTGGTCTTGCAACCGTTGGCTTTGCCCTCTCGCACTACCTTTGGCTTTCGGTCGCATTTCTGGTGATGATGGGGAGTGCCGATGTGGTGAGTGTAGTGATCCGGGCCACGCTCGTGCAGCTTGAAACGCCGAACGCAATGCGAGGCCGTGTCAGCGCGGTCAACTCGCTTTTTATCGGGACCTCGAACGAACTGGGCGAGTTCGAATCCGGTGTTACGGCCGCCTGCTTCGGATTGGTTCCGGCGACAGTCATCGGAGGAATAGGCAGTATCGTTATCGCACTCATATGGATGCGGCTATTTCCGGGGTTGCGTCGTATGGAACGACCGCACAAAGGCTGAGTGGGCATCTCACCGGCCTTCCGAACCTGCATTTTTCAAGCATGTCTATAGATTCTTTAATGTAATATCTGCGAAAATACGATAAAGAAATCATTTGGAATCCGTGCTGATTGAGTGAAATCGCCGTGCCAAGCGCTGGGATTGGTTCGGCTTGTTGGAATCAAAGTGTGGATTTCCATTCATGATTTGGGAATAGTAATTATTACCGCAGGGAATGGCTGAATCATCCGCGAAGCCCTGCTAAGGATTCAATGATTGCAACGAGCCATTCTCTCTCCACCGGCAGAAAGGCCACCGCGACGCAGGGCTGGACGCTGGCCTCGGCCAACTGGCTGGCGGCGGTTGCCGCCTCGGTGCTGGCTCCGGTTCTGCCCAAGATTACGCAGCACTTTCAAGGCACTCCTCACGTAGATGTATTGATATCGCTGGTGGCCACGCTGCCGGCGCTCTTTGTCGCTGTCGGAGCATGGCCGGCTGGATTATTGGCTGATCGCTTCGGCACGCGGCGGGTTCTGTTATTTGGAGTTGGAACTTATGGTTTTGTGGGATGCGCGCCGATAGTAATCGACTCTCTGCCAGACATTGTAATTACACGCGCCGGGGTGGGTATTGCTGAAGCAATTATTATGGTTTGCACCACCGCACTGGTGGCAGATTACTTTTATGGCAACGAGAGGGAACGATGGCTGGCGGTGCAAACCGGCGGCGGCGGCGCAGTTTCGGTGTTGATGATTGCGATAGGCGGATTGCTGGGGCACGGCAGTTGGCGTATTCCATTCATCATGTACGGATTGGGATTTATTTTCTTCCTGCTTTGCCTCTTCAAAACCTGGGAGCCATCCAGGGATGAAAAGATCGCCGCCGAACAAGCGGGAAACGAAGCGGAACATCCCTCTCCCACGCAGTCGGCAACGGAGAAGTACAACTGGGGGCCACTGGCCTGGATCAGTGTCATCACGCTGTTTTCCTGCACATCCTATTTCGTGATGATGATTCAACTCAGCTTTATCCTCACGGAGCGAGGAGTGACGGATTCGGGGACCATTGGATTGGGGTGCGCTTCCGCTGTGTTGTTCCTGCCTTTGGGATCGGTGGTTTTCAAACTGATGCGGTTGTCTGTGGCCGGTAAGCTTACGGTCAGTTTTACTCTTTCCGCAGTGGGCTTTTTTACACTCGCCCTGGCGCACAGTTTTCTTTTCACTGAGATTGGCGCGGCCATCAACGGCCTTGGCTCAGGCATTGTGCTGCCCACGCTGATTACCTGGGCGCTCACAAAGATGACCCCGGAGGTCAGGGCACGCGGAACCGGCATCTGGCAGACTTCCGTGTTTTTAGGAATGTTTCTCAGCCCGTTGAGCGTTCTTTTCCTGAAGAATACCCTGGGCTCTCTTAGCAAGGCGATTTTGGCCTTTGCAGTTGCTCTTTCATTTGCCGCTATCGCCGCCGTGCTCTCATGCATTCGCACCGGATTGCAAATTAAGTCGAGGCGAGTCGAGGCCGGCTGAGCAGAGTATGAATAATCAGGTCGAATTCATGTATCGACTGTAATAACTCGGAAGTAATAGGCCGTATGCCCCGGGGCATCCCGCAGCACGATTTAAGTTATACGCTCACACCGGCAAATTCCGCAACAAAAAAATATCCGCGCTATACGCGAACGATCATCACCTCAGTGGATTTCATAAGAGCCGCAGCCGTTTGCCCTTTGCGCAACTGCATTTCGCGTGCAGCATCGGCAGTAATAATCGATGTGACTCGCTGTTCCCCTATGGAAAGAACGATCATTGCCATTAGCCCGCTGATCTTGACATCGATGATTTTGCCAACCAGTTGATTGCGGCCGTTTACCGTGCGGAACCTTTCGCGCGAATCAATACGCGGCTTGGTGGAACTGGACTTTAACAACGACTTCGACTGCATCGACAACCTCAGCCGGGGGAGCATTACCATTTGCAGGCGGATATACCCAATGAATATTTGCGCACTCTCGGTGAACAGCCCCAGCCCTGGCAAATTCAAATCGACCCAACCCGACTGCTTCTGCTTGAAGATTGATAAAGGCTGCCCGTCCGACGTAAACTTCTTTGAGGAACAAAATGCCAAAAGCTTCTCAACAGCAACTTTCGCATTATGACTCATCCGGTCAGGCCGTCATGGTTGATGTCGGCGCCAAGACGCCCACACGCCGCACTGCCACCGCGTCGGCATTTGTTGAGCTATCCTCAACAGTTCTCGCCGCCTTGCCCACCAACCCCAAAGGCAATCCATTGGAAGTTGCTCGCTTTGCCGGTATTCAGGCTGCCAAGCGAACCTCCGATCTCATCCCCATGTGCCACCCGCTGGCGCTTTCACACGTCGACGTTCAGGCTGAAATTGTTGCTGGCGGTGTGCGCATCACCGCTACTGCCTCCACCGTTGGTCCTACTGGCGTCGAGATGGAAGCTCTCACTGCGGCTTCAGTGGCAGCCCTCACTGTCTACGACATGACCAAGGCTTTGGACAAAGCCATTGTCATTCGTAACATACAGCTTGATTCAAAATCTGGCGGCAAGAGTGGCGACTTTTCGCGCGGATGATCCAAGTCGCATGGTATCCAGGTTTGGCAGGGATTGCGGAACTTCTGGGTAATATTATCCTTCGCCGTCTCGTCCTGAATTCCCAATGAATCCACATAATTTGTATCTCAGCCGTTCAGAAGTGAATAATCATTATTCACTTGGCGACTACATTTACCTCAATTATGACAAAAGGTGCTCTTGAATCAGTAGACAATGCGACACACCTTTATTTTCTGCGTTAATACCAACGCAAAGTGCATAATAACCAACAAAGATTGGGCTATAATAGTACTTACCGAGAGAGAAAAATAGGAGTTTCATTTAAAGGAAATTCCTATCTCATTCTGCAAGATCCAGGCATCAAGGCTGAAAGTAATTGTCTTACTGCCGGAAAGGCGCATCTATGAGCCTTACCGATACTTATAACCGGAAGATAAGTTATCTTCGGCTGTCAGTTACGCACGATTGCAATCTTCGTTGCCGTTATTGTGTTCCGCACTACGATTTGCCCAAGCCATCCAAGCCCAGTTTGCTTTCCTACAACGATTTGTTCAGAGTGGCTCAACAATCTGCCCAATTGGGTATGCAAAAACTGCGCATAACGGGCGGCGAACCTCTGGTGCGCCCGGGCATCATTTCGTTTCTGGAGCGGCTTAAGGACATATCCGGACTCGGTGAAATTGTCCTGACAACAAACGCGATGCTGCTCAAGGAGATGGCTGCGTCTTTGCGCCACGCTGATGTCAAGCGGCTTAACATCAGCCTGGACTCACTCAAGCCTGAGGTTTTTACCGCGATGACCGGCGGCGGAAAACTCAATCGCGTGCTGGATGGAATTGCTGCCGCGGAACAGGCAGGATTTCCTCCGCCTCAGATCAATGTTGTGGTTTTGCGCGGCGTTAACGATGAGGAGATATTTGATTTTGCATCCATGGCTATCGACAAGGGATTGACAGTTCGCTTTATTGAGTACATGCCCGTCAATGGCGACAGCGACTGGAACAAATTGTATGTCAATAGCGATGAAATACTGAAGCGTTTGAGCGCTCATCATCAGTTGACGCCGCAGAAGCGCGCGGAAGGTGCGGGGCCGGCGCGCTATTTCCAACTGGATCACAGTTCTGCAAGAGTCGGAGTGATCAGTCCAGTCTCAAAACACTTCTGCGCCAGTTGCAACCGCATTCGCATCACCGCCGATGGGTTGGCGCGTGGATGTCTTTTCTCGCAGGAAGCGATTGACCTCAAACCTTACCTGTTAAGAGACGACGAGGCTCTGAGCGAGATTCTGAAAATTATCATCCGGGAGAAACCATTACGGCACAATCTTTCGGAAGGTTTTCATACGAACGAATTTGTTCCCATGTCGGCAATCGGAGGCTAGGGACTGCCGGCTTCTCCGAAATACTTGCATTATTTCATTCACATTCATTTACCTGAGGATACTGAAGATGAAGAAATCAATAAGTTGTGAACATGCTGTACAAGTGATTCCTGATGGCGCCTCCATCATGATTGGCGGATTCATGGGAGTGGGATCGCCGCACAGGTTGATTGCAGAATTGGTGCGGCAAGGGAAACGAGATCTGACAGTGATTGCCAACGATGCCGGTACACCTGGATATGGTGTGGGTCAGTTGGTCGAAGCCAAGCTTATCAAGAAGTTGATTGCATCGCATATCGGCTTGAATCCGGAAGCAGGGCGGCAGATGATTGCCGGCGAGATGGAAGTGGAACTCTGCCCGCAGGGCACGCTAGCTGAGCGGATCAGGGCCGGTGGATTCGGCCTGGGCGGCGTGCTGACTACGACCGGTCTGGGCACAACAGTTGCATTGAAAAAGCAAATAGTCGAGGTTGACGGAAAGAGCTTTTTGCTGGAGACGCCGCTCAAAGCCGATTTCTCACTGGTGGCTGCGCACCGGTCCGACTACTATGGCAACCTGGAATACTCGCTTACGGCACGGAACTTCAATGCGGTCATGGCTACAGCGGGCAATGTTGTGATCGCTGAGCCGGATCATATTGTTCCGGTCGGCGTGATTCCACCGGATTCGGTTGCAACCCCGTTTGTGTGCATACATCACATCATCGAAAGGGCTCACTAAGATGGACGATAAAGTCGTAATTGCGAAACGCGTCGCGTTGGAATTGAAGGATGGCGATCTGGTTAACCTCGGAATCGGCCTGCCTACTACCGTGCCAAATTATTTGACTCCAGGTACCGAGGTCTATTTTCAATCCGAAAATGGAATTATTGGATTGGCGTCTATTCCTGGTCAGGGAATGGAAGAACCATCACTGACTGATGCCGGCGGTGGCTATGTCGGCGCAATTCCCGGCGCGGCCAGCATCGATAGTTGCCTTTCGTTTGGGTTAATCCGTGGCGGCCATCTCGATCTCACGGTGCTCGGTGGCCTGGAAGTTGATGAAGAGGGTCATCTCGCCAACTGGATGATTCCCGGAAAGATGGTTCCGGGAATGGGCGGAGCAATGGACCTGGTGACCGGCGCCAAGAGGGTGATCGTTGCCATGACGCATACCGCCAAAGGCCGTCCGAAGATTCTGAAGCGCTGCTCGCTTCCGTTGACTTCGACGCGGCGGGTCAGCCTGATTGTTACCGAACTTGCCGTGATTGAGCCGACCGAGAAGGGACTCGTGTTGCGCGAGTTGGCTGAAGGGGTTACCAAAGAGCAGGTGATTGCTGCCACCGAGGCCACGTTGATCATTCCTGAACACGTCCCGGTCATGCGGTCCTGTTAGAACGGATGTTGCGGCAATGATAATCGGGGACAATTTACTCGGTTGAAGGGTGGCGGCGATGACGATGATTTCGGACCTTGGGACGCTGCTTGAAGAGACGGCTTCTCTGCACAAACATCTCTGCCCGCGCCAGGTGCTCGGCGTGCGGCTGGGGATGTTTGCCGCGGAGATGTTTCCGTTCGAACTGCCTCAGGGCGATAAGCGGCTGATTGCCTTTGTCGAGACAGATGGTTGTTTTGCCGATGGAGTGAGCGTGGCGACCGGATGTACCATCGGACACCGGACGATGCGCATCGTGGACTACGGAAAAGTCGCGGTCACACTGGTCGATTCAAAGACCCTGCAGGCTGTACGAATCATTCCGACGCTGGATTCGCGTGAACGCGCAGTTGCCTGCGCCTCTGAAGCAAAAAGCCGTTGGCATGCACAACTGGAAGCCTACCAGCGGATTCCGAATGAAGAACTGTTTGTCCACCAGGAGGTCACGCTGAACCTGGATCTAGCCGCGATTATCGGCAAATCCGGCACGCGCGTTGCCTGCGCCTTGTGCGGAGAAGACATTATCAATCAGCGCGAGGTCATGAAAGATGGACAGCTCCTGTGCCAGAGTTGCGCCGGAAATAGCTATTGGAGACTGAAGTAATAGATAAGCAATACAAACGCAACACGACCGCGCCTGACGCAAGCATTATTTTATCTGTTCATACATTTGGTGTTTTCCCCCATCACGGCATTGAGCAGTCTGTTCTGCTACCATATGGTCATGATTTTGGAGCATGGCAAGGGGGAACTCAATCATGACAGTCTCAAAAACGTCTTCATCTAAAACTTCGGCTCGACCAATTCGTGTAGGCGTAGTGGGTTTGGGCAGAATGGGGATGATACACGCGCTCCACATTCACGAGCTTGCGCGGGAGTCTGGTTTATGCCGGCTATCATGCGTTTCAACTCTCGACAAGCAAGCCGCTGACAGGTTTCATTCAATGATCGATCCATCGACGCCCGTTTTCGGCGATATCGAGGCACTCGTCAACTCCAACACCTGCGACGTCGCAGTTATCGCCACAAATACAGAGCTGCATCGTAAGCATGCGCTGATGATGATTGAGGCCGGACACCGCGTTTTTGTTGAAAAGCCTCTCACCGGAACGTTGAGTGGTGATCGCGAGTTTGCCGCTTTTCTCGAGCGTGAGCACCCAAATGCATTGATGCTCGGCTTCCAGCGGCGCTTTGATGCTCCGCTGCTCTATGCAAAGCAGTTGATTGATTCGGGCGCAATCGGCCGCGTGTTCAAGATTTATTCCGCGCTTGAAGACTCGGGCCCGGCGCCAAACGGATTCAACAGCCCCGGTATTCTTCCGGATATGGCAATTCACAATGTTGATGAAATTGTCTGGTTTACGGGACGCAAACCGGTCTCGGCCCTGGCAATTGGCTCAAGAATTTACAGCCACAGCCATACCACTTGCCAGGAAGACTTCGACGACGCCTTGATGCTGCTCGACTTCGGAGATGAACTCATTGGGCAGCTTCAGGTCACGCGCAATCACGTCTCTGGTTATCGCGGCGAAACCATTGTTTTTGGAGAGAAGGGACAAATTCACCTGGGGCGCTTCAATCAAAAACTTCGCGAGGTCATTGTAGAGGCCTATGGAACACGGGATGCAAAGCAGCCCATCGCCTGCAAAACCTTTGAAGCGCGTCAATATGACCAGCCGCTTCCGGAGTTTATAGATCGTTTTGGCGCGGCGTACAAGGAGGAGCTGAGAGTTTTCCTCGAGTGTTGCCGAAGCGGCCAGCCATTCCCGATAACTCATCGTGACGGTTTGTGTGCGCAGGAGATTATTGCAGGAGCCATGAAAGGCTGTATCCGGAAGGAAGATATGACCGCGATTAGTTATTCTCCGCTGATTTGAGCTTTGCGGCGTCGGCGCGCTGCTATTCTTTCACCGTCACGGTAATCTTGCGCGCGTCGCCGCCGGCGGATGTTATTGCTATCTCGCCGGTGGCTTTTTTGCGGATACTTTTGAATTTCTCGCCCCACTCAACTAATACCAGCGCATCGGGAGTTAGTAACTCGTCCAGCCCCAGAGTTTCTAACTGCCGCTCGCCTTCCAGCCGATACACATCCAGATGATAAAGCTTCACCGGCTTGCCTGCCTGCGCGCCGTCGTATTCGTGAATAAGGGTAAATGTAGGGCTGGTCACTTCGTCAGCCTCGGCTGCATCCAAAGCCTGAGCAATGCCTTTCACCAGCGTGGTTTTACCGGTGCCCAAGTCGCCGCGCAAAATCATCAGCTGGGGGGGGGACAGCAATTTCGCCAGTTTGCGGCCCACTTCAATCGTGTCCGCACCGCTCTTGGTGGTGAATTCGTGCTTCTGAACGGACTCCGGAGCTGCGGCAGCGGTCATTTGTCTTCCTCAGGCGAAGGCTCGGCGTCAGGCAACTCCACCGGCAACCCCTGTATCCAAAGATATCCGCTCAGACCACGGGATTGAAAGCGAAAAGCCTGTGCAAGATGAGAAAGACAATCTGTAGCCAGCAACGTGTGTTCGTCGTCACTCTCCACCGCCATATCGGCAGCCAAACCATGCAAATAAACCGCAACCTCCACTGCCCGGGCAACATCCGCCGGGTACTGCGCTAGCAGCCCAGCAATCAACCCGGTGAGCAGATCGCCGCTCCCGCCCTTGGCCATGCCGGGATTGCCGGTCGTGTTTACTGCGATGCGGCCATCGGGGTGAGCAATAAGCGTACGCGCCCCTTTCAACACCAGCGTAACCCCGTTGCGCTGTGCAAAGCTCCGTGCCACCTCGAGCCGGTTGGCCTGCACCTCGGCCACAGAAATTCCCGCCAGCCGCGCCATCTCGCCTGGATGCGGCGTCAGCACCAGTGTTCTTCCTTGGGCGAGTTTTCCCAGCAACGTTGGCTCTGCAGCCAGAATATTCAGAGCATCTGCGTCGATTACCACCGGAATCTGAGTCGCAGAAAGCAGTCCGATGGTGAATTTCATCGTCTCTGCGTTCTGCCCCATGCCGGGGCCAATCGCCAGCACCGTCTTGCCTGCCGTCAGTTCAGAAAGAAACTCCGGCGCGAGGTTTTTCACGGAGATGCAGCCTGTCTCTGTTGCAGCAAGCGGCCAGGTCATCAACTCCGGCGCTACCGCCGCTGCCAGCGCGAGCATGGGAGCTGGGACGGCCGCAGTCACCAGCCCAGCCCCGGCCCGCAACGCCCCCAGCGCCGCTATCGCTGGCGCGCCGGATTTGCCTCCCGCTGTCCCCAGCGTTCCGCCCACCACCAGCACGTGCCCAAAGTTGCCTTTGTTTGCCGCTGCCGGGCGCGCTCTTCGCGTCAGCGCGAGCGACGATCCCGCCCAGGTCAAATTCAAGCCCGATACAATTGCTTCTTCTGGAGAACCAATCGGCGCTACCGCAATAGGCTGCGCCCAGTGTTGCGTGAGCTGCCCAAAAACATGAGCCGGCTTGGGCGCGGTAAAAGTAATTACCGCATCGGCAGGGAAGACCGGGCTGTCAATGGTTGCATGGGTCTCGTCAGCAGGCCAGCCAGAGGGCAAGTCCACCGCCAGCACCGGCGCACGGCTTGCCTCAACCATTTTGAGCGCTGCCAGCGCCAATCCCCTCAGCGGCGGCTTAAAACCTGTTCCCACCACGGCGTCGATAATCAGATCAGTATCAAACGCAGCTTTGTCCCGCGCCAGTTCTGCGGCTGTCTCAATGATGTGGATTTTTCCGTGCTCGGGGCAAGTCAACTCCTGCCAGGCATAGCCCGCGTCGCCGGATAGCCCATCGCGCGCGCCCAGCAGCAGTGTGGTCACCTCCAGCCCCGCCTTTGACAGCAGCCACGCCGCCATCATTCCATCGCCGCCGTTGTTGCCACGCCCGCACAGCACCGTCACTCGCTGCGCCCAGGGAAACTCCTGCACAGCAAAGGCTGCCACAGCCGATGAAGCCGCCCGCATCAGGTCCAGTGATGGCACACCATATCGCTCAGTCGTCGAGCGATCGCAGGCCTGCATCTCTTCAGCGGAAAGAACTCGCATGGCAACCATGATACGACAGGGATCAGGGATTAGCTAAAAGAGAAGGACACTCTTGCCAGGAACCTGATTTCTCTTTTGACGCTATAGGCATGAAAAGATGCCGATTCGATTCCAGGGAATGTAGAGTGCCTTTAATGCAGGGCCTCTTGCGCCTTCGTTGACGGAGGCGGCTTGCATTCCTCTTGCTTGCTCACTTCAAGCACGGTAATCGGCATTTCCTGATTTCCCGCGACGAGTTCTAGCCCCAGCGCTTCTTTTAGAACGGCGTTCACGCTGTCAACGTCTCCTCCGGCAACTTTGAAGCGCGCGTCAAACGTTCCCTCGATGCCGGTTTCGTTGATTACTGGATTCTCAAGCCCGGTTGCCAGTACATAAGCGAGATCGTCCATTGTCCCATTCATCAGGATGAAGATTCCATGCCAGCAGCCCCGCTTCACCTTGCGTGTCGAAGCCGACGGACTAAGCAGCTTCTTGCTCGCATCGGTCGCCCGAAGAATATACGCGCGGCCGCTCACGGTCTTCGGCTGAATTCGCAAATGCAATGCGGAAAGAACGGCTTGCTGAACGACCGAAGTGGTGACAGCATGGGGCACGTCAACGAAGTTCATGCGGAGGTCATAGCGCCCATCCGGCAGTGGATCCTTGAGAACATACCGATTCTCGAAAACGTCAAAGGCGTTGGTCATGAGGCCGTCGGCATCGTTTCCAAGAAAATCCGTGCCGGTCGGTGGGTGGTTGACCTGGGACGGCTTGGCGTCGGGCGCGGCCTTGCTCACGGACACAGCGAAGAGCGGGCGCAATGTGGTGTCCACGTTGGCTGCAGCGTCTGACGATGCGATCTCCATCGCTGGCTTGAACGTCACACTCTTTCCTTCAGCCACGGCCTGCAGATCGGCGGCGCTCACCGAATCGATTTCCGTTACAGCAACGATCTTTCCGTTCCCATCGACGATGATGGTCGTTGGTCTGGAGGTGATCCCATACCACGCAAAGACTGCCCCCGAGGAATCGACTCCGACCCAGCCGGACATCTTCTTCCTGGTCAGAAATGTCTTTACGGCATTCAGGTCTTCGTCGTCGATGGAGATAAATTGGAATTTCTCCGGATCGAGCGTCTTCACAAGCTGATTGAGATGAGGAAGGCTTGCGATACACGGAGAACACCAGGTGGCCCAGAACTCCAGTACAACGACCTTGCCCTTCAAGCTTGCCCAGTCTGCTTTGGCTCCCGGAGACGCTTGTATAAGTTCCATTGAATCCAACGGCGGAGCAGGAGTGCCCTTTTCCGGATGCGCCCACAGAGAAACCGTTCCAAGCATGGCCGCAACAAGCGTAACAATGCTGCTTCGCAGGGCGGCGCGAAAGTGCGCACATCCGAAGACTGATTGCATTTCTCCCCCACGGAATAGGCAATACACATTCTACACTCGAATCTGAAAGGAACGATCCATATTGAATTGCTGGCCAGTGTCCATGGAGACTTGCCCGCTGCCATCAACGCGCCATCAGCACCAGCAGCCACCCATTCAACCCTGCAACTAAAGCAGCCACAAACCACGAGAGTCCTTGCAGCCAGCGGGCATTCACAAACTCGCCCATGATCTTGCGGTTGCCGGTAAAAATCACCAACGGAACAACAGCAAAGCTCAGTTGCAGCGACAGGATCACCTGGCTAAGAATCAACAGCTTCTCCGTGCCCTGCTCTCCGGTCACAGCGACCACGATGATGGTGGGAATAATGGCCAGCGAGCGCGTAATCAGCCTTCGCAGCCAGGGGGACACCTTGAGGTGGATAAAGCCCTCCATCACCACCTGGCCGGCCAGCGTGCCGGTGATCGACGAATTCTGTCCGCTGGCCAGCAGGGCGACGGCAAACAGCGTGCTTGCCCCGGCAGCACCCAGCAGCGGGCTCAGCAGTTTGTACGCATCCTGAATAGCGGCAACGTCATACATTCCGCGACGATTAAAGACCGCCGCCGCCACTATCAGGATTGCTGCATTCACAAACAACGCCATGGTGAGAGCCAGCGCGGAGTCAATATTGGCCATTTGAATGGCCTCGCGCTTGCCTTCGGATGTCCGCTCGTAATTGCGACTCTGCACAATGGAGGAATGAAGATAAAGGTTATGCGGCATTACAGTAGCGCCTAGAATGCCGATGGCAATGTACAGCATTCCGGGGTTGGTCACAATTGACGGCGCAGGCAACAGCAGGCTCTTCAGAGCCACCCAGTGATCCGGCCGGGAGAGCACAACCTGCACCAGGAACAGCACAGTTATCGTGCCGATCAGCGCAATGACCAGCGCCTCAATGTAGCGGAAGCCCCAGCGCTGCAAAAGGAGAATCAGCAGCACGTCGGTCCCGGTGATCAGCACGCCGTAAATCAGCGGGATATGAAAGAGAAGCTCCAGCGCAATCGCCGAGCCAATCACCTCGGCCAGATCGCAGGCCGCAATGGCAATCTCCGCGCCAATCCACAACGCGTAGCTCACCTTCGGCCCGTAGCTCTGGTGGCACATCTGCGCCAGATCGCGTTCAGTGGCCACACCCAATTTCAAGCTCAGGCTTTGCAGCAAAATGGCCATCAGGTTCGAGGCCATGATCATGAACAGGAGGGAGTAGCCGAAGCGCGAGCCGCCGGCAATGTCCGTGGCCCAGTTTCCGGGGTCCATGTAACCGACGGAGATGAGAAATCCCGGTCCCAGAAACCCGAGCAGCCGACGCCAGAACTGCGGCGCGCGGGAAACGCCAACTGTCGCATGAACCTCTGGCAGCGAGGGAACCTGGTGCTCCGGCCCCGGCAAAAGCCCTGGGATGACTGGCAGAGGCGGCTCGACAATAGCGCTCATGAATTGAGTATGCCACAACTTATTAACTATGGTTAATGCACAGCGTTGAAATTTTTTCTGCGGGCTGCTCGATTCGGCCTTTTTCCGGAGAGATCCTGCGGCATTCGTGGATGAAGAAAGCAGCGAAAGAGGGCTAATAACTGCCCAAAACGCCTCCAAACTGCCATTTTTGACTGAAAAACGGGCAAAATCAGCGGTAAAAGTTTACAAATTCGCCAACAGGAGAATTTGCAAAATGTTGATAATAGATAAGTTACCGGCGACTGGCGGGGCGAAAAACGGCCTCAACAGGGAGGGGGGGGTACGG
>Ga0316217_10002603_pt1 | contig 21513 bp, 18 predicted proteins | sample 1anoAmetaG_FD_203633 | JGI IMG/M metagenome (GOLD analysis project Ga0316217, IMG submission 203633) | Freshwater microbial communities from Trout Bog Lake, Wisconsin, USA - 1anoA | ecosystem: Environmental > Aquatic > Freshwater > Lake > Hypolimnion/Profundal zone | place: USA: Wisconsin...
TGGCTGCCCATTGCTGATCGCTCAACCAAAACTCTGAAGACATGACGCCAACCTCCAATCGGAGAATCGAACCATGCTTTGCATCAGACAATCAATAGCGTGATTGAGTTTAGAGCCTGGAGCATTTTGCGGGCGAAGTGGATACCGGTTCGTCGCAGAAAATGCTATAAATATATAGGGTTATGAGCATAATCCGATCCAGTTTGGTCGGATTATGCTCTAGGCCGCCTGATCGACATTCTAGAGCCTCGCGCCATAGTTTTCCGATGTGCGGGCGATTCGATACCAGTCAGTTGACGTGGCAGGAGCTGTTTGAGGCCCTTTCTGTCTTTCTTGACGTCAAGACTTCGCCCCAGAATCTGCAGCCAGACCCAGATGTTCGTCCGACTACGGATCAATGGCTGGCGCGTGTCGAGGATGGCGCGATCTCGCTCGTGAAAGCCCGCTGGGGTCTCGTGCCGCATTGGCGAAGTGGAAAGCCGCTGAAAGACACCGCCAAGGGCGCAGACGACGGGTTCAAGCTGACCACCTTCAACTGTCGTGTGGAAAATTTTCTGCCAGGCGCCAAGCGCTCCGCCGTGTTCGCCGACGCTTTTGCAAAACGTCGCCGCCTGGTCCCCGCGTCCGCCTGGTACGAATGGACCGGGCCCAAGGACCATCGGGTCAAGCATCGCTTCCAGCGTTCGGACGGAGGGGCGATCTGGTTCGCCGGGCTGTGGGATCATTGCGTCGCCACAGATGTGGGGGCCTTTGACAGCTTCACCCTGCTGACCGCGCCGTCGTCTGGTCGCCTGGCGGACTATCATGACCGCGCGCCTCTGTGTCTTGAGCCTGAGGATTGGGCCGCCTGGTTGTCCAAGGATCCTCCACCCCAGGCGCTTTTGACCAACATCCGCCCGGAACGGTTCGACGTTCGGCCCCAATAATGCGTACGCTTGCCAGTCCGTCTAAGATGTGCACACATAATGCATATGCATCTTGAGCCTTCGCCCCTTCAACTGCCCTGTGCATGCACGAGCCTGCGAAAGGCGGCGCGAGCCTTAAGCCGGATCTATGACGAGGCGCTCGCGTCCGTGGGCATGACGGCGTCTCAGCTCGCCATCCTCCGCGCGATCGATCGCGCCGGCGAGGAGGGCGCCGCCCTCAGCCAGCTGGCGGACGGGCTCGTCATGGAGAAAACGTCCCTTTACCGCGGCCTTGGGCCGTTGTTGCGAGCGGGCTGGATCGAGGTCGGCACCGCCGCGAAGGGCCGCGCAAAGGTCGCAAGGCTGACAGGACCAGGCCGTCTGGCGCTGGAGGGCGCAGCCGAGCCTTGGGAGCGCGCTCAATCCCGCGTCGTGGAAGCGTTCGGGCCGGCGCGCTGGGCGGCGCTACAACCAGATGTCGCCGCACTCGCCGAGACCGGCGTGCGACTTCAAGCTTGAGGATTGTGAAACGATGAGCCTGGACCCGGAAGACTGGTCAGCCGTGCATGTACTGGGCCGGCGCATGGTCGACGACATGATCGACTATCAGAAAACGGTCCGGGAACGACCCGCCTGGCGGCCCATGCCCGCCGAGGTGAAGGCGCGCCTGGCCGAGCCGCTGCCTGTGCATGGCGCGCCGCTTGAGGACGTCTATGAGGCGTTTCGACGCGACGTCGCGACCTATCCTACGGGCAACATCCACCCCAGATTCTGGGGATGGGTGATGGGCACAGGCTCCATCACCGGAATGTTCGCGGAGATGTTGGCGGCGGGGATGAACGCCCATGTGGCGGGCTATGACCAGTCGGCCTCGGTGGTGGAGCGGCAGGTGCTCGACTGGCTGAAGGAATCCCTGGGATTTCCCCCGTCAGCCAGCGGCGTGCTGGTCAGCGGGGGAACCGCCGCCAATCTGAACGGACTTCTTTCGGCGCGCGCCGCCAAGGCGGGCTGGGACATTCGCGAGGAGGGACTGCACGCCGGGCCGCCGCTGACGGTCTATGGCAGCAGCGAGACACACGGCTGGGCCGCCAAGGCCTGCGACACCATGGGGATGGGGCGCAAGGCCTTCCGCAAGGTCCCGGTGGACGCACACTATCGGATCGACCTTGAGGCCTGCGCAAGGATGATCGAGGCGGATATCGCTGCGGGCTATCGGCCGATCGCGATCATTGGCAATGCGGGCACCGTCAATACCGCAGCCATTGATGATCTGCACGGCGTCCGGGTGTTGGCGGATCGGTTCAATTTGTGGTTTCACGTCGATGGCGCCTTCGGCTCGCTCGCCGCCTGGTCGCCCAGCCGGGACCTGGTCGCCGGCCAGGAGTTGGCGGACTCGATCGCCTTTGATCTGCACAAGTGGGGCTATATGCCTTACGAGGTCGGGGTCGCCTTGACCCGAGACGGAGACGCCCAGCTCAAAGCCTTCGGCGCAGCGCAAGGATCGGCGGCCTATCTCAAATCGTCGGAAAAGGGCATTTCCGTCGACACGACCTATTTCGCAGACCGGGGTCTGCAGCTCTCCCGAGGTTTTCGCGCCCTGAAGGTGTGGTTCTCCTTGAAGGAGCAAGGCCTGACCCGCCTGGGCGAGGCGATCCAGACCAATATCGATCAGGCGAAGTATCTGGGGAAGCGTGTCGAGGAACGGCCTGAGCTCGAACTCCTTGCGCCGGTCAGCCTGAACGCCGTCTGTTTTCGTTATCTGGCCAAGGGCTTCAGCGCCGCCGCGCTCAATGATCTGAACCTTGAGATTCTCGCTCAGCTTCAGGTGCGCGGAATTGCCGTGCCGTCCCAGACCCTTTTGTCGGACCGATTTGCGATCCGCGTCTGCATCACCAATCACCGGTCAGAGTTGCAGGACTTCGATGCGCTGGTTGATGCGGTCGTCGCTATCGGCGCGGAGCTGACGACCGGCGCGCCTGCTGGCTGAGCGTTTCACGAATCGGAGCGATGAACCGACTCTGAGGCCTTGAAGTGAAACTGGGCCGCGATCATCAGAGCCTTGAACGGTCGCATGACGCCGAGTGAGAGCGCGACCGTGATCGGGATCCAGATCGACAGCACCACGGCGACCGGCAAATTGGCGTTCAGTTCGGTAAACAATAGACCGGCGCAACCGATGGCCCCGACGAGCAGCAGAATGAAGACGACCGGGCCGTCGCCGGACTCGGCCTTTGAGAGGTCCGCCGAGCAGACGCGGCAGGTCTGCCTGACTTTCAGAAAGCCGTCGAACAGCGGCCCCTTCCCGCAGATCGGGCAACGACACAGAAGGCCTGCGAGGATCGGGTTGGGCGATGTCACGGGAGGGTCCTTTCCGGCGCGCTTCTGAGCCATTTCGCCGCGGAGATCTTAAAAATGACAGGCGCTGAGTATGGCATGTTTTTCTTCGCCGATGGAGCGCCTTGGATGCGATGCGCGCTTGATCGTTCGCATTGACGAAACGGCGTCTACCGACCAAACCGGCGAAGCGCGACCGCCAGTGTCCGGAACCGAACATGAGCCTGCCTATCCCCATCGGCGTTGTCGGACTTGGCAAGATCGCGACAGATCAACATCTGCCCGCCCTGCGCGCCGATCCGAACTTTCAGCTGACCGCCGGCGTTGATCCGCGCGAAAGCGATGCGGACCTTCCGCAGTATGCGAGCCTGGCGCAGATGCTTGATGCTCACCCGAAGATCAGCGCCGTCAGCCTCTGCACGCCGCCGCAGGTGCGGTACGATCTTGCCAAGACCGCTCTCGATCGGGGCAAGCACGTCTTCCTGGAAAAGCCGCCCGGCGCGACGCTCGGCGAAGTCGAACGTCTGCGCCTGCGCGCCGAGGCGGTGGGGGCGACCTTGTTTGCGAGTTGGCACTCAAGATATGCGGCGGGCGTGCCTTCGGCCCGTGATTGGCTGAAGACCCGAAAGGTCCGATCTGTGCGGATCGACTGGCGGGAAGATGTGCGACGCTGGCATCCGGGGCAAGACTGGATCTGGGCGCCGGGGGGGCTTGGCGTGTTCGACCCGGGCGTCAACGCCCTTTCCATTGCAACGGAGATTCTGCCCAGTGCGCTCATTCTGAAGTCGGCGCGACTTGAGTTTCCACAAAGCCGGGATGCGCCGATCGCCGCCGACCTGTCCTTTGTTTGCGAAGATGGCGCGGCGGCGACGGCGGCGTTTGACTGGCGAGAGGAGGGGCCTCAGATCTGGGACATCGTCGTCGAGACGGACGAGGGACCCTTGCGCCTCTCTGACGGGGGCGCGCGACTGACGATTAACGGCGCGCAGGTTCAGATGCCCGCCGCTTCGGAATATGCCGGCCTCTACCGAAGGTTCGCAGACCTGATCGAGCAGGGAAGGTCCGAGGTCGACGTCCGGCCGCTGCAACTTGTGGCTGACGCTTTCCTGATCGGGCAGCGCATCACGACCGCTCCCTTCAACGACTAAAGCATTTTGCGGGCGAAGTGGACACCGGTTCGTCGCAGAAAATGGCTTAGTTATAGAAGCTTATCGGCAAAATCCGATTCAATCGGATCGGATTTTGCTCTGGGACGCTCGCCGTTCCGAACGCCCGGCGCCTGGTAACCGACAGTCATCCACACGCAAGCCTGACTTCAACCCTTTCCAATTTGCCAATGTTCTGCTTTTGTTCTTGCGCAATCGGTGGCAAGCAAGAGGACGAGATGGGGGATCATATTTTCGAGCTCGGACCCAAGGATGGACGTTTTATTCGGACAGGCGGCGTTTATGTTCTGACCCGCAGACGGTGGGACCAGACGACGGAGGCCCTGTTCGTGGGTGAGGCCGAAGTGATCGCGAGCGCCGTCGGGCCAGGACACCCCGTCTGGAAGGATGCTCTGGCGCTTGGGCTGAGCGGGCTCCTGGTCGTGCTGGAAGACGACCCCCATCGCCGGCGAAGGTTTGCGGCGGCGTTGGAAGCTACCCTCACCCCCGTTCTCAATTCCCGCAGGTCCGATCGGCCTGCAAACTTGTCTCACGCCTTTCCGAAAGCTGCGTCTCTGACACTGGAGGGCGTCCGCCACTAGTTCAGTGCCAACGCCTGCAAATTCCGTCCTTTGAGGACGTTTGGCTTTCGAACTCAGCCGGCGTCGCGATAGTGTGCGCCGCCAACCTTCGCCTCAAGGAACCACAGTCATGTCCGCCAAGTCCCTGACCCACGAACTCTTTTCCCTGAAGGGCCGAACCGCGCTCGTCACCGGCGGGTCGCGCGGGATCGGCAGGATGATCGCGCAAGGGTTCCTCGAGATGGGCGCCCGGGTCTACGTCTCGTCCCGCAAGGCGCAGGCCTGTATCGACACCGCCAAGGACCTGTCCGCATTCGGCGACTGCCGTCCCTTGCCCGGAGATGTGTCCACCGTGCAGGGCGTGCAGGCGCTCGCATCCGCCTACAGCCGCCACGAAACGACGCTGGACATCCTCGTCAACAACGCTGGCGCAGCTTGGCTCGCGCCTTTCGACGAGTTTCCGGAAAAAGGCTGGGACAAGGTGATGGACGTCAATGTGAAGGGCGTCTTTTTCCTCACCCAGGCCCTGATCGGGCCCCTTCGCGCCGCGGCCGTCCAGCGTCACCGGCCTTCCAAGGTGATTAATGTTGCGTCCGTGGATGGATTGTTCGTCAATCCGCAGGAGACCTATTCCTACGGCGCGTCCAAGGCCGCCGTCATCATGCTGACGCGGCGCATGGCGCTGAAGCTGGCGCCGGATCAGGTCATGGTGTCCGCCATCGCGCCGGGCGCCTTTCCGTCGGACATGAATGTCGCGGCCCGCGACCATGGGGACGCGATCGCCAAGGCTATTCCATCGGGACGGGTGGGCGTCGATGAAGACATGGCGGGGGCGGCTATCTATCTTGCCTCCAAGGCTGGGGACTATGTGTCAGGCGCGGTGGTGGTCGTCGACGGCGGGGTCACGCTGGTGAACGCGTCCGCATCGATGGCGGATTGATCTGGTGGCGAAGGGACTGGCCGGTCTGATCCTCGCGGGCGGCCGGTCGGTGCGTCTTGGGCAGGAAAAGGCGGTCGCGATCTGGCGAGGGGCGCCCCTGATCGCCCATGTCGCCAGGCGTCTTTCAATGTGCGAAGGGCCAGCGGTCAGCGCAAAGCTTGGCAGCGGCGCGGCCGCTTGGGCGACGGCGCGGGGCCTGCCCGTCCTGCCGGATCCGAAAGACGCGCCGGATGGTCCCTTGAGCGGCATCCGGGAGGGGCTGCGATGGGCCGCAAGGTCCGGCCTCGACAGGCTGGCCATCGCGCCCTGCGACACCCCCGCTCTGCCGGAGGACGTAGTCGCGCAGCTATCCGCACGGCTTAGGTCAGAGGCGGCAGCCGTGGTTGCTGAAACCCCGGGCGGCCTTCAGCCCCTGATCGCCATCTTGAGGGTCGAGCCTGTCCTTTGCGCTCTGGACGACATGATGTCCGGCGGTGCGCACCCGCCGGTGCGGATGTTATACGCCGCCACGGACGCCCTCGCCGTCCCCTTTGACGCCGCATCGCCCTTCGCCAACCTCAATCGACCGCAGGATTTCGATGACATGGGCGGACATGAGTGAATTCGATAGGCCGATGGCGATTTGGCCATGGGATCGGAATTCAAACCGGCCCTGTTTTCACCTAGCTTAGAGAGCGATAGGGTTGCGGCGGAACGTCAGACGTCGTTCAACCTTCCCATCTTCGAACGGAAGCCCGTTTCATCCATGTCGCAAACTCCCCTGACAGAACCCTTTGACATTGCGGTCATCGGCGGCGGCGTGAACGGTTGCGGCGTGGCCCGGGACGCGCAGGGTCGGGGCGCGCGGGCGGTCCTGTTCGAGAAGGGCGATCTCGCCGGCGCGACATCGTCGGCGTCGACCAAGCTGATCCATGGCGGCCTTCGGTATCTCGAACACTACGAGTTCCGCCTTGTGCGCGAAGCCCTGATGGAGCGAGAAGTGCTCTGGGCCATGGCGCCGCACATCATCTGGCCGCTACGCTTCGTGCTCCCGCACCACAAGGACCTGCGGCCCGCCTGGCTCCTGCGCCTGGGCCTGTTCCTTTACGACTATATCGGCGGCCGCAAGCAGCTGCCGGCGACCAAGACCCTGCGCCTCGCCACGGACAGGACGGGCGCAGGCTTGAGAGACGGGTTCACCCTGGGCTTTGAGTATTCGGACTGCTGGGTCGAGGATTCCCGGCTTGTGGTCCTAAGCGCGAAGGACGCGGCCGAACGCGGCGCCGACATCCGCCCCAGAACCGAGATCACAAGGATTGAGCGCCTTCCCGATCGCTGGCGTCTGACGTCTGTGCGCGGCGACGAGACCACGACGACCGAGGCGAAGATCCTGATCAATACCGCCGGGCCCTGGGTCGGACAGGTGCTGGCCATGACCGGGGTGAACACACCGGCGAAGGTGCGGCTGGTCAAGGGCAGCCATGTCGTGGTCAAGCGCCTGTTCGACCATGACCGCGCCTATATCTTCCAGAACGGCGACGGCCGCATCGTCTTCGCGATTCCCTATGAGACCGATTTCACCCTGATCGGCACGACGGACCAGGACTACCAGGGCGACCCCGCCAAGGTGACCGCCTCGCCGGAAGAGACGGCCTATCTGTGCGCCGCCGTCAGCGAATATCTGAAGACGCAGGTTTCGCCCGCCGACGTGGTCTGGTCCTATGCCGGGGTTCGGCCTTTGATGGACGACGGCTCGGGTAAGCCTGAAGAGGCGACGCGGGACTATGTGCTCGAGCTCAACACCCTTGGCGGCGCACCGGTCGTGTCGGTCTTCGGCGGCAAGATCACGACGGCGCGGCGGCTTGCTGAATCCGTGATCGACAAGTTGAAGGGCCTTTCGCCCATCGCCGACCTGCCCAGCTGGACGGGGCGCGAACCCCTGCCCGGCGGGGATTTCCCCATGACGGGCTTCGAGGCCCTCGTGCATGATCTGGGCGTCGACTACCCCTGGGCGGAGCCTGGGCTGGTGCGGCGGCTTGCGCGGGCCTATGGCGTGCGCGCCCGCCGGATCCTGACCGGCGCGACGTCAATGGCCGATCTTGGCGAGACGTTTGGGGCGGGCCTGACCGCGCGGGAGGTCGACTATCTTCGTAAGGAGGAGTGGGCGACCACGGCGGACGATATTCTGTGGCGACGGTCGAAACTGGGCTTGAGGTTCTCCCCTGCCCAGAAGGAGAGGCTCGCCGCCTATCTGCAACCCGTCGCCGGATCCGTCTGATGAGCCGCTATATCCTCGCCCTCGATCAGGGCACCACATCGTCTCGCGCCTTGATCTTCGACGCGGAGACCCGCGTCAAAGCCGTGGGCCAATACGAATTTGCGCAGCACTTTCCGGCCTCCGGCTGGGTCGAGCATGAGGCGGAGGACCTTTGGACCACGACCTTGCAGGCGGCGCGGGACGCGATGGCGACTGCTGGCGTCGAGGCGCGGGACATCGCCGCCATCGGCATCACCAACCAGCGGGAAACCGTGGTGGTGTGGGACAGGGCGTCCGGCGAGGCCATTCACCGCGCCATCGTCTGGCAGGACCGCCGCACGGCCGAGACCTGCCAGTCCCTGAGAGACGCGGGGCATGAGGCCGACACCGCCGCGCGCACCGGTCTCTTGCTCGACCCCTATTTTTCCGCAACCAAGATCGCCTGGATCCTCGACCATGTTCCTGGCGCCCGCGCCCGGGCCGAGCGCGGGGAGCTCGCCTTCGGAACCGTGGATGCGTGGCTGCTCTGGAAGCTGACCGCCGGCGCAAGTCATGCGACGGATGCGACCAACGCCTCCCGCACCCAGCTCTACAACATCACGCTGGGCGACTGGGATGACGTGCTGCTCGACCGTTTCCACGTTCCTCGCAGCCTGTTGCCGCAGGTGAAGGACTGTTCCGCCGATTTCGGAATGACAGAAGCCAAGCTGTTCGGCGCCCCCTTGCCCATTCGCGGCGTCGCAGGCGACCAGCAGTCGGCGATGATCGGACAGGCCTGCTTCCAGCCCGGCGCCATGAAGTCGACCTATGGCACGGGGTGTTTTGCGCTGCTGAACACCGGGGATCAGCCGGTCTTCTCAAAGAACCGGCTGTTGACCACCATCGCCTACCAGCTGAACGGCCAGCGCACCTATGCGCTGGAGGGGTCGATCTTCGTCGCCGGCGCGGCTGTTCAGTGGCTGCGCGACGGCCTTGGGACCTTAAGCGCGGCCAACCAGTCCGGGCCTCTGGCGGCGATGGCGGATCCCGAACAGGACGTCATTATGGTCCCGGCCTTTGTGGGTCTGGGCGCCCCCCACTGGTCGCCGAACGCCAGAGGCGCCCTGTTCGGCCTGACCCGCGCGACGGGACCGAAGGAGCTCGCGCGCGCGGCCCTCGACAGCGTCTGTTTCCAGACCGTTGATCTCATTGACGCCATGACCTCGGACTGGACGGGCGCGGGGGAAACGGTGCTTCGGGTCGACGGCGGCATGTCGGCCTCGGACTGGACGATGCAGCGGCTGGCCGATCTTGTGAACGCGCCGGTCGATCGGCCCGAAGTGACCGAGACAACGGCGCTGGGCGCAGCGTATCTAGCGGGTCTCGCCGTCGGACTATACCCGGAGCCGCCCCAGTTCGCCGACCGCTGGCGCCTTGACCGACGCTTTACCCCTCTGGTCGGGCAGGATGTGCGCGCGGCCAGGATCTCCCGCTGGCGCAAAGCTGTGAAGGCGACCTTGAGCTTCGCAGACGAGGTGTGAGCGGAACGATCTTTCTTTTGAGGCACGGTCAGACGGAGTTCAATGCCGAAGGCCGTCTGCAGGGACGGGCGGACTCCCCTCTCACGCCCCTCGGACGCGGACAGGCGACGGCGTTTGGCAAGGCGCTTGCCGCGCGGGTGGACGCCTCGAACCTGGCAGTATTCGCAAGTCCGCTGGGGCGCGTGCGCGCCACCGTCCAACTGATGATGGCCTCTGCCGGACTTGAAAGCGACGTCGAGTTTGATCCCCGATTGATGGAGATCGATCTTGGCGCGTGGGAGGGCCTGACGGAGATCGATATCGACGAGATATGGCCCGATATCCGGTCCGGACGAGATCGTTACGAGTGGTTGTTCGACGCCCCCGGCGGTGAGACCTACGAGGTGTTGGAGCGTCGCGCCGCTTTGGCTTTGCAGGATATCGCGGCCTGTCCGGCGGAGGTGAGCATCGTGGTGACCCATGGCATGCTGGGCCGGGTGATGCGGGGCCTTTACGAAAGCCTGCCACGCAGCCGAGCCCTTCGGCTGGATGCCCCACAAGACGGTCTCTTCAAGCTCGCAGATGGGCTAAGTGAGTTTATCCGCTGCGATTGGACTCCCTAAACGGCGTCACATTGGCATCGTCGCCATCTAGGGCCCGCGTTTTCGATTGCCCTTCGCTTCGGACGCCGTTAGGAGATCCGCTTAACCCAAAGTTAGACGGCGGCGGACGCGCGGGGAACCTTGCGCGCCTCAAGCCTGCGCGCGCGGCGCATGAGATGTGAGAGTTTCGAGACGATGCCCAAACGTTGCGACCTGAAATCGATCCTGATCATTGGTGCGGGACCTATCGTGATCGGTCAGGCGTGCGAATTCGACTATTCGGGGGTTCAGGCGTGCAAGGCGCTGCGCGCTGAGGGCTATCGGATCATCCTGGTCAACTCGAACCCGGCGACGATCATGACCGACCCAGAGGTCGCCGACGCCACCTATATCGAGCCGATCACGCCGGAGATGATCGCCAAGATCATCGAGAAAGAACGCCCGGACGCGCTTTTGCCGACCATGGGCGGCCAGACCGCGCTCAACTGCGCCCTGGCCCTCGAAGCCTCCGGCGTGCTGGAGCGGTTCGGCGTCGAGATGATCGGCGCCAGGGCCGACGTGATCGAAAAGGCCGAAGACCGGCAGAAGTTCCGCGACGCCATGGACAGAATAGGCCTCGAAAGCCCCCGCTCCACCGTCGTGAACACCATGGCCGAAGGCATGGCGGCGCTGGAGAAGGTCGGCCTGCCGGCGATCATCCGACCGTCCTTCACCCTCGCCGGCACGGGCGGCGGGATCGCCTATAATCTTGAAGAGTTCCGGGACATTGTCGAGCGCGGCCTCGACGCCTCTCCCGTGACGGAAGTGCTGGTCGAGGAGAGCGTGCTCGGCTGGAAAGAGTACGAGATGGAGGTTGTTCGCGACACGGCGGACAACTGCATCATCATCTGCTCGATCGAGAATATCGACCCGATGGGCGTGCACACGGGCGACTCGATCACCGTCGCGCCGGCCCTGACGCTGACCGACAAGGAATACCAGCGCATGAGGTCCGCCTCGATCGCGGTCCTGCGCGAGATCGGCGTCGAGACCGGCGGATCGAACGTGCAGTTCGCCGTGAATCCGGTCGACGGCCGCATGGTCGTGATCGAAATGAACCCGAGGGTTTCCAGGTCCTCGGCCCTTGCGTCCAAAGCGACGGGATTTCCGATCGCCAAGGTCGCCGCACGGCTCGCCGTCGGCTACACCCTGGATGAGCTGATGAATGACATTACCGGCGCGACGCCTGCGAGCTTTGAGCCGACGATTGACTATGTCGTCACCAAGATCCCCCGCTTCGCCTTCGAAAAGTATCCGGGGGCGGAGCCCTATCTGACCACCTCGATGAAGTCGGTCGGCGAAGTGATGGCGATCGGCCGCACCTTCAAGGAAAGCTGCCAGAAGGCCTTGCGCGGGCTCGAGACGGGTCTGTCCGGCTTTGACGAGATCGCCATTCCGGGCGCTGACGTTTCCGACCCCCTGGCGGTCAAGGCGGCGGTTCAGGCGGCGCTGAGCCAGCCGACGCCGGACCGGCTGCGCGTGATCGCCCAGGCGATCCGCCATGGGCTGACGGAAGAGGAGATCTGCGGGGCCTGCGCCTACGAGCCCTGGTTCGTCCGCCAGATCGCCGAAATCATCGCCGCCGAAGCGCTTATCGTGAAGAACGGCCTTCCGACGGACGCCGCAGGTTTCCGCGCCCTGAAGTCGCAAGGCTTTTCAGATGCGCGTCTGGCAAAGCTCAGCGGCGGCGACGAGGACGCGGTTCGCGCGGCGCGGCGGGCGCTGGGCGTGCGTCCGGTCTACAAGCGCATCGACACCTGCGCGGCGGAATTTTTGGCCAAGACGCCCTACATGTACTCGACCTACGAGACGGGCGCCTTTGGTCATGCGCCCGACTGCGAGAGCGCGCCGTCCGGCGCCAAGAAGGCGATCATCCTCGGCGGCGGTCCAAACCGGATCGGTCAGGGCATCGAGTTCGACTATTGCTGCTGCCACGCGGCGTTCGCATTGGCCGAGATCGGCGTTGAATCGATCATGGTCAATTGTAACCCAGAGACCGTTTCGACCGACTACGACACCTCCGACCGCCTCTATTTCGAACCCCTGACCGCCGAGGACGTGCTGGAGCTGATCGAAACGGAGCGCGCCAATGGAACCTTGCTGGGCGTCATCGTCCAGTTCGGCGGCCAGACCCCGCTGAAGCTCGCCAAGGCGCTGGAGGCGGACGGCGTTCCCATTCTCGGCACGAGCCCCGACGCCATCGACCTTGCCGAAGACCGTGAGCGCTTCCAGCAATTGCTGCACCAGATCGGCGTCGCCCAGCCCATCAATGGGATCGCAAGATCGTCAGAAGAGGCGTTCGAGGCGGCGCACAAGGTCGGCTATCCGGTGGTCATCCGTCCCTCCTATGTGCTGGGCGGCCGGGCGATGGAGATCATCCGCGACGACGAGCAGCTTGCCCGTTATGTCCGCGACGCCGTGCAGGTGTCAGGCGCTTCGCCGGTTCTGATCGACCAGTATCTGTCGCGGGCGACGGAGGTCGATGTGGACGCGATCTGCGACGGCGACCAGGTCTATGTGGCCGGCGTGATGGAGCATATCGAGGAGGCGGGCGTTCATTCCGGCGACAGCGCCTGTTCCCTGCCGCCGTTTTCCTTAAAGCCTGAGACGATTGCGGAGCTGAAGCGCCAGACCGAAGCCATGGCGCGCGCCTTGAAGGTCAAGGGGCTCATGAACGTGCAGTTCGCCATCGAAGAGCCCTTGTCCGATGCGCCCAGGATCTTCGTGCTCGAGGTCAACCCCCGCGCCTCCCGCACGGTTCCCTTCGTCGCCAAGGCCATCGGCGCGCCGGTGGCCGCCATCGCCGCCAAGGTGATGGCGGGGCGCAAATTGTCGGAGTTTCGTCTGCCCGCCCCCTCCAGCGACCATGTGGCGGTGAAGGAGGCGGTGTTTCCCTTCGCACGCTTCCCAGGCGTCGACACGGTGCTGGGGCCGGAGATGCGGTCGACCGGCGAGGTGATGGGTCTTGACTGGCGGCGGGAAGGCGAGCCCTTGAGCGCCGCCTTTGCGCGCGCCTTCGCCAAGAGCCAGATCGCCGGCGGGGCGACGGTGCCGTCATCCGGCGCCGTCTTTGTTTCGGTGAAGGACGCGGACAAGCCGTTTATTCTGGAGCCGATCCGCATCCTGCTCGCGCAAGGCTTCAAGGTCATCGCGACGGCCGGAACCTCGGCCTATCTCGCCACTCAGGACATCCCGCACGAAACGGTCAAAAAGGTGCTGGAAGGTCGCCCGAATATCGTGGACCGGATGAAGAACGGCGATGTTCAGCTCGTCTTCAACACGACGGAAGGTCGGCAGTCCTTGCAGGACAGCTTTTCCATAAGGCGCTCGGCGCTGATGATGAAGATCCCCTATTACACGACGGCGGCCGGGGCGCTGGCGGCGGCGCAAGGTGTGGCGGCGGTTCGCGAGGGCGCGCTCGAGGTGCGTCCCTTGCAGGGCTACAGTTTCCAGACTTGAGCCCGGCGGGTCAAAGCTCTGCGTCAAAAGGGCGGCGGCGCGACCTTCCAGGCGAAGTCGCCGTCTGAAGGTGTAAGGCTGGTGAGCTGCGCGCTCAGCGCCCAAAGATCCGCCTGCAGCGCGGTGTCGTAGGATTGCCTTGAGGACGGGACCGCCTTTGTCTTCACGACATAGACGCCGGTCCAGCCGTGAACGGCCGAGTCGACGGCAAGACGCGCCAGATTGTCGCCGGACTCAGCCGTCGAGTTGACGTTCGGCCCCATCACGAGGCGCAAAATGGGGATCATCCTGGGCAGGACCAGGGACCAGATCAGACGCAGCGGCGCAGGGTAAGTCCGGGCGAGCCCCGTGCCGGGCATCAGCCCCGGGTCGAACGCCATGACGCTGGGCCCTGATCGACCGCACAACTGGACGCGACGGTCGAGCTCATAGGCGCAGAGGATGTTGCAGAGCTTCGACGTGGAATAGGCCCTCGGCCCCGCCACATTCGGCGGGTCATTATTGCCGGCCTTGTCGGGGTAGGCGGCGTCTGCGGCGCTGCGGATTTTGGGAACGGGGATGCCCGTTCGATTGTCTGGATCGTGCGTCCCGCTGGAGACAAAGATGATCCGCCCCTCGGGGGCCATGTCCCCGGCGAGAAGATTGGCCAGGAGAAAATGGCCGAGGTGGTTGTTGGTGAAGGTCAGGTCGGCGCCGGATTCCCCTATCCCGCCGCCTTCGGCATACTGAAGCCCGGCGGACAGAATGAGCGCGGTCGGCGGACCAAGGCCCTGATTGCGGAATGCCGAAACAAAATCGCGGATAGAGGTTTGAGACTGCAGATCAAGGCGAAGCGGCGCAAGGGTGGCGCGTGGTCGCCAATGCTTGAGGCGCCTGGCGAGACGCGCGAGTTCCGCCTCGTTCCGGCCGGCGAGCACAAGGGTCGCTGCAGGGCTTCGCTTCAGCAGCGCCTTGGCCGCCGCGAGCCCAAGACCGCGCGTTGGCCCGGTCAGAATGATCGTATCGCCCAACGCCCAAAAACTCCAAACACCGACGCGCTGTCGAATATAGGGCTGATCTAAGCACCGTCAACATCTGAAGAGCGTTAACGGGACAGGATTTGGCCCTGGACTTGCATGTCCGGTTTGTCCGCATGGACACAGGAGGCGGCCTTGCGTGTAAAGACCCTGATCCGATTCTTAGACATCGTGCTCGCAACGGCTGTGTTTGTCGCCTTTACCTAGGCGGCAAACGAAAAAGCCGTCTTCCCGCCTTCTTGAGACGCAAGGCGACAGCCCGATGCGTCAGCGGACGAGATCAATCTCCCGGCGCGCGGATACGATCGACACGACAAAGCCCGCCAGTACGTCCAGCAAGACCATGCTGAGGATCAGAAAAAAGGTGGACGTAGCGAAGCCCGGGTGCAGCAGGAACAGCACTAGGCTCACAATGAACAGCAACATCGACAGACTGTGATTGATGATGGCGATCCGACCGGACTGGGTCGCTCTCAAGAGTTCTATGAACAAGACGACCACGGACGCAAAAACGAACAGGTCGGTGACCCGCACGACCCATCGCACATGGCTCGACATGCCGATGCTGAAGACAATCTGGGACACATGCGCTTCCGCCAGATCGGGTGGAGGCCCGACGGACACCAGCACAAATATCGCGTAGAAAAATACAGGCAGCCCCAGCAGAGGCAGAGCGGCGAACATGGCCGTTTCCCGGTTGCACAGCGCCTCGACAATAGACGCCTGCCGTCACAAGACTAGAAATCGAGACGCCGCGCAACCGCATAGCGGCGGCGCGAAAGGCGATCGTAGCACAAAAAAAAGCGGCGCCTAAAGGCGCCGCAGTTCATAGGGAGGAAACGCCCAGGAAGGGCAGCAACGCCAGAGGCGTCGCACATCACCCATATACTTCGCAGTGCAGCATAAGGCAAGATCCGAATCTCATTTTTCGTGATCGGGGTCGGCGCCCTGTCATTTCGTCCGTTTAAAAAATCCTTGCGGGAAAAGGGGTCAGCGCCCGATTTCGATGAAAATACTGCCGGTTCTGCAAGGCTTGGTCGAAACGTCGTCCGCTACAGATGGGTGCAATGCAGCATAACATCGGGTCCGTGTTGCTGGAGCTCTTGTGCCTCAACCACAATGAGCAGGCTATATCTGGTATAGAACAAAGGTTGAATTGGCTGGAATCACTGATTCGGTCCTGATTCGTTTCGCCTGCGTTCCAGAAATTAACCATAAGCATTTACACGAGAATTTCTGGCCCGGCGGAACGCGCGCCCTCTTGATTGACTCTTCCATAGAGGCCAGTTTCAAGACATGTCCGACCGCGCCGCTGGCCTTGCCCGTTCCCGCGTGATCGCGGTGTTGGGGCCGACCAACACCGGCAAGACCCATTTCGCCGTCGAACGCATGCTCAGCCATCCGACCGGGATGATCGGCCTGCCGCTGCGGCTGCTGGCGCGGGAGGTTTACGACCGCATCGTCAAGCTCCGGGGCGCGCGGTCCGTGGCCCTAATCACGGGAGAGGAAAAGATTGTCCCGCCGAGGGCCGACTATGTCGTGTGTACGGTGGAGGCCATGCCTCTCGGCCGCGATATCGACTTTCTGGCCGTCGATGAAATCCAGCTCTGCGCGGACCGGGAACGCGGGCACATCTTTACGCAGCGTCTGCTGCACGCCCGCGGTCGGCGGGAGACCCTGTTCCTGGGGGCCCTGACCGTCCAGGCCCTGATCCGGCGGCTGTTGCCGGACGCCGAGTTCATCGTGCGCGAGCGGCTGTCGGAACTGACCTATACGGGTTCGAAAAAGCTGACCCGTCTTCCGCGTCGCAGCGCCGTGGTCGCGTTCTCGGCAGACAATGTCTACGCCATCGCCGAACTGATCCGCCGGCAGCGCGGCGGCGCCGCCGTCGTGATGGGCGCTCTGTCTCCCAGGACCCGAAACGCTCAGGTCGCCCTCTACCAGTCTGGAGAGGTGGATTTTCTGGTCGCAACCGACGCCATTGGCATGGGCCTGAATATGGACGTCGATCATGTGGCCTTTGCGGGCCTGCGCAAGTTCGACGGACGCCGCACCCGCCACCTGACGCCGCAGGAGATCGGTCAGATCGCCGGACGGGCTGGACGCTACAAGTCTCCCGGCACCTTCGGCGTGACCGGCGAAGCGACGGACATCGACGAGGATCTCGTCGCGGCGGTCGAGGCGCATCAATTCGAGCCCCTTCAGGCGGCGGAGTGGCGCTCGGCCCGCCTCGACTTCTCTTCCCTGTCCGCGCTCATGGCGTCGCTTGCCCGGCCTGCGGAGCGCGAGGGCCTGAAACTGGCCGAAGAAAGTCTCGACGAGACCACACTTCGGGCCCTCGCCCGGGACGAAGCGGTGGCGGCCCGCGCGCGGGACCGGTCCGCGTTGCTGGCGCTATGGGACGCGTGCCAGACCCCGGATTTCCGCAAGACCACGCCCGACGACCACATTCGCCTCGTCCGGACGATCTTCGAACACCTTACGACCCGGCAACGCCGATTGCCGACCGACTGGATCGCCGATCAGTTGAAGGCGCTGGACCGGGTGGACGGGGAGATCGACCGATTGGCCCAGAGGCTCGCCGGCGTCCGGACGCTCGCCTATGCCGCCAATCGCAATGACTGGCTGACCGACGCCCAGCACTGGCAGGGTCGATGTCGCGAGGTCGAGGATCGGCTCTCTGACACGTTGCATGAAAAGCTAATGCAGCGCTTCATCGACCGGCGCACCTCGGCCCTGTTGCGCGGCCTGTCGCACGGGGGCGAAGTGCTCGCAGGGGTCGCCGGCGACGGCGCGGTGACTGTCGAAGGGCATATTGTCGGTCAACTGACAGGCCTACGCTTTGACCTTGAACGGGGCGATGGCGCGCTGGCGGACAAGGCCTTGCGCCAGGCGGCGCAGCGTGCGGTGGCGCCGGAACTGACCCGCAGACTTGGCCGTCTCGCCGCCGAACCCGATGACGCCTTCACCCTGACGGCCACCGGCATCATCGAATGGCGCGGCGCATCCGCCGGAAAGCTGACAGGCGGCGGGCCGTTCAGTCCGAAGGTCGCCCTACTCGCGGACCTGGGCTCGGCGGCGGCCCGTGAGCGCGCCGCGCGCCGCTTGGAGGCGTTTGTCGCCGCAGAGGCCGCCCGCCGCCTCGGTCCGTTGCACGCTCTGGAACTGGCCATGTCAGAGGGCCGGATCAGCGGGCTGGCGCGGGGCCTCAGCTTTCGCCTGATCGAAGCGGGGGGTGTCGTCGACCGGGCCAAGGTCGCCGCCGACGTGGCCCTGCTCAGTCAGAAGGAACGACGCGCCATGCGCGCCGAAGGCGTGCGGTTCGGCGCCTTCAGTCTCTATCTGCCCGCCCTCCTTGAACCGGCGGCGCTCGATTTTTCGGCCGCCTTTGCACACCTTGAAGCGCCGAACTGGCGGCCGAACCGGGATCGTTTGAGCCCGTCGCCGCAGCCGCCGCCGTCCGACCGGGCGCTGGCCGCCTTCGGTCTTCGTGCCGTGGGACCTTATGTGGTCGCGGTCGAAGCCCTCGAAGACCTCGATGCGCGCCTGCGGCAGGCCCCCCCCATCAAGACGCCCGGCGGCGCCGGTGTCGCCTTGCCTGCGGATCTGGCCGAGTCCCTGGGCTGGTCGAAAGAGGCCCTGCTCCGGGTGCTCAAAGGGCTTGGTTTCGTCATGGCCCGCCGGGAAGCTGAGGGCGAACCCGCGCTGTGGCGGCGGCGCGCCGCGGCAAAGGCGCCGGCGGCGTCCTCCAGGCTTGAAACCTCCTCCCCCTTCGCCGCCCTCGCCGAGTTCAAGGTGGCGGAGACGCCAATGCGACGGCACACTTCTGTGCGGATTGACGCCGCGCCAAAGCCATTGCTGGGCGCGCGCCGGCGGCGAAGGCGCAAGCCCCGGGCGACCGTCGCGTGACGGCGAATTCTGCGGGGGGACGCGTCGACGTCTGGCTGTGGCATGCGCGATTCTTCAGAACGCGGGCCGATGCTGCAGCGTTCGTGTCGGCGGGCCGGATCAGACTATTCCGCGGGGGCTTTGAGTCGCGGCTGGACAAACCCTCCCGCGCCGTCCGGCCAGGAGATGAACTCGTCTTCGCCCTGTCGGGCCGGGTCCGAGCGGTCCGGATTGCCGCGATGGGCCTGCGGCGAGGATCTGCGGCGCAGGCCCGCGCCTTGTATGAATCGTTGGAGAATTCAGAACCGCAGGACGATCAGGCTTCGTCCGACCCGTCCTCGATCGTGCGCAGAAGTCCAAGTACGCCAAGCCCCAAGACCCCACGCGATCCGCCCGTCTGATCCGAAAAGATCGGCGCAAGGCCGATTTGCAAAAGCGCGGCCCGGCAAACCGCGTCGTCGCCCGCCGAAGCGCAAACGACATGCTCAGCAGCGCGGGGGTCGATGCGGTGAGCGACTAGGGCCGCCGCCAAGCCGGCGAGACCATCTATGATGACCGGTGTGCCCGAGGCCCTCGCAGCAAAGATTGCGCCGACCAGAGCGGCGATTTCTCGCCCCCCGAGCTCCGTCAGCCAGTCGATGGGCGTTTGCGGCCCAGCGGCTATGGCGCGGGCGAGCGCGCGTGCGATCCAGTCCTGCGGATTTGGAATGTGACTGCGCCCGTCTTCCCCGATCAAACCGAGGATCAGGGCGGTCGCCGCGCGTTCGGACGCGACCGTCAAGTCGCTCAGCATCAACAGGTCGGGGGCCTTGGCGATGGCTTCCATGCCAAAGGCGAGGGTCGCGGCGGTTTCACGCAAGGTCATGGCGGGGGCGAAGGCTGCATCCCGGACCGGCCGGTCGATCGCAAGGTCAAAGGCCTCGACTCCGGCGCCCAGCTTCCGCGCAAGGCGGTTGGTGGCCCCGCCGCCTTGCGCCAGCTGTTCAAGACGGCGCCGCGACGCGGCGGCTGCGTCATGCACATCCGGATAGGTCGCCGCGAACAGGACCAGGATCGGCCTGCGAACGGGGGCTTTGTCCATCCAGCTCGCGCGCCAGGCCGCCAACTCGGCCAGCACGCCGTGTCCGTCGAACGCGTCCCGCTCTGAGGCCGCGGCGGCGGCATTGGGCAAAGGCGCATCTCGCACCAGCGCCTGAAAGTCATCGGTCACCGCATGGCCATTCGGGGCGATGGCGGAGGGAGGTGCGGATGGGGTCTGGTCTGAGCTCACGGCGCCTCGTGTAACGCATCGCGCGGAAGCGTGGCTACCGGTTTTCCGCGACGGACGAGGCAAATTCAAATGCCGGACCGGCGAGCCAGGCGCCTCGATCCTGCTCGCCGCTTGAGCCCGACCGATAAGATCATGGAGCCTTGCCGAACGAGCCCTTGTCGTTTCCACGGAATTCAGTCATGCGCCAGTCTATGACCCTCGCCCGACCCGCGCCCTCCGCTGCACCAAGACCTGTGACGTCTATGTCCCTTGCGCGCCGCGCGGCGCTTCTGGGGCTGATCTCCACCGTGGGGCCCCTCGCCATCGACATGTATCTGCCGGCGTTTCCGGCCATGGCGCGGGACCTCCACTGCGCGCCGTCGAGCGTGCAGTTGTCCCTGGTCGTTTTTTTCTGTGCGATGGCGATTGGCCAGCTGGTCTATGGGCCGGTGTCGGACGCCTATGGGCGAAAGCCGCCCCTGGTGTTTGGGCTCGGCCTCTTCGCCGCCGCCACGCTGGGATGCGCGATCGCGCCGGATATCAACACCCTGCTTGCGCTTCGGGTGCTGCAGGGCCTTGGCGCCTGCTCTGGCATGACAATCGCCAGAGCCGTGGTTCGCGACCAACTGACGGGGGCCGATGCGGCGAAGCTGCTGTCGCTGATGATCCTGGTCTGGGGCGTATCGCCGCTGTTTGCGCCCCTGATGGGGAGCCTGACCCTTCGCCTGGGAGGCTGGCGGCTGATCTTCTGGGTGCTCGCAGGCCTCGTGGCGGCGACCCTTTTGCTGACGGTGCTGGCTCTGGAGGAGAGCCATCCGCCGCAAAAGCGGACCGTTCCCTCGTTCAAGGCGATGCTGAGCGACTATCTCGCCATTCTGCGGGACCGCAAGCTTATGGGCCTGACCTTCTCGAATGCGAGCTGGTCGGGGTCGGTGTTTTCCTATCTCGCCACCTCGTCCTTCGTGTTTGAGCACGATTTTGGTCTCAATCCCCTCGCATACGGCGCCATGTTCGGCGTCTGCGCCTCGGGAATGATCGTGGCGTCCCAGTTCAACGCCAGTTTGATGAGACGCCTTGGGGCCGAACGACAGCTCAAATGGGTCAGTCTTGGCGCGGTGGGCGTCGCCGCGCTGCTGACCGCTGGGGTGACTATGGGTCTTGCCAGTCTCCCGTTCATGATGCTGGGCGCGTTTCTTTTGTTCAGCGCGCAGGGCGTCAGCATGACCCCGGCCTCCGTGACGGCCCTCGATGGCCAGGGCGCCAGGGCAGGGGCGGCGGCGGCCCTAATGGGCGCGGTGCAGTTGTCCGTCGGTTCGGCCATCAGCGGCTTTGTCTCCGCCGCCTTTGCGCCGCGATCGCTCGTACTGGTGTCGACCCAGCTCGCCTGCATGCTGGTCGGCTTTGTCGCCGGCCGCGCGGCGTTCTGGCGACCTGCTTAGGTTCTTTGCTTTAGAAGAGTGTTTGTCCCAAAACCGGTGACCGCTTTTGGGAAACTCTGCCCTAGAGTCGGTCAGGAATGATCTGAATCGAAAAGGTATTTTCGTCGGAACCAAATCGTGATTCACCATGGACGCTGGACGGGAGGCCAGCCTCCATGACCAGACCCCTTTCCTTGGACAT
>Ga0316217_10002604_pt1 | contig 21511 bp, 24 predicted proteins | sample 1anoAmetaG_FD_203633 | JGI IMG/M metagenome (GOLD analysis project Ga0316217, IMG submission 203633) | Freshwater microbial communities from Trout Bog Lake, Wisconsin, USA - 1anoA | ecosystem: Environmental > Aquatic > Freshwater > Lake > Hypolimnion/Profundal zone | place: USA: Wisconsin...
AGAAGCTGATAATATTTTCAATAATCAAAATTTTCCTCTCATAAACTGAGAGTTGATGAATGTTTTGATTGTAAGTTTTTAATTTTTCTCTTATTTTTTTAATTTCCTGATTTAAAAAATCTTTTTGAAAAAAAAATTCATGAAAATTGTTAGAGTTTAGCTCCATTAAATATAATTTTCTTTTTCGCAAATTCTTCTATTAACACTCCAACCTAAAGGTAAAAATTGTGGATTTGCATTATCTAAAAAATGTTGCCTCCAGGTTCTAACAAATTGTTCAAGAGAGTTGTCTTCTAATATTTTTTCAACCAAAAATTTAGATGAAGTTTCGTGTTTAAAATAATCTCTGGCTACTTTAAATTTTTCTTTATAAACTCCTTCAAGATACCTTAACTGACTTAAAGTAAAAGGGACAGATTGTTCTATTTTTAATAAATTTCTTAGCTTAAAATCAATTTTTGTTCTATGAACATTATTTTCTTTAATCATGTTCTGCAAATGGCGAGTTAAATTATATCTCATTTTTATTTGAGAAATAACTTTAGTCTGCAAAGGACATAAAGATTCGATGTTATATTTTTCAAAATATTCCTTTTTTAATATATCAGCTTTTCTTTCGTATTGTTCATGATGTTTATCACAAACAAAAAGAATATCATGAGAATTTGATTCTTTAAATTTTTCTGGAAAATGTCTTCTGAATTCTCTAGGCACTACATGATGTCTTGTTAGGTCATTTTCGGTTCCACAAACCACACAACAAGCCTCTTTTGGTGTATTCATAAACAAATCATCTTTATCTACACCATGACCTTTTGGCATAACAGTAAATTGAACAATTTTTGATGTTTCACTTATAATTCTAACTAATTTTTTAGCTAACATACCTTTGGCTTTTCTTTCAGTGTGAAAGAACATAAAGCCTCCGTCTGGATGTAAAAAGCTCCAAATTTTAAAACGAGAACTATTTTTTGGTATAGTTTGATAAATTTTACCCACTTATTATTATTTTTTCCTTATTTCATTAATTTCCCACCCATCTGTTAAAAGATTTTTAACAGATTTTACCCAATCTCCACCAGCATCAAGACAATCTTGCATATTCAATATTACTGAATTCTTTTTTAAAGATAGAATGTCTCCTGGATAATATCCAGCTATTTTAATGTCTTCCATAAATATTTTTTTTTAAAGTTAGCTTTTTTTTAATAAAAACTATAACATTGAATCTATTTTATCAATTATTTTACTCATACTGTCAGTATAATTTATTTTCAAATAATAACAACTATTTAAAAATTTTTCAAAACTTTCTTTTTTAAATTCACTGTCAGAATAAAAACCAAGATTTTTCAAAACGTTTTTGTTATACCTTTGCTCTATCTGTTTTTTTATAGGTATTACGAAAATTTTCTTTCCCAAATAAAGACATTCTGATGTTGTTTGAAAACCAGCATTACAAATCGCTCCGCTGCATTGCATTAAATCATTTTTAAAATCTTCAGTGTTTAAATTTCTAACAACACAGTTTTCATTAAATATTGTGTTTTCAACATTATTTGAATATATAACAAAGTTAAAAGTTTCAAACTGTTTATAAAATTCAACCTGTTCTTCCCAGGTATAATTATGAAGATAAGAAACATAAAAACCTAAATCAAAACCAATTTTATCTTTAAGGTCTTTTCTTATGATTGGATTAAATATCTTTTTGTTACTTCTCAAGTAATCAAATCCAATATATTCTCTTACTGGAGATATTATATGGCATGTCAATTTATTCAAAAAGAAAAATAGTTCAAATTTCCAAGTCCACTCAAAAAATTTATAATGATTTCCTATGCCAACAATTTTTTTATTTCTAAATAAAGCAGCCCAGGACGTTATTGGTTCAAAATCTGTTACAACTAAATCATATTCGCTTAAATCAATTTTACGAACAGTTTTAAAAAAATCTATTATATTATTTTGCTTAAAAAGCTCTATAATTCCCAATTCTTTATTTGGGTCAAAAGTTAAACCTTTAAACCGATATTTTATTTCTGTTCCAAAATCTTTTTGATAAGAATCTCCAGAAACCAAAATATCAACAATTGCACCCCTATCCCTTAACTCTTTAATAACTTCAATTGAACGGGAAAAGTGTCCAGAACCCGTTGCTTGCACACCATATAATATTTTTTTATCCATGAAAATGATACATTTTCCAATTTATACCATCAAACTCTAATGATGACAAATTTTCAATCCAATCTCCACTATTCATATATACAACAGAGCCTTTTTCGTTTTTATATTCTTTTATTTGTGGTTGATGAATGTGACCATTTACAACATAATCATAATCCTGGTCTATTGCATGCTCACAAGAAATTTTTTCAAAATCAGAAACAAATTTAACAGCTTTTTTAACATTGTCTTTTATTTTTTTAGATAAAGAAAAAGGAGGTTTTCCAATTTTTTTTAAAAAAATATTTATCCACTTATTTAAGAGTATAATATAATCATATGCTTTTCCTCCAATATAAGTTAACCATTTTCCAATTGTTCCTTTCATGGAAATATCAAATAAATCTCCATGAAAAAACCAATACTTTTTTCCATTTATTTCAAGAACAAGTTTGTCTGATTTTTTAAAGTTAACAATTTCAAAGTCTTCATAATTTCTTAAAAAATCATCATGATTTCCTGTTAAATAATAAACTTCTACATTTTTTCTTATAAAACCAAGTATTATTCTTATAAATTGTATTTGATGTTTATCAAAATTTCTAACATTAAATACATAACCGTCTATAATGTCTCCAAGAAGAATTATTTTCTTTGGATTAATTGATTTTAAATAAACATTTAATTCTTCAGCGTGACATCCATAAGAACCTATATGAACATCAGAAATAACAACTATATCCAAATCTCTTTTCATTGCTATAATTATACAAAAAATATTAATATCATATTAACATAACGTTAAATATAAAAACATCAAAAACACAATATTAATCATATAACGCAAATTAAAAGAAAAAGTTATAGTTTTTTGATTAATTTATTCTTAATAAGCAAAGTTTCATTAAAATCGTCTCTTCTTTCAAAGAAATCATTAACTACTTTATAAAATTTATCAACAAAATCACCCTTTACAGTCTTGATTACAATACCTTCTCTGGTTCCATTTCTATATTCTGATGGAAGTTTAGCTACTTCTTTCACGCTTTCAAGGTCATTAAATACAATTTGTTTTGTTGGAATATAATGAATTGAAGTTTTACTAAGCAAATCTTCCACAAGAAGCGGTGCAATAAATTTCTTATCTTCAACTGACCAAATATCATAAGCCAAAAACCAATCTGGAATATTGTCATAATCCAAAGAGTGCTGAGCCCACATCCATTCTCCATAAATAGAAATCTGACAACCCCATTCCTTCTCAATATTTTTAATATCATCTTCATGAGCATGAACCCAGTTCCAGGCAGATTGAAATTGTTCTTTTGCTGGAGTTCTGATTTTTGAATATCCTTTTTTAAGAATATGATTTCTATTTCTCAACAAAGCAGATAAAATATTTTTGTTAAATTAATGTTAAAAGCGCTAATGATTATTAGTTATGAATAGAAAACAAATTTTCTATTCATATTTATATTAAAATATATGAAACCACTTTACACTCAAGAGCAATTTAATAACGCAAGATTCGATGAAAAACTCCCCATTGAATGTTATTATTGTCATGAAACTTTTTATTCTATTCCAAAGGAAATAAGAAAAGTTTTAAATAATCATCCAAGTATAAAGTTAAAATATTGTAGCAAAAAATGTGCTGGATTGGATAAAATAACAAAACAAAAAATTAACTGTAACCAATGTGGAATTGAGTTTGAAAAATTTAAAAGTCAAATAAAAAAAACAAAAAATCATTTTTGCTCTCGTTCTTGTTCTACAATATATAATAATATTCACAAAATTGGTTATAGACGCTCGAAATTAGAAATTTGGCTTGAATCAAAATTAACTACTTTATATCCTGGCTACAAAATTCTATTCAATGATAGAACCGAAATTAATTCTGAACTTGACATTTATTTTCCAGAATTAAGACTTGCATTTGAACTTAATGGCATATTTCATTATGAAGCAATACACGGACAAGAAAAACTTGATAAAACACAAAACAATGATAACCGCAAGTTCCAAGCTTGTTTAGAACAAGGAATAGAGTTGTGCATTATTGATACATCAACTCAAAAATATGTTAAAGAGTCAACGTCAAAAAAATATCTTGATATAATCATTAATATTATATCTAATAAGTTAATATTTAATGCTCCCATATTGGCAGCGTCAACTTTTTCCTGAACGAATCCGTCAAGAGGGAAGACGGCTTCTTCAACGAAGTCGTCAACTCCCAATCTTGAAATCTCCGCGCTCAAATGAGGAATCCGAGGATAATCTGGCGCTATATATTTTAAATTTTTCATAAAGTGACTTTTCTATAAGTTAAAGATATTCTTGGCTCTGTAACTTCTTTTTCTTTCAAAATAGCGTGTAACCAGTTTGTCTGACAATCTTCCAACATAATCAACAAATCTCCGTTATTCAATACATAACTTATGTTTTCTCCAGTCTCTTTGTTTTTAAACCAAAAAGTTCTTGAAGCTCCCAGGTTAATCATAGGAATAATAGGTTTGTCTCCAATAATATCTTCCTTATCGCTGTGCCATCTGATTTCGTCCTTTCCGTTCTCATACAAATTCAATAAAACAGAATTGGTAAAATACCCAGTTTCAGAACTTATCTTATCTCTAATCTCCAACAATTTTTCGTTCCACAATTCACCTTCCAAATTCAAATTTGCATATTTGTATATAACTTTTTTGTCATACACATAGCTCATCTTCCTGTTTATTTTTTTGTCTAAGCCGTCATCTGTTTTTAAGATGTTCTTCCAGGAAATGTTATCCAACAAAAACTTAAACACTTCTTCCGAGTATTCTTTGCTCAAAAAATTTCTTGACAATATAATATCTTTCATAAAAAATGTTTTTTATTCTTGTTAAACCTTTAGCTTTTTCTCTTTCAGTTAATAAATCAATCAAAACGGTTCCATGACAAATCTTTTTTGGATTGTTTTCATCATAACACCAGCAAGCTAATTTTTTATTTTTTAATTCACCTAATGAGTTATAAAGCTCTTTATTTCTTGAGATATAATCCCTATATTCTTCCAACACTCTTGGTCTTTCACTTTCACTTCTCATTCTAAAAGGATTGCTCCATTTCGATGCAGACAAATTCCTATACACGTTGGCTCTTCCGATATAAATATCATATTCAGCTTCAGGTGTCTTTTTTAAATTCACTAATGAAATCCCAAAATTATTTTTCATTTTTCAAATTCAATAAACTGGTTTGCATCCATAGATTTTCTAATCCATCTTGCAAAATAGATAGACTTGTCTTCATCCAATAATTTCGCCTCTCCAATGTCGTTAAAAGGGACTGTAAATTTATAAGTCTTTCCTTCATACCCGACAGAGTAATAAGCATTCTTTTCGTCCTGGCTAATTTTCTTAACCATTTTGTCTCCTCTGAGAACAATATCTGTGTATTTCATATTAACATTGTTCAATAAAGTTTTTAATGCCTGTCAGTAGCATTGCTTTATCAACATTTTTATCTTTTAATCTTTTCAAATATTCGCCCAAGAACATATTGATTAGATTTGTTTTTCCTTTTTTGTATTCATCAACTTTTCCTGGGAATAATGAAACAATCTCTTTTAATATATCCAAGTCTAAATCTGATTTTTTAATTTTATAATCTTCAAAATTTATTTCTTTTCTATCTAAAGCATCTTCTACAATTTTGTCAATATTATAGTTTGCATTTGATATATTGCTTAATGTAATAAAAAAATCTATTTCAACAGGAAATAAATCCATTACTTCTGAATAAAAATAAACTGTCTCTGGAGGGTTTGCTTCAGAACACCATTTTTTATACCAGGGTCTTACATATCGGTTAAAATATTTTAAAAAAAATGGAATATTTTCTACTCCAATTTCTTTTTTCATTAATTCTTCAATTGTCAAATTGCTTGAATAATCTTCAATTTTAAAACACCATCCAGGATTTATTTTATCACTTCCTTTATCCCAAAATTTAATTAATTTTCCTTCTTCAATCTTTTTTATTCTTATTATTTCACCTGGATTTTCTAACCAAAACAAAATATTAGAATAGCTTTTATTGTAATTATTCAATGACATTTTTTTAAATTTAAAGATGAAAAAATATTTGTGTTTGGTGAGAGATTCGAACTCTCAACGGTCTTCCGACACCCTTCTAGTCCGTAGCTAGACGCTCTATCCAGTTGAGCTAACCAAACATTTAATTAAATTTTGTATCGGTAGAGAGAATTGCGCTCTCAATCCCTTTCGGGCGATAGTTCCTAAGACTATTGCGTATACATTCCGCCATACCGACATATAAGTGCCCAAGAAGGGACTCGAACCCACACACTACTGTTACTTCGCCTTATTTTCTTAAAATAAGATGTCTGCCAATTCCAACACAAGCGCATATTTATAATTATTTCGTTAATTTTGGGTGTCTAACGGAGTATGATTCCGTAGTCTCCTGCTCCACAAGCAGACGCTTTATTCCATTTAAGCGATAGACACAGCGGAAAGTATTCGATTTGAACGAATGAAGCTCTGTACAGAACTCGCTTTTTTAGCAAAAAAGTAGGTTAAGCCACTCCCTCAACTTTCCATATAATTTTTATTAAAGAAAAAATTTAAAACTTTTTTGCGGAAGAGGTAGGGCTCGAACCTACACACCAGTTGCCCGGTACCTGTTTTCAAGACAGGGGAGATACCAATTACTCTTTACTCTTCCAATTTTAATTGCTAAAATTCCCTACAACCAGGGAGTCATACAAATACATTTTCATGCAAGTATGCTCCCCATGTTGTTTATTGTTGGATGGGGTGGGTTCGAACCACCAGTCTTATGGGCCAAAACCATACGTGTTGCCAGTTACACTACCATCCAATTTTAACCAATATGTCAAATAACGTTTGTTGAAAATTAGTCACTTTTTAAAGTGTGCAGTAGTTACCTCGTGCAGGTTTTTCAACTTTAACTACCTCTGAGCTACTGGATTTGAACCAGTGTTTATCTTTCGAATCTTGCTCCCAAAGCAAGCGGGTATAGCCTCTGCCCGAAGCCCAGATATAAAACAAAAAAGCCTCGCAATTTCTTGTGAGGCTTTCCTGAGTTGTTATGTTATTTTTTATATGTCCTTAAACATGATTAACATTTACACAAAACATTCCTGCCTCAATTCCGAGTTGTTGACTCGGTGAGCGATGGAGCTGTGATTGCGATAGTAATAATATGTTTGTTATGTTTTTCATTTTGTTTAAGCCTAAGCTTTCTTTAAATATGTTGAAAAAATTATTTTTCCTTTGTTTTTCCTATTATAACGCAAATCTAAATAAAAAGTTTCAAAAAGTCAAACTTATTTTTAAAATTCTTTTCTATTACTTAATGAAATAATATCTTTACCTGAAACAGGAGTCCACTCAATTGTTTTCAATTTTTCTTCATTTATCTCTATTGTTGCTTCTCCAGTTTCAGGATTATATTCAATAACCTGTCCAAATACATCTATTGAGTCTTTTCCAATAACAACTGGCTTACCTATAACATTCTCAAGATTTTGCCTTAATTTAGTTGACATCTTCATAATTAATAATGTAAGTCAATGAATAATAAATCTTTATCGTCTTTATAATTTACACAAGACCAAGCTGGATGATATTGAGTTTTCATTTTTTCTAACTCTTCTTCAGATACTTTTTTAAGAATATCAGAACCCTCTTCGATGTCAGGATAGTTTTCTTTATTTAAAAGTTCTCCAGAATAAATTTTATCATTGTGTTTTTTATATTGATTATAAACATAACCGTTATTAAGAAATTGGACAAATTTGGACATCACTGTTTTTATTGTCTTTTACCTTAATTTTGCAACATCCACCGTAGAGTGAAGCGTCAAACCGATTTAATATATTCTTTGCAGCATTTATATCTGCATTGTCTGTGTGACCACAACTCAGACAAAGAAATACCAAACCTTGTCGGTTTAACCTATCAGTATGATTACAGTTTGAACATTGTTGACTTGTATAATAAGGAGAGACAGACCTGAAACTAACACGGTTAGCTTCACACTGCATTTCAATTCTCCTTAACCAATATCTCCAATTCCAAATACCAATAGAGCGTCTAATACTTTTAGCCAATAGACGTTTGGCTTTACTCTTCTTACCTATATTCTTTAACTGTTCTACAACAATTAAGTCAGGGCTTTCTTCTTTTATAACTTGTATAGCAATTTCATCAATCCTTTGTTTTAATGCTTTCCTTGCTCTTTGCTGACCTTTACTATTTTGTTTACATCTTTTAACTCTTTCAATGCAATCCTTAATATCCAAACCATATTGATTACTATTATTAATAGATGCTAAAGCATTTATACCTGTATCAATACCAATTTGTTTTACTATATCTTTCTTAATACCTGTTTCTACTTCAAAACAAAATTGAACATAATTATCAGTAATAATATATGAATTTAATCTTTTACCTATACTGTTCCATTTATTATATTGTTTATGTAGTTTAATAGGTAAATCCATTATCATTTTATTACCGATAGAAGCAAGATGTAACCAACAATCAAATTCTTTAACTGACGAAGGTAATAAATCTGCTATTGTACAAGATACATTCATTCTTTTACCTTTATGAATAGGTTTAGATTTCTTTCCTTTCTTTTTTGCTGTTACCGCTAAAATCATATCAACAGCTTCTCTTGCAGCAACCTTTCTTAAACGAGCAGATAACCATGTATCAGGAATATCCACAATAGGTTTAAGTAATTTACCTTTGGATGGTAATTCATTGTTATAAAAATGGTCAATAAATATATTCACCACTCTACCATATTCGGAAAGAATAGTTTTCAACTGTAATTGTTTAGATTCAGTAGAAAATTTTAATGAACATTTAGCTGACCTTATTATTTTCATATTACATTTTTATATTCAACTAACGAATAATCGTATCTATCTCCGTGTATTGGTTTTGCTTTTTTTATAAAATTGTCTAATCTATTATTAGTACTATTATTTAATTTATTAATAACACCACATTTTTTACAGCCACGTTGTTTCTTTTGAAGATTCCAATAATTTTTGAAATTCCTCAATAGTTATGTTTTCATCCAATTCAAAAGGGATGGGAAAAACGTCTCCATTATCCAATTCAAACTCGGTTTTGGTTAATTTAACCACTTTAAATGTTTTATCTTGTAATTTTTTCATTAGTTCCTTCATACTATATATAGTTTAAAAAATACGAAAAGTTGTATTTTTGTCAAAATATTTACAAATTTGTCCAAATTTTTGTTTAGCAGCACTTAACCCTCCTTCAAATAAACTCCCCAACCATTAGATTTACTTCCTGGAGGGAAAATTCCATCTTCGGTGACATCACACCCTCTCATTCCAGATATATCTACACCTTCAAAGTAAATATCTTCTACTCTTTCAATCATTACCAAAGCAGTATCTGGAACATGAAACTTTTCTATAAAATCTTTTAATTGACCTACGGTAAGCCCTTGCCATTTAGTCAATCTTTCTTTTGTTAATTTTTCCATATAAATGTAAATCTAATATTTATTCTTGAAATCTGAGTAATACCATTAGTTTTTTAAAATCTTCCTGATTTGTGCAATAAACAATTTCATTGCTTGAATACTCTTTATAGTGCTCTTTTATAAGTTCTAAATCGTGAACAATATAACCATTATTCCATTTGCATACACAAAAATGTTTCTTTAACACATTTTGACAATAAACATGTGCTCTGTTTTCTGCCCAAGCTTTTGCTTTTTCTAAATTTTCCAACATGGAATATTTTTCGCAAAGATAATATTTTTTTATCAAAATTTATAAGAAACATCTTTTTTATATCGCTCAATAAAATCTTTATTTAAAGATGTGCTCATTATTTTTTGAGAAGATTTTAATGCAGGTAAATCTTTAGTGGTAATATCAAGAAAATTTAAAACGCTTGTAACTGTTTGTTCTGGGCATTCACAAACATCAGTTTCATATGTTATTTTCATAAATTTTTTATCTTTTAAAAATAATTCAATCCACATTTCTTCTTTTTCAATTTCTGAGATTAAAAAATTAATATCTTCTTGAGAATAAGGAATTGATTTAGGTTTAAATTTATACATTTCACTATAATCCCATACGTCACTTTTCCATGCTATATATCTTGAAACAGCTTGAGCTACTTTATTTCTTCTCTTTAACCAAATCCAATGAGTTATTTTATCAAGCATTCCTTCTTTCCAGGCTGAATGGACGTGAGTTACATCATTAAATTTTGTTCCCACTACAAAATTTTCCTTTTTTGAAGACCAAATAACTTTGTCTAAATAAGATTGATTTGTTTTTTCAAAATAATCTTCATAATAAATTCTCATGTCTGGATTAAAATATTCATTTGGAGAACCAAGTCTGTTTGTAGATTCTAACAATTCACAAAAATGACTTGACCCAGTTCTTGAGCCAGTTATTATTCCATAATATAAAAATGGATAAATCATATTTTTGTTTCGCAAAATTTAACAACTTGTGACAAGAAGAATTGTGAAGAAAATTTGCTCTTATCTAATTTTGTTAAATGCTCATGAGCTTGACCAACCTTGCTTAATAAGCCAGGAATTTCATTTGGATGAGAAAAATATAACGGATAATTTTTTCCTAAATATTCTTCAACAGCTGGATGTCTATTAATTATTATTGGAGTATTTCTAACTATACAATCCAAAACACCATTTGAAGCAGAAGCGTCAAACATTTCAGCAACAATAACATTTTCTGTTAATAACTCATCAAATTTTGAAGCAGGAACATAACTTAAATCTTCTGCTTTATTGTAAAAATTACGTAATTTATTAGACTTCCAATATTCAGTAACTTTTGAATCGTATTCTTGAGTCCATTCCATTCCAGTCCAAAGTCTAACTTTTTTAACTCCGCTAATAGAAGGTATTTGGTTTATAAGTTGAGTGTTACGTAAATAAACGCCTAATTGAATTATTTTTTTATCATGATTTTTATTCCAATTAGATAAACTCCATTTATCAAAATCCCCTTCAATCATGTGAGGAATTGAAACAACAGGACAATCTAAATATTTTGCTAACTCGTCCCTATGATAATCAGATAAAGTAATTGCTAATTTAAGGTGTTTTGCACTTTCTTTAAATTCTGGAAGATTTAAATAAACATCCATTCTCTCTTTTTCATTTGAGAATACTGGTGGATGTGGAGGATGATGAAACACGCCAACCCAATCTTCAGTATAAACCTTTGGTTTTGAATAGCAAAAATTTTGTTCAACAAAATCATCAAATAAAATACCGTCTTCAGAATTTAATTTAAACAATTCTTTTACAATATTGGGCCAACCAGAACGATGCAAACCCTTTCCAATAATATCATCAGTTGGATTTCTTAAAAGTTTAATCTTGCTTTTGTCATATTGGTGATTATGTCTTGGATTATAATTTGTTTCTTCATTAAGACCATTACCGCTTCCGCTATGTTGATGTTCTTGAGTTTCCTTTTTAAAAAATTTTTCAAATAAACGTTTTGAGATTTTCATGATTATTATTGTTATTATTGTTAGAGACGCAAAGATTATGGCATTTAAAGTAATCATTTTTTTTATTTTATACTTAGTGCAATAATCGTATTTTTTCAATAAATAATCAAGAAAAAAAAATAAAGAATTTGTTAAATTTAATAATCTTCATAATTACTAATATTTTCTTTGTTTTGATAAAGAATATTTTTTCTTAAATCCAAAGACTGTTTATGTATCTTGAGAAAATTTTTTCTAAGTCTTTTTGCGGCTCTTTTATTTTTCCTTTTTAAAAAAGAATACATATCACTATCTATTTTTTCATATTCCTTAATTAGAGATTTAAGTTTTAACCATTTTAATTCTAAACCATAATTGTCATGAAACATAATATTATTATTTTTCTTTTAAGTTTTCAGGTGAAATCTTAAACTGTTTATCTAAATTTTTTAATAAATTTCTTGTTTTAGCAAACATTTTACTGTTTTCTGTAATCAAAATATTTTCTGACAATTCTTCACCACCTTCTTCACCTCCACCTTCAGCTCCTGGTTCTTCATTTCCGCCTTCAGCTCCTGGTTCTTCACCTCCACCAAACGGAGATTCTCCGCCTCCTCCAGAAGGCATTGTCATGCCGCCTCCTCCACCTCCACCTCCAGTAGATTCTTCGCCAGTCTCTTCATTTCCAGGTGCAATTCCAGCATCCTTTTCATCTCCAGCGCCTTTAGTAAATTTTTTATCAATATCCTTAAACAATCCAATTTTTTTATAATTTTCAGCCGCTTCTTCAATTTCAGCAAACATTTTCTTTTCAACTTTTTTCTGTTTAAGAATAAGTTTTATTTCTGACTCTGAAAAACCCAGAATATTTTGCATTGCCCAAGTATAAGATGTTGGAGAGGTTGCTTCAGCAGAAAACATTTCTTTAAAAACTTCAAGTCTTAATTTCATAACTTCAAGCTTTAATAACTCCTGTTGAGTTGATGGATTTGTTAATTTTAAATTAAAATTGTCCATATCATCCTCAAAACCAAGAAAATAAAGATGAATATTAGCTATTCTTCTAAGTTCTACTAAGATAGCTTCCTGCATTCTGTTTACTGTTCTTGCAAAACGCAAATCAGCCTGTGCAAGAGTTGAACCACCTTCAAGTTTATCTGCATAATTTAAATACGTTCTAGGAACCTTTATAGCAGCGAATAATTTATTTTGAAGGTATTCTACGTCTGCTATATCGTTAAGGTTAGAATTTGATATAAATACTTGATTTTCAGTAGCAAACGTATGATAATTATGATATAACTCGTGTCCATCAACAGTAATGGTTCCAGTATCCATTTTTTCATCTAACCATTCTATAGATATAATTTTGTGATTATAAAAAACCTCATTTTCTTGTTTGTCTTTTTTAATATAATATCTCCAAGCACGAACATTTTTATAACCTAATTCTAACGCAGTACATTTTGCCCATTCACGATAATTTTTAAAACCTCTATCTTTCAACATGTTTTCCAAATTATTATGAGTAAAAATTTTTATGTTCACTAATGAACTTCTAACATCATTATTACAAATATAAAATTCATTTATGAAATCATTGTTTGTATTTAAAACTTCCAGTGTTAAATCGGCTCTTCCTTGTTTGGAAAATTCATTAAAAAACATACTATATAAATCATCAGAATAAACTAATTTTTGCGGTTTTGAAAAAACAGATTTTGAATAATTTTCATCCAACCATAACTTTTTAGAGTTTATGCTTACCTTTTCCTTACTTTCTATAGTGTTTTTTCTTTTTTTAGAATTTACTAATCTTTTATTTAAATTTTCTTCATTATTGTTCCAGTTTAATAGTTTTTCAGTTGATTTTATTTTTCTTTCTGACGTATTCATATTAGCGAATCTATTCTTTAGTTCCGTCTCGCTCAATTCACTTAAATATTTTTTTAACCCTTTTGATATTTTCTTTTTATTTAATTCTGGATTAGACCAAATAGTTTCCATGATAACTTTTTGATGATATTTCATATGGTCAGCACCATTCATCCAAACAATATTTTGTGGACTATTATCAAAACGATTTAAAGATTTGTGATGTCTAATCTTTTTTGTCCCATTTAAATATTTTTCATCAAAAACAAATTCTTTAATCAAACCAAAATTATTAAGACAATCAGTCACCATCCTATGTGTAAAAACCCATTCTTGTTTTTCATTATCAAAAACTCTATGATAATCACTTGTGTTTGATTTCATTTTTTTTGTATCACTATAAAACGGCATTAAGCTATCTCCAATTTTTAAATTCTGAGCTTCAACAAAACCATTAGTTCTATGAACGAATTTATGGTCTGGAGTTGTTGTTATTGTTTTTCCGTTATCTAATGTAATTTTTAAAACATCAGTATTTTTTCTTGTTTCTCCTGCCCATGTTATAATTCCAGGAGCTATTTTACCAGTTTTTGGGTCACAACTATAAACCCACATGTCTTTATTTCCATTATTCCATTCACTTATTATCTCATTTAATTCCAAAACTCTACCATCTAATAAAGGAATTTTTGTATCAAGAGCAATACAAGCGCCTTGCAGTGTTTCTATTTTAGAACTTTTATCTCCTCTTATTGGAATAAAATAATCTTCTTCATACGTGTTCTTTACAAAGACTCCAGAACCTTCTTTAGGAGTAAAATCATTTGTAAAAGATAAACAGGCAAAATTGTGTCTATCATGGCTTCCATCAAGACCAACAACTGTCATACAATAAACATCTTCACCATCTGAATCAATAAGTTCTACTCTTAAAACTTTATGGTTTTTATACTCATATTGTCCCAATTTATTTTTTTCCAAGTTATTTTCATTCCAAGTTATTCTTTGTTTTCTGTAATCTTCTTTTTTTGAATCTAATAATGTTGGATTGTAAATTTTTAAAAATTCATTATAAGATTTAATATTATTTAATTTTAAAAATTCTCTTAATTTTGAACGATGAAAAATTTTAGTCAAATCTCTGTTGCTGTTTTCATTTGCTTTAATAATTTCAGAATAGAATTCTGTATCTTTTAATGACAAAATGAAATTGTCTGCATTAATAAATTTTTTATGCTTTTTTATTTCATCACAAGCAATTTGAAAACATTTATCATTAAATTGTATTTTCATTGCTTTTTTTGTTTCTTCTTTTTTGTTTACATTATTCCAAAAATCAGACATTGCTTTACTTCTGATTTTGTTGTGTTTTTTATGTAATTCAGAAAAGTTATACCAAGAAATTTTTTCTACAGAATCTCTTTCTTTATTACTTTTTGATACTCTTTTCTTTTTTTTATCACTTTTATTCCATTTGATAATTATGTCTTTGTGCATTTTTTTATGTTCATTAAAATCTACCCATTGTAAATTATCTGGTCTGTTATTATATCTATTAAAATCTTTGTGGTGAATTGTATTATGTTTTTTGTTTTCTTTTTCTATTTCTTTAGCAACTAATCTGTGAACAAATTCATAATTACCTGTATTTGGATTGTATATTTGAGAATATTCTTTTACAGTGTCATGTTTTTTAAACAGTTTATCTTTTTTAGCATAAAAAGGCATTAATGCATCTCCTTCGCAAAGTTCATCAGCTCTTTTAGCAGAACCATCTCTTAAGACAAATGGGTGTTCTGGAGCAGTTAATATCCATGTTTCATCATCGAGCCAAACTTTTGTAAGTTTTGTTGCTGTATAATTTTTTCCACACCAAATAACTTTACCAGGAACAATTTGATGAGTATCATCCTGAACTGAGAATACAAAGTTTTCTTTACCATTATCAAACTCTTTGGATAATTCCTCTATTGTTATAGTTCTTCCATCAAGAAGAGGTATTGGTGTATTTTTCCAAACTGGCATAGCATTATATTTCAAATTTACTTGACCAGTTTTAGGGTCAACGACAGAACTTTTTTTCATTGCCGCTTTCATTTTTTCAATGTATTGCGGAATATCTGCTGGGTCTGTATTTCCAACTTCTATGTAATAAACTCTTCTTTCTGGAGCACGAAGCAATCTATAAACAAGCATTGAATCTTCTGCAAGTTGTAGTTGTTTCCAAAGTTTACGGGCAGATTCTAAAATTGAGTTGTGGACAACTATACCGTTAGCATAAAAATTATGATTTTCATTTTCAATATAAATATCGTATACATCTTCTATTTTTTCTGTATTTTCTATTGAAATAATTGGTTCAACAATAAAACCATCAGTCAGTCTGAGTTTTGTTTCATATTTTTCTTTCTGTTTAATTTCGGATTCATAATAATAAAAATAGAAAGATTCTTTTTTGTTGTGTTCTTTATTCCAAAAAAACACTTTTTCTCTTATTTTTGAACAAATTTTTCCAGTTTTTCTTCCAAGTCTTTGCAACAGAATTTTTGCGTCTTTAACTAAATATTCATTAGTTAATTCTAATGAATATCTTTTACAGTCCCATTCATCAATATTGATTGAACCATCTGCCTCATACAAACCTTTCATAAAAGCTTCTTGGATATTTTTTTCCGCATTAAAAACCCATTCTGGGAATCTTTTTGAATAAACATTTCCAACAAATCCGTTCTTTTGAAGTATTTTTTTCAACATTTTTGAACCACACGACACTTGAGAAAAACATAGTTGCCCTTCTTTGTTTGCATTTTTTATAAAATTTACTTTATGCCCAGAAAATTTTTCTAATAAATTGATATATTTTTCATTAATATCATTTTCAACCCCCAACGCAAAACAAACATTATTATTATTAACCCATCCGTCTCCAAGCATAAAACCAAATAACATAGCAAATTCTTCATTTACATATTCTGGAATTAAATTTAAATTTTTTCTGTATCCATTTTTATTTATGTCCTCACAAATTTCTTTGTTAATTTTTATTTTATTGTTTGTTTCAACTTGTTTATTTATAATTAATAAATCCCCAACATTAAGTTCAGACACTTGTTTATATGAAAAGTTGTTTATACTTTTATCATAAAACATTATCTGGTGTTCTATAGAAGATTCCAATTCATTATTTCTTGTTCTAATTTTATAAATTTCTTTTTTTCCAGAACAAACTTTATCTAAAACATTAGACAAAACTCTTTTCTGTGTTTTTGTATCAAAACTCCACACCTTATCTTCGCCTGGGGTAATATCTTTTATAAATTTAACTCCATTTTCCGTTTCTACATAAGTATCCCATTTTAGACATCTTCCATATGGCAATCTTGCTCCATCTGTTGCAATTCTAAAATGTGCTACTTGCCACTCTTCAAAATACATATTATTCAAATCCCATCTAAATCTTGCGGAATTTAAATTTCCATCATATGCTTCTTCTCTATGTAGTTCCGCAACAGGCATGGCTCTACAATCAAAAATTCCTATTTCTTTATCAATTTCCAATTTTAAAAAGAAATCTCCATATTTCATCATTTCTCTTGCCCAAAACATTAGGTTATATTCAATATTCAAAGTATTTAAAAACAAATCTTTGAGAACATTTTTTATTCTTGAGTTGTTAGAGTATATTTGTAGTATTTCTCCTTTTTCACTTTTCGTGCATATTTCATCAGTTAAAATATCAAGTGCTGCCGAAATTTCTGGCGAAGAATCCATAGCTTTAAAATCGTTATAAGCTGTCATTCTATCTGTATCATAATAGATAGAACGAGTATATAAATCATAAGCTATTTTATTAGATTGAACATCAAGAAATTCCTGTTGTTTATCTTCAATTCCTTTATAAGGAGTGCTAGGCTGATTAGTTATAAGTCTTTCTTTAGAATCTGCATCATTTCCTGTTCTTCCTCTTCTTAAATAATCAAGTATTCCTGAAAATATTGTTCCGTTTTGATTTGCCATTTTTATCTTTTGTTTAAATATATATTATTTTGTTTTTTTGTCAATTTAACCTTTAATTGGAGCAAATAACCAGGATAAATCATCTCCATCTTCAAGGTTTTGACCTTTTTTCTTATTAGATTCCATAATTGCTGGTATTTGAATCTTTTCAAATTCAAAATTTGATGTTTGCACCTGAATTCCAGCCATCATTGCATTTATGTTTTCTGCACTCCAATAAATATTATGGAATTCAGAATCTCTCATTACAAGAGCAATGCCAAATGCAAATATTAAATCATCATGATATCCTGGAGCGTGTTGTGGTTTTACATCATTAGAACCCTTTCCTGTTGAAGTATAAACAAATGTTTGAAATTCATCCAACAATCTTTCAGAGTTAATTTCAATTTCTCCTTCTCTCATATATTTTTGAAGAGCTGCAATTAAAACTGGTCTTGTTTTTGTGGTTGTTTGCCAACCTGGAATATCTTCATCTTTAGCAACTTCCATTCTCCAATCTCTATTAAATAATTGCACAGCAGATTTAGAATGAAATATTTTGTCGCTTGGGTATTTTAAATCATTTTTAATTTTAAGAGATGTAACCAAACCAAATGAGTTACACTCTACAGCAATGTAAGCCATATTATAGGCAATAGATATATCTCTAATTACTGTCGCAAATTGGTCTGGAGATATTTTTGCACTATATTCAGCTACTTGTCTTAAATTTAAAGCATCTAAAACCTGTATTGTTGAAAAATCAGAACCATCGCCTCTTGCAACATCGGCAGCAACTATATATTTTAAATTCTTTTCAGGTAAATGCCAAATTCTAAAAGCCGTTTCATAATCAACAAATTTGTCTTTTGGATTTTGATTATCAAACCATTTTATTACTTTTCTTTTACTGTTTTTTAATTTAACTCTAAATCTTTCAAGTATTGGGTTGTCAATAACAAGATTTCTTGAGCCTTCAAAAGACAAATCAAGTTCTTGTGCTATTTTTACAGAATCATATTCCAATCTTTTTCTTTCATTTTCATACCAAGAACTCCAAGGTCGTTCTACTCCAAACTCATCTTTTCTCCATTCCAATCCTTTTGATAGAACTGGATGATTTGCCCAATGAACCATGATAGGATTGAAATCATTTGGGTTTCTTTCTATATTTTTATCTGAATCTTCTAAATCACTTTTTGCTTTATTTGCGGCAACCCAGGTTCTATGATATAAATTACCAGTTCCATATGGAGTTGAAATCATTATACATTTACCTCCTGTTACTGATAATGCCACACCAGCACCCATCCAAATATCATTAGCATGTTCAATGAAAGCTGTTTCGTCTAATATAAGAAGAGTTAATGATTCACCACGACCTGCTTGTGGACTTGATGCTACAGCTTTAAGTGTGCAACCATTTGAAAATTTTAACTCTTTTTGATTATCTACCACTCTTTCTTCTGGAACCATCCATTCTGGTGCTCTATCTAAAAATATTTTAACAGAGTCTACAAAACGAGTTGCTCCTTTATAATCATTGGCGACAATAAGAATTCTTTCATCTTTTCCAAATAATAATAACCAGGCTACATAACCAGCTGTTACAACTGAAAGTCCTTGCTGTCTACTTTTTAAAATAATATTATTTGTATATTTCATGTAATCTCTTATTACAGGTTCTTGGAAATCGTAAAGAGTCAATCTATCTATTAACCTTTTTTCAAGGTCAAATACATAACCGTAATTATTTAAATAATAAATTGGGTCTTTATAACATTTAATGTATTCTTTTATTTGTTCTTGGGTCATAAAAATAATTTACAAGAACCATTTTTTGATTCAGGCTTTTTTTTGGATATGCAAGAAAAATGCTGCATATAAATATATTTAGTTTATATTTAAATATTAAGAAAAAATAAATTTACATGGCTGTTGCAAAAAGAAAGCCACCCGCTTTAGCCAGTGGATTAATTTTTGCCATTTCTTTGTTTCTTTTATTATTTAGCGTTTCTTTTGAAAATTAGTTTTAATAAAATTTTTAATAATTATTAAAAACTGTTAAAATTTTTTTGTTTATTTAAATAATTTTGAAAAATTATTTATTTTAATATAATTATATAAAACAAACAAATCTAATGTTAATAGAAAATACATCAAAACAATATAATAAAGAAGAACATCTTGTCTATAGTTGCCAGTATCATGTTGTCTTCTGTCCCAAATATAAAAGAAAAGTTTTAACTGGCGAAGTGGAAATGAGACTAAAAGAATTAATAATAGAAAAACAAGAAGAATATCAATTCAAAATAATTGAAATGGAAATTATGCCAGACCATGTTCATCTTTTGCTTGATATTCACCCGAAAATGGGTGTTTATAATGTTCTAAATAAAATAAAAGGTTACACTTCCAATGTTATTAGAAAAGAATTTCCTAAAGTTAAATCAAGAATACCAACCTTGTGGACTCGCTCTAAATTTATATCTACAGTTGGAAGTGTTAGTTTAGATGTGGTTAAAAAATATATAGAAGAACAAAAAAACGTGTAATATTTATTTTATATGATTAAAACGTTCAAATTTAAACTTAAAACTACAAAAAAACAGCAGTTGGTCTTCGACCAATGGCTCAATACTTGTCGTTTTATTTATAATTTTTCGTTGTGTTATAAAAAAGAACTTTATTCTTATCACCAAATATCCATCTCCAAATATGACATCCAAAAAGAATTGACCGAACTTCGTTCTATTTATCCTTGGATTGGAGACATCCACTCACAAACAATTCAGGATGTAACAGACCGCCTATTCAAAACATACCAATCTTTCTTTAAAGGTGGTGGTTTTCCGAAATTTCAAAAAAAAGGGGTGTATTCTTCTTTCTCTTTTAAACAAGGAGTAAAAATTTGTCCAAACACAAGTACAGTAAAACTACCTTCAATTGGCAAAATAAAATATTTCAAATCAAAAGAAATAATTGGTGAAATAAAATATTCAACAATAAAAAAACAAATTGATGGATGGTATATTTGTCTTTCTTGCGAGAGCGAAGCTCTTCCAATAAATGAAATAACAAATCAATCAATTGGGGTTGATATGGGTTTAAAAGATTATGTAATAACCAGTAATGGGACAAAATATGATAATCAAAATTTTCTTCGTAAAGATGAAGAAAAATTAAAAATTGTTCAACGTTCCATATCAAGAAAGAAGAAGGGAGGTGAAAATAGGAAAAAAGAGATAAACAAATTAAAGATTTTATATTTAACAATAAGCAATAAAAGAAAAGATTATTTGCATAAATTATCAACCAGGTTGGTGTGCGAAAACCAAGGCATCGTAATGGAAGATTTGCAAATAAGAAACATGAGCAAGAATCATAAACTGGCAAAATCAATACAAGATGCAAGTTGGGGCATATTCAAACAGATGTGTGAATACAAAAGTGCATGGCAAGGAAAAGCATTTGTTTTGGTTCCACCAAATAACACAAGCAAGGCTTGTCATGTGTGTGGGTGGATAAAACAAGACTTAACTTTGGAAGACAGAGAATGGATTTGTGAAGGTTGTGGGGTGGTTCATGACAGGGATGTGAATGCAGCGATGAATGTGTTAAAAAAAGGAAAAAAGAAATCGGAGCCAGGGCATGACTTCGTTATTTGTGGAGGAAAGGCTGTTGAAGAACAGATTTTCGACATGGCTCAACGTTGAGCCAGCCCAAGAATCTCCGATGATTTATCGCGGAGAGTGTCAACAAAATAAATCAGGTTGTGTTACCATAAATTCAGAAGGGATACCTAATATTGGTATCAATGAATCATCAGCCATTATATAAAAAAAAGTTGGTTCATCAAGATTAGCCTTATTATATAAAGTCCAATTAATTGTTGG
>Ga0316217_10002605_pt1 | contig 21505 bp, 9 predicted proteins | sample 1anoAmetaG_FD_203633 | JGI IMG/M metagenome (GOLD analysis project Ga0316217, IMG submission 203633) | Freshwater microbial communities from Trout Bog Lake, Wisconsin, USA - 1anoA | ecosystem: Environmental > Aquatic > Freshwater > Lake > Hypolimnion/Profundal zone | place: USA: Wisconsin...
CTCAGGGTGATACCTTGCAGTTTAAATATGTCTTTGCGTCGGAAGAGTATCCAGAGTTTGTTTGTTCTCAGTTCAACGATGTTTTTGGTTTTTTTATTACAGGACCGAATCCCGCGGGGGGCTCTTTTACCAACGTAAATATTGCCACGCTGCCTAATTCTACTATGCCGGTGTGCATTAACTCAGTTAACGACGGCATTTCGGGTACTTATAACGGAACCACCTGGAATTCGAATGGTTGCATGTCATTGGGCAATACCTCTGATTATGTAAACAACCTTACCCCGGTTAACCCTTATATAGTATACAATGGGATGACTAAAGTGTTGAATGCGGTTTCGGCCGTTGTTCCCTGCCAATCTTACCATCTCAAAATCGCCATCGCCGATGTAGGCGACCGGTTTTACGACTCTGGTGTGTTTTTACAGGCATACTCAATTACCTCAACGCCTTATACTGTTGCAATCAGTTCAGCCATCAACAATCCCGCGTATAGCGCCGCATATAGAGGATGTATGAATGGCACATTCACCGTAAGTATATCACAAGCCCAGTCGGTTCCGGTAACCATTAATCTGAATATCTCAGGCACTGCTGTAAATGGGGTGGATTATAGTAATATACCTTCCTCTGTCACTATTCCTGCAGGACAAACCTCTGTCACAATACCAGTAACAGCATTGCAGACCGGTGTTACCGGACCTGCTGTTACAGTTACACTTGCCGTGCTAAATCAGTGCAGCGGATTGCCGACAACCAGTGCTTCTATTACTATTATGGACGCACCAATAGCAACTTTAGCGGTTACTGATACTATTTTGTGCCTAGGCCATTCAACCCAATTTACAGCAACCGGAGGTGCTTCTTATTCATGGTCGCCTGCTACTGGATTAAGCAGCGCAAATATCGCAAATCCAGTTGCTACACCACTCGTTACAACAACATATTCGGTAATTACAACCTGGGGTACTTGCCTCGACACTTTTTCGCAAACAATTCACGTAAATCCCCCGGTTGCGTTAGTCGTTTCTCCAACAGACACTTTCTGCCTTGGTTCAACAGTGCAACTTTCAGTTACTGCACCAAGTGCTCTTACTCCTTACAGCTATGTATGGAGTAACGGAAGCACTTTAAACACTATTACAATTAGCGTATCCGGTACATATTCTGTTAGTGGTACCGATGGATATGGCTGCACAGCGGCTGCAAGCAAAAGCCTGGTAGAGTTAAACCCGGTTTTGACTCCTGTTACAACTTCTGTTTCATGTTTCAGTGGTAGCAATGGCTCCGTTGAGCTAACTGCATCTGGTGGGCTGGCTCCCTACGCATTCAACTGGGCGAATGGATCCACCGGTGCTAATTTGAGTAATCTTGTTGCTGGCACTTATAATGTTACCGTTATTGATTCCAAAGGATGCTCGGTTACTGGTGCTTTCAATGTAGCGCAACCACCGTCTGCCTTAAGTGCAATTCCTGTTGTTTCAAGTGACGTAAGTTGCTTTGCTGGTAATAATGGTGCAATAAATCTGAATGTAACAGGCGGTACCCCCCCATATAATTATAATTGGGCTGGCGGGGTGATTACGCAAAACCGGTCAAACCTAATTGGTGGCAATTATTTTGTAACCGTTACTGATAGTAAGGGCTGCACCGCAACTGCAACTGCAACTATTACCCAACCGGCCGAAGCTCTGTCTGCTGCTGCTGCGGTAATTGACATCAGTTGTGCGGGTGACAGTACAGGTGCGGTTTTTCTTAGCGTCAGTGGCGGAACAAACCCATACACCTATAATTGGGGCGGGGGTATTTCTTCACAGAATATAACCGGGCTGGTCGCAGGACCTTACACGGTAACCATTACGGATGCTAACGGATGCTCAATTGCAAACTCTTCGGTAATTACTCAACCTGCTGTCGTATTGAATGCTACAGCCACTCCAACCGGAGTTTCCTGCTTTGGTGACAATGGTGGTTCTGTAAGCCTCAATGTACTTGGCGGTACCGCTCCGTATTTTTACACCTGGAACGATGGCGCTACAATTCCTGATATTTCGCATTTGGTTGCGGGGAACTATTTTGTAACTGTTACAGACGCCAACGGTTGTTCTGTTTCAATCTCTTCTGTAATCACCCAACCAACCAGCGCTTTAACTGCAACTGCAACAACCAACAACGTAAGTTGTTTCGGTTCGAACAATGGAAGCATCAACGTATCTGTCACCGGAGGCACTACCCCATACACCTTTAACTGGGGTGGGGGTGTAGTAACCCAAAACCGCAGCAACCTGGCTGCCGGAACTTACACGGTTACTGTTACTGACAGTAAAGGATGCTCAACAGTTTCATCAGCTACTATTACTCAACCTGCTGCTGCCTTAGCTGTTACCGCTGCTGCAACAAATATTAATTGCTTTGGCGGAAACACGGGCGCTATCAATTTAACCGTTACCGGTGGCACAACCCCTTATCTATACAACTGGGGAGGTGGAGTTACTTCACAAAACCGGGCTTCGCTTGCTGCAGGCCCGTATACAGTAACTATTACCGATGCAAACGGTTGTTCTATCACCAATTCATCTACTATTACTCAACCGGTAGCTGCTTTAGCAGTTTCTGCTGCACCTGTTGATGTTGCTTGTTTCGGAAATAGCACTGGTTCGGTTAACCTGACTGTTAGTGGCGGAACCTCCCCATACGTTTACTCCTGGAGTAACGGTTCTTCGCTGGCCAACATTACCAGCGCAGATGCCGGAACATACGCTGTAACAGTTACGGATAATAAAGGCTGCTCAACTACTGCATCCACTGTAATCACCCAACCAGCCAGCGCTTTAACTGCAACTGCAACTACCAACAACGTAAGCTGTTTCGGTTCAAACAATGGAAACATCAACATATCTGTTGCCGGGGGCACTACACCATACACCTTTAACTGGGGTGGGGGAGTAGTAACCCAAAACCGCACCAACCTGGCTGCCGGAACTTACACGGTTACTGTTATTGATAGCAAAGGCTGCTCAACAGTTTCATCAGCTACTATCACTCAACCTGCTGCTGCTCTGTCATCAAACATTATTTCAAACAACGTTTCTTGTTTCGGTGGCAATAGTGGCTCCGCAAACGCAAATGTTAGTGGCGGTACCTCGCCTTACGCCTATACGTGGAGCGATGGGGCCAGTACCTCATCTATTCTCAACCTTGGCACCGGAACATACCCCGTTACAGTTACTGATGCCAAAGGCTGCTCGGTTACCGGCCTCACTACTATTACCCAGCCGGCCGCAGCATTAACTTTGAGCGCTGCCATTGTCAATATCGGCTGTTTTGGAGCCGACAACGGTTCGGTTGCTTTAACTGTAGCCGGTGGAACTCCCGCCTATCTGTATACCTGGAGCAATGGCGCCACCTTACAAAATTTGACGAACCTTGCTCCCGGCAATTACAGCGTTACAGTTACCGATACCAAAGGCTGCTCAGGCACTCTTTCAAACAATATCACCCAACCTGTGGCTCAACTGGCCGTTACGGGAACCAGCACCAGTATAAACTGCTATAGCGGCAATACCGGTACTATTAACTTAACAGTTAGTGGCGGAACTACCCCTTACACATTTACCTGGGCCGATGGAGGCTCAGGTCAAAACAGAAGCAACCTTGCCGCCGGCAATTACTCCGTAACTGTAACCGACGGCCACGCTTGTTCAGCTCTGTTTACTACTACACTTACACAAGCAACTGCCGCATTAAGCCTGTCAGCTAATACAAATCCGGTAGCGTGCTTCGGAGCGGCTACCGGTACTATTAACCTGCAGGTTATTGGCGGAACGGCCCCCTACGCCTACCACTGGAATAACGGCGCCACCCTTCAAAACCCCACCGGTGTAGTAGCCGGCAGTTATTCGGTAAGCGTTACCGACGCCAATGCTTGTTCGGCAACTACTTCCGCAGTAGTTTCTCAACCGGCTGGTGCTTTAGCGGCCTCCATTAACAACACAACTCCGGTTCTATGCTACGGCAATCAAACCGGCGTAGTTGGCTTAACGGTAACCGGTGGCACCCAACCGTATAGTTACAACTGGAGCAACGGTTCTACCTCACAATCACTGAGCCACCTTAGTGCCGGAACCTACTCTGTTGAGGTTTCGGATGCCAACGGATGCACTGCTGCTGCTCTTTCAACTGTTATTCAACCTGCCAGCGGTTTAACTGATTCAGTTGTTACCGGCGCTGTAGGTTGTTATGCGGCTAACAATGGCTCCATCACTTTAAATGCCAACGGCGGCACTGCTCCCTATGTATTCCACTGGGGTGATGGTAGTTCATTGCAAAACCGGAATAATCTTGTTTCCGGAACTTACCTGGTTACCATCACCGATGCTAACGGTTGCACTTTGTCGTCAACCGCTGTTATCACTCAACCCGTCGGTGCACTTGTGGCTACATCAGCTACAAGCCAGGTCATGTGTTTTGGCGGAAACACCGGCTCTGCTCAGTTATCCGTTACCGGTGGCACCGCGCCATACTCCTTTTTATGGAGCAACGGTTCAAGTGCCGGCAACATCACAAACCTTTCCGCTGGCAGCTACGGTTATACCGTGCATGATGCGAATGCCTGCTCAGTTGCTGCTTCGGTGGTAATAACTCAGCCAACAGCCGCGTTAGGCGCTTCAACAAATTCCTCGGCTATCAACTGCTTTGGAACCAGTACCGGGTCAATCGACTTGCAAGCTGCTGGTGGCACTGCTCCTTACACTTATAACTGGGGCGGTGGTATTACCACCTCTAACCGCAATAACCTTGCCACCGGTATTTACACCGCCACTATTACCGATGCCAACAATTGCTCGGTAACAACCTCCGATACTATTACTCAACCGGCTTCGGCGGTCACTGCCTCGTCGGTTAGTAATAATGTTTTCTGCTACGGCGATAGCACCGGCTCTATCGTAGTTACTGCCACTGGTGGCACTGCTCCTTATACTTACATCTGGAGCGATGGTTCCAACTCGCTCAGCCGCTCAAACCTTACCCCCGGCAACTATAATTTAACGGTTACCGATGCGCATGCCTGTTCGGCTACCGTGTCATCCATTATTACTCAACCCGCGCATCCAATTCAAGCGCTGGCGGCGGTAACTAATGTGGCCTGCAATCCGGGCAATACCGGTGCCATCAACTTAACTGTTACCGGTGGCACTCCGCCTTACCAGTTTAAATGGGCTGGCGGACCAACAACTCAAAACTGGGCTCAAATTGGTGCCGGAACCTATACCGTTTCTATTACCGATGCCAACCAGTGCATGGCGGTTAACCAAGTGGTGGTTACCCAACCCGCTCCTTTGTCTCTTTCGCTTGGCGTTACCGAAGTATCGTGCAACGGGGGCAATAATGGAGCGATTGTTACCAGTACGACCGGCGGAACCACGCCGTACAACTATAACTGGGGAGGCGGTATTACTTCGCCTAACCGAAATCAACTCTCTGCCGGTAATTATGCCCTAACTTTAACCGATGCCAATAACTGTTCTGTTACCGCCGCAACAACACTTAGTCAACCTGCGGCTGCAATTGCTGCCGGAGCATCAGTATCAAACGTAAGTTGCTACGGTGGCAATAACGGAAGCATCCGGTTAAGTGTTACCGGTGGTAGTCAGCCGTATTCTTTTGTATGGAATGGCGGCGATACCACCCAAAACAGAAATAACCTGATTGCCGGAAATTACAGCGTTTCCATTTCCGACATCAACGGCTGTAATACCATGGCCTCGGCCACCATTACCCAACCCAGTGCCTTATCTGCTACAACTAATCCTTCCGGCGTTAATTGTTATGGCGATAACACCGGTTCGGTGGGTGTAACTGTTGCCGGCGGAACTGCCCCTTACAATTATATCTGGAGCCTGGGTCAAACAACCAGCACCATCGCTAGTCTTAATGCCGGAGGTTATAGCGTAAGCGTAACCGATGCCAATGCTTGTTCAACCTCGGCTTCGGCTACAGTAGGGCAACCGGTAGCGCCAATACATATTGCGGCTACGGTGACCGAAGTAAAATGCTTTGGTGGCGATAACGGCAGCATACAACTGAATGTAACCGGCGGAACGCCCGGGTACTCATTTGTATGGTCGAACGGTAGCCATTCGCAAAACCTGGCGGGCATTGCTGCGGGCAGCTACCGCATTACGGTAACCGACAGCAAGGGATGTGCGGCCTCAGTGCAGGAAGGGGTTAGCCAACCTTTATCTGCTATTTCAATGAACGATGTTACTCACAATGTCAGTTGCTTTGGCGGCGACAATGGCTCCGTTAACCTCAACGTTAGCGGCGGAACCTCGCCTTATACTTACAACTGGGGTTCAGGTGTTACCACGCAAAACCGCAACAATATAGCGGCCGGTCACTACGATGTAACAGTCCTCGATGCTAACTCCTGCTCAGCCACATTAGCGGCCAATATTAACCAGCCGGCCGCTGCTTTGGCCACCGCCGTAAACATTGCCAACGTAAACTGTAACGGCGGCAACAACGGCTCCATACAATTAAATGTTACCGGTGGCACTGCGCCTTACATCTATAGCTGGAGTGGCGGCGTTACCACCCAAAACCGCAACCACCTTCAAGAAGGTGTTTACTGGGTTACTATTATCGATGCCAACGGTTGTTCTGCAACGGCCTCTGCTAACATTACTCAGCCTGCTTCCGGTATCTCTCCTTCCATAGCAGTGCTGTCGGAAGTGAAATGCCACCAGGGCGATAACGGCGCTGTTGAATTAAACATTGCCGGTGGTACTTCGCCTTATGTTTATCACTGGTCAAACGGAAGCAGCACCGAAAATCAAAATAACCTCTCGGCCGGTAGTTACCGGGTAACGATTACCGACCACAACGGTTGTACCGCCATTGATTCAGTAACCATAACACAACCGCAATTCACCTTATCGGCAACTGCACAGCCTAAAGACATTGCCTGCCACGGACAAGATAACGGGGCTATCAACCTAACGGTTCAGGGTGGCACACCGGCTTATAGTTATAACTGGAGTGGTGGTATTACCACCCAAAATCGCAGCAACCTGGCTGCCGGCAGTTACATGGTTACCGTTACCGACCATAACGGCTGCACCGCAACTGCCCTGGCAAATATTACCCAGCCTGCCAGCGGTATCAGTGTTCAGCAAACGGTTACACCGGCTACCTGTTACAACAGCGCTAACGGTACTGCACTGGTAAATGCTACCGGTGGTACTTCGCCTTACTCGTTTTCCTGGGCCGGTGGTAGTAATTCGCAGGGCCGTAGCATGCTGTCCGCAGGCAACTATCCGTTAACGGTTACCGATGCCAACGGTTGCTCAACTACTGCTGATGTGGTTGTAACCGCACCCGATTCAATTTCTTTAAGCCCCGTTTTAACCAGCCCAACCTGCTATAACACAGCTACCGGAAGCGTGCAGGTTAACGCTACCGGTGGCACACCCGGCTATTATTACGCCTGGAACACCGGTGGTTCTACCTACCGCGTGAACGATGCATCAGCAGGGAGTTATTCGGTTACCGTTACCGATAAAAACGGTTGCAGCGCCGGCTTAACCAGCATTATTTTAACCCAGCCGGCACAAATTGATGTGGCCGTAAACGTTGTCAGCGGTTCATGCGCCGGTGTTGAAACCGGTCACCTGGCTGCAGTGGTTACAGGTGGCACGGCGCCTTACCGGTATGGCTGGAGCGACCATCAATTTACCGCCGGCATTACTCATTTAGCTGCGGGTAATTATACGGTAACCGTAACCGATGCCAATTTCTGCACCCAAACTGCCAATGCAGTTATTAATACCTACCCCGGTGTATCGGGAACCGGAAATACGGCTCCGCTGCCTTGCCAAAACGCTACCGGAGCTATTGATGTTAATGTTACCAGCGGCACCGCACCTTACAGTTTTAAATGGAACAACGGCGATACCACGCAGGATATTTACCATGTGCACCCCGGCACTTATACGGTTACTATTACCGATGCCGACGGCTGCAGTTTCGATACCAGCTTTACCATTGATAACCTGAACGACTTTAGCGTGCAGGCCACCGGCGGCGGAACCATCGTTTTGGGTGGCTCGGCTGAAGTTCATGTTACCAGTACCGGTTCCGGTCAAACGGCTTATAACTGGGTACCGGGTGGCACTTTAAGTTGTGCTACCTGCCCTAACGCGCTGGCCCAACCGGTTGAAACTACTACCTACACCGTAATTGGTACCGATACCAATGGCTGCACGGCCAGCGATACCGTTTCGGTCATTGTAATTGAAGACCACGACATTTTTATCCCCAACGCTTTTACGCCCAACGGTGATGGTAACAACGATTACTTCCAGATTTTCGGTAACCTGGCCGGTATCCATTCCATGGAGGTGAAAATTTTCGACCGCTGGGGTGAAAAAGTATTCCAGTCTGAAAACCCGGAATTTAAATGGGACGGAACCTACAAAGGCGTGCTTCAAAACCCCAACGTGTATGTGTACGAAATGAAAATCGTTTTCGACGACGGACACAGCGATGAACTGAAGAAAGGCAGCATTACCTTAATCAGGTAGAACAGTTGCGCCCTACTACCTCCCGGGCCCCCTTCCCGCCATGCTAAGAAATGCTAAGTAAAGCAGGTAAAAGCGGGTAAAAGCAGGTGTTTTTGGCCATAAAAAATCCGTAGCGTAAGGACTGTATCCGGCGGTTTAGCCTGAAATTACGAACCAATATTTCAAAGAACATGCTCACCATCCGGAGTGTCTCCGCCCCGGGCTTTCAATGTCGTGCCAGGCCTCAGGGTCCCGAAACGATTGCCATGAGTGGACGGTGCGTTTCAGTTTTAAATTTTGTTTTACCCCGCTTCCGGTTGAACATTTTGAAAATCCTTAAAATCTGCACAAAACCTATCCTGCCATCGACATATTCAGGCTTTTACCAACATAAATCGACATACTTAGGCATCTGTTCAGATTTTTTCCCATGTCGATGGCGAATTTTGCAGGTTCCGGCATTTTCAAAAACAGCTCAGTGCTATAGGTCATTTCCTTCATTTTACCCACCAAAGGTAATCAAAAAAATGAAAAAATCAAAAATTTGTTTGGTTATAGGCAAAATAATTCGTGTTTTTGTAGTTGAACAAGGACCGTCAGATTTGACAACTTTTTAAAAGTTGTCAAATCTTTTCCGCCCCCAACAGACCCTTGTCTGCTCCGTTGCTTATGAATAGCTCGACAAAGACCGAACCGGTTTTCGCGTTGTAATGATTTAGACGACCAAATCATTGGAAATTAGGCTTATAATTTTCTGAAATACCACGGCCGACCCTTTACTGCGCCTGCCTTGCGCGCTCAGCAACACGGCGAAAGTTGGAGAGGGAAGAAGGGGATTAATAAAGAACTCAACCAACCCCAGTGTTTTATTCCTTTTGATGGGTTCGGTAATTTTAACCCAAAGCGGAAAAAAATACGTTCTATCGAGATAATTTGGGTAAGCCGGTCTCTGAGCTTAATTGGTGAAGGCTTTAACTGTTCTTCAGGTACAGTTTTCGAAGTAAATCGAGCCTGGGGAATAGGTAAAGAAGCCAATTGCGGTCTCAGGTTGTTTAATTGTATTTCAGTACAACCAGAAACATAGAATGATTTTTTTAGGTATTCTAACTGTGTTGTCTTGCCGGTAATAAAAATATTTTTTATTTTTATCTCATGATAGCATTTTTTATATAACAATTTACTATATGAAACGTCTGCTTTTTTGGATTGGCATATTATTGTGCACGATTAATGCGCAAGCTCAGTTACAATCAGGTCTTGTTGCCTGGTATCCTTTTAACGGTAATACCAACGACTCATCGGGCAACAACAATAACGGTACCATTGTTGGTAATGTAACTTTAACTACCGACCGTTTCGGTAGCCCTGGTGGCGCTTACTATTTTGATGGTTCAAGCGGATATGTAACCTGCCCCAATGATTCACAGTTGCTTAAAAGCAAAACATGGTCTTATTCGGTATGGTTCAGGGTGCTAAACCGCCCGGGCGGATGGCAGCAAAATGTTATCCTGGCAAACATAGGTACTTATCAGCAAAGCGGTGGCTTTGAAGCTGGAACCGGTAATCCGCCGCAAACAACCTGCTCCAGCATGTTCCGCAATGCTACGCACCTCGACCAGGCCCTTGGCGGCAATACTTCTATTGACTCGGGCATGTGGTATAACCTGATTGTTGTAAGCGCTTACGACTCGGTTGCCAATACAACCACAGTAAGCAATTATATTGATAGTATCCTGGATTCACGGAACACCTTCAGCGGTAGTGTTAACTATGATGCGATAACCAATTTCTGGATTGGCGCCAACATTGATATATCTTGTTGCCAACGCTATTTTCTGGGTGATATTGATGATGTGCGGTTGTACAATATAGCATTACCACTAGGCAGCCCTACTATCACCGATACTACCATAAACCTTGCTTGCGGCGACTCAGTTCAGATTAACAATTACTACTACAAATACACAACTACTGTGGCCGATACATTTACAAGTATCCATGGCACAGATTCAATTATTGTTTATAATCTGTATGTAACAGATTCAATCTTTGTGGCAGATACTATTTGCAATGGGGACAGCGTTTGGTTTAATAGCGCCTGGCTGGGGGCGGCCGGCACATATCAGAACCGGGTAGCTGGCTCGGGCTCCTGCGATTCACTTACCATACTTAATCTTGCGGTAAGCCCGGTTCCGCAGGTAACTTTTAGTTGGGATTCTCTCATTGCAAGCCATGATATTAGCCAGGGTTCTGTATCCGATACAGGGTACTGGTGCCAGTTTTACCCACCGGTATTCCTTATGTCGGGCGGAAGCCCTGCAGGAGGGGTTTATACTGGAAATTATATCAGCAACGATTCCATATACGCTGGTCAATTGATGCAATTCGGCATGGATACCATTACCTATACATATACAAATGGAAGCAATTGTAGCGCTAGTGTGTCTGTTATATTAATAGCCGATATTTGCGAGTCGGTTGCAAACATTAGCAACGCCGGCATCCTGCAGGTGTACCCCGTACCGGCTTCAGACCGCATTAATGTTATTATACACTCACCTGACGCTTACGGACAGTTGACGATTACCGATTTGTTGGGCCGTACGCTTATTACCCAATCCGCCATCCCTGGCGTTAACAGTAATGATATTGACATCAGTTCACTGGCAAATGGCGTATACATTGTACAGGTATTGCAAGGCAAGGTAATAAAAGCCGAATCGAAAATTGTGATAAGCAGGTAGTGCTTTCATTACAGGCGCTATAGGGCCGACACAAGCCAATCAGGAGCTATGAGTATTGGGGTAAAAGGACCGCTGCTTCTGTCGTAAATTGCCTGGTCTTTGATATGAACTAACTGCCTGAATAGTAACTCCAACACCCAACCTCACCTAAGCGAAGCATCTTGCTTGGTGCTGCTATGTTTGTAGATTCACGCTACAGTATTATTACTCTACCCGCCCCACCTTATAAAAACGCTTTTTGTAGTAAGCCTCATCCATATCGCTGATTACGACACCGGAGTGCACTGAAGCATGGGCAAATTTGTTGTTTTGCAGATAGATACCCACATGCGATACCTGGCCTTTTTTTATTTTGAAGAAAAGGATATCACCTTCTTTAGCGGCACTCAATCCTTTTTTTAAAAGTTTGCATTGGGCAAGAATGGCACCTGCGCTGGGCCCGAGCGTTTTGCCGTAAATTTTTTCGTACAGCATATTTACAAAATGCGAGCAGTCGATACCGTGGTCGGTATTGCCGCCATACCGGTAGCAGGTATGGTACCACTTAAACACTTCGTAGTATAAGGCAAGGCTGTCTGCCTGTTTCAGGTCTATGGCTTTGCGCTGGTAAAACGAATCGATATTAGCGTAGTAAGCATCGCGCGCGGTGTCCGATTCGGCTACTTCGGTCGTATCGGCCACATCCTGTGCATATATCGTATTATAGCAACTAAAGGCAAGCATAAGGCCACACACCAGGCCCCATCCTTTTAAAAGACGCTTGATTTTATGGAGGGATTTTACTTTCAAGCTGTTATATTTTCGGGGTTTAATTTGCTGTGTTTATAGCCGTAGGTAAAATATACCACAAAGCCAACAATCAGCCAAATCAAAAATCTTTCCCAGTTACTGGTTCCCGACTCGCATAGCAGGTAAGTGCACGACAGAAACCCTAATACCGGTATCAGCGACATACTTTTCCAAAAACTTATCACCGTGGTTACAATGGCTAAAGCCAGAAACAACCACAGCATAAACTGCGCCCTGAAAGCCCGCCAGCCGGTATTATAAATACTGCTTTCGGCCAGACCTGAAGTTTTTAAGGTTTGCTTAAAGTCTTCGGGCTGAACAAGGTTAAAATTTGTCCTCACCGAATCGCTGTTTTGCGCCGGTTTAAAAGCAAGTTTAAAATTTTTGGCTATCATGGTTTGCAGCGCAACTTGTTCGGGTTTCGGTAATTCATCTACTACCTCATCCACCGATTTTACCTGTCTTACTTTTAAGTAGTCGTTAATGTTTTCGGCATTGTATTTCATTAATAACGCCGAACCGAGTATAAAAAGTACTGGCATAATGAATTTTCCGTTGATATAGGGAGTTTTAAACTTGGTTTGGGGTGGGTTGTCGTACATATTCATGCGCAAAATTCCACCGCACACCAGTACGAATGCAAACAGGGTACCCACGCTGGTTAAATCAATCACCACATTCATATCCAAAAACAAAGCTGGTATAGCCACCACAAAACCGGTAAGTAGGGTTGAGAACGATGGCGTTTTAAATTTTGGATGCATGCGCGAGAAGATAGGAGGAAGCAGCCCGTCGCGGCTCATACTCATCCATATCCGCGGCTGCCCGATTTGAAAAACCAGTAACACACTGGCCGTGGCTATTACTGCGCTTATGGCCACAATGCCGGCAATCCAGTTCAGGTTTACCTGGTGAAAAACGAATGAAAGCGGGTCGCCTACATCCAGTTTCTTAAAATTCACCATACCGGTTAACACCAGTGCAATAAGTACATAAATAACGGTGCAGATAATGAGGGAATAAATCATGCCCCGTGGCAAATCGCGTTGCGGGTTGTGGCATTCCTCGGCTGTTGTAGAAATGGCATCAAAGCCGATGTAGGCAAAGAAAACCGCCGCCGTTCCTTTTAAAATACCCCCCAAACCGTTGGGCATAAACGGATGCCAGTTTTCGGGTTTTATATAAAACGCACCCAGCACTATCACCATAAAAATGACGATCAGTTTTAAGCCCACCATAATATTGGCCGAGTTGCGCGACTCTTTGATACCGATGTAGGTGATGTAAGTAATAAGCACCACAATAGCGAAGGCCGGAATATTGCATATAAAATGCAGCCCGCCAATTTGCGGCGCATTTACCCAGGCCAGGTACTTCGACTGCAGGTCGGGGTCGATAGCCGTTAGTTGAACACCCAGCTTTAGTTTTTCAAAAACCGCCAGGTAACCAGCATGCGCATCCGAATAATTCATCGTAATCCAATCGGGCAGGTGAACCCCGAAACCGGTCAGCAAACTCACAAAATAACTGCTCCACGATATGGCTACGGCAATGTTGCCAATGGCGTATTCCATTAAAAGGTCCCAGCCAATTATCCAGGCAATTAACTCGCCAAATGCCACATACGAGTAGGTGTAGGCGCTACCGCTCACCGGCACCATACTGGCAAACTCAGCATAACAAAGCGCTGAAAACCCGCAAGCTACCGACACAAACAGAAAGAGCAAAACAATACCCGGCCCCCCGTCGAAACTGGCCTTGCCGATAGTAGAAAAAATACCTGCGCCCACAATGGCGGCTATGCCAAAGGCAGTAAGGTCGCGCACGCCCAGGGTTTTATGCATGCCGCTGCCCGATAACTCCGCCTCGCTCACCCCGGCCGCCGCATCGCGCAGCACCTTGCCTATATCCTTCTTTCTGAATAAATCTGCCATTATTTACCTGGTTATTGCGCTAAAGATAAAAACTCCATCCATAGTTGGTAATTTGATAATACCAACAGCTACGCGCGACTAAAGCTTTAATACAAATATTTAACCGCAAAGACGCAAAGGCGCTAAGAAGTTTGAATGAATTAAAAGAGAAGAATTACAACTTCCTTGTGGCTGTTTTATCTTGTAATTCTTAGCGTCTTCGCGCCTTTGCGGCTAAAAAATGTTTCTCTTAGTGCGTCTTAGTGCCCTTAGTGTCCTTAGTGGTTAACTCTCTTTTGCTTTGCTTGCATTAAAACAACTTCAACTGATTAATACTACCATCCGCCTCGGCAATTATTCTGTCTCTCGTAGCTTCATATAAATCATAATTCAAGGGTGGAATCTGCCTGCCCGCCAGAAACTTTTTGCGCGCCAACGAAACCTGCATCTTAATCAACTCGGCAAACTTGCCCTCGCCGCGCATTCTTCTGCCAAAGTTCGAATCATTCAGCTTGCCGCCATGCATGTTTTTAATCTGGTTAAGTACTTTATTCGCCCGGTCGGGAAAGTTCTTGGTTATCCAGTCCTCAAAAATTAAACCGTTATGACCGTTCAGTCTTACCACAATAAAACTGACGCTTAGCGCGCCATGCTCAGCCACTGCTTTTACCACATCAAATATACCTTCATCATTCAGCCCCGGTATTACAGGGGCAACATTTACGTTTACCGGTACACCCGCTTCGCTTAAGTTTTTAACGCTGCGCAGCACACTTTTGGCGGTTGAAGTTCTTGGTTCCATACTTCGCTTAAGTGCTTCATCCAGCGTAGTTAAGCTAAGGGTAACACAAACCAGGTTTAGCCGCGCCAGCTCTTTTAAAATATCCAAATCGCGCTCAACCAAACTGTTTTTGGTTATCATGCCTACCGGGTGCTTAAACTTCAAAAACACCTGCAGCAGTTTACGGATTATCCCTAATTTTCTTTCCACCGGTTGATAGCAATCGGTATTGCCGGAAAGCATGATAGCTCCGGCTTTCCATTTTTTATCCAACAGGGCTTCCTCTAATAGCTCCGGGGCATTTTTCTTTACCAGTATATTCTGTTCAAACTCCATCCCCGAACTATAACCCCAGTATTGGTGGGTATTGCGGGCATAGCAGTAAACGCAACCATGCTCGCAACCCTGGTAAGGATTCATGCTCCAGTCCAAACCAATATCCAGACTCTCAACCCTGTTTAGGATTGTTTTGGGAAATACCTCTATATATTTTGTTCGGGGGTTGGTGGTTAAAAGTTCCTCCCGCTCTTCCTGCGTGGCAAGGTCATCCACATAAACTTCCTTGCTCTGTGTTTCAAAACGATTAGTAGGGTTGAGCTGAGAGCCCCGCCCTTTGATGTAAGGTTCCATTCCATAAAAATAGAAAAACTAAATTAATTAGCAATACTAATTTTATTGGAAATTGTATCAACGTGAACACTTGAGCACCTAAACACCTGAACACGCTAAATATAATGCAGCCCCGGTTCAAAATCCTCGTTCAATAATTCAATTACCTCATCGTAATCGCGTTTATTCTCTACAAAGTTCAGTTGGGTGGTATTCAGTAAAACAATGCGCGAATGTGTTTGCATTTTGAAATACTCCAGGTAGGCCTGTTGAATTTTTTCGAGGTAATCGCTGCTGATATTCTTTTCGTAATCGCGGCCCCGCTTTTTAATGTTCTGCTGCAGTTTGTCAACCGGTGCGTATAGATAGAGCACGATGTCGGGCTTAGGCAGGCTTAGGTTGATAATATCAAACAACATGCGGTAAAGCTTTGCCTCATCCTCATTCAGGTTGTTATTGGCAAAAATCAAACTCTTCTGAAAAAGAAAATCAGAAACGGTGAAGGATTTAAAGATATCAGCTTCGCTCAACAATCTTTTCAACTGCTTAAACCGCTCTGCCATAAAGTACAACTCCACCGGAAAAGCATGTCTTTCCGGGTCCTCATAAAATTTCGGCAGAAAGGGGTTGCCCTCGAATTCCTCTAAAATCAGCTTGGCATTAAAGTCCTGCGCCAACTTTTGCGCCAGCGTGGTTTTACCCGCCCCAATGCATCCCTCTATGGTTATGAAATTGTAATTCACCTTAAAAAAAAATTTAACGCAAAGAAGCAAAGAGCGCAAAGAAACAACTCAAAAATCTTAACTTATTTTATTCATTCTTATGCATTTAACCTTTGCGTTCTTAGCGCACTTTGCGGTAAAATACTAAAAATCAAATGCCACTTAAAAATTCACCCTTCTCTATGGTTATGAAATTGTAATTCACCTGAAAAAACTTTTTAACGCAAAGAAGCAAATAGCGCAACGGAACAACTCAAAAATCTTAACTGATTTTATTCATTCTTATGCATTTAACCTTTGCGTTCTTAGCGCACTTTGCGGTAAAATACTAAAAATTAAATGCCACTTTAAAATTCACCCTTCTGTTCGAAAGATAATTGGGCACGGCATACTGGTCGCCGGAGTAATCGGCAACCCACAGGTAAGAAACCACGTTGTTAATACCGAAAATATTATACACCTCCAGCGAAGCCCAAACACTCTTCAAGCCCTGGTTAAACTTATTAGGTTGCTTGGCCCATTTCGGGTTCCATAACTGTCCGCTGAAACCAATGTCCACACGCTCATAGGGAGGCATGCGTAAAGTATTATTGTAGAAATTATCTCCCGGAGGCCCAAATGGCAGACCGGTGGCAAATATTAAGCTGATATGAATTTTAATAAAAGGAAATTTTGGAATGTAATCCTGGAAATACAAATTGAAGGTAACCCGCTGGTCGGTAGGACTGGGGAAGTATCCGGGGTGAATTTTAGCGCTGTCCTTAATCAATGGCAGGTTATCCTGCGAATAAGGAATTTGATTGTTCGCGCTATCATAATAAGCTTCGTACGATGCACCGTCAATTTTCATGGCGGTTTTCATTACACTGATAGTTAAATAACTCTCCAAACCTTTGGCTAGTTCACCATGCAGCCTGGTATCCACTCCATAGGCATAACCCCTGGCCGAGTTGTTACCCAGGTACTGAATCAAATCATCGCTGTATTGATATGGATCCAGGTTCCACATGTTCTTGTAATAAGCCTCGGCGGTAAAATCAAATTTTCTGTTCCAGGCGGTAAATGCATAATCAACCCCTAACACCGCATGAAAACTCTTCTGCGCTTTCATCGAAGTATTCAGCACACCGGTAAACGAATTCAGCATTTCGCGGAAGGTAGGTGGTTGATAGTAAGTACCGGTTGCGGCGGTAACAACAATGTCCTTTTTACCTTTTGGTTTCCAGGTAAACTGCACGCGCGGCGTAGGTACCGGTATCTCCCTATTTACGCTGTAATACTGCATCCTGAAACCGTAATTCAGCGTAAACTTATTGGCCCCAATACCCTCGCCGCCGAATTTATAGGTGTCCTGAATAAAAAATGAGGCCCGGTCGCCGGTTAAAGCATTGTCCGCTTTTAGCACGCTGCTTAAATTAAGCTGGTTGCGGGTATAGGTACCGGTGCTGTCGTTGGGCACAAAAATGTTTTGCGTATAGGGAACGGAAAATCCCGCCGAATCAAGAAAATTCCATTCACTAATCTGGTCGCGCACTACTTCAACCTTATTGTCGACGCCCCATTGCAGGTTGTGGTGCCCTTTAATCCACGAACCGCGGATAGCAGCCGTATACACATCCATGTTCAGATAATCGCGTCCCCAGTTTTGTATGCCCCCGGTGCCCAGGCTATAAAGCGGCTGCCCAAAGTTGGAAGCACCCAAATTACTTTGCACATCACTCAGGTAATACTGACCGGTAATATCAAAAGCCTCTTTTTCGCGGTCAAGCACATACGAACCGAGGAATTTTATCTTAACATCTTGTTTAGGCTCCCAAACAAGGGCCAGGCCATCAGTGCTGCTTTGGTACAAATCTGCCTCCTGTCCGTTATAGTATACCTGTAAATTGAGCACATCGGTCAATAATCCAAAACTGGTAGAGCGGTCAACCGGTATATATGTAAACTGGTTGCGCGAATAATTGATAAGCGCCTCCAGGCCTAATTTTTCATTAATGCGGTAGGTAAAAAATGCCTGCACATCAATAAAATTGGGGCTATACTGCCCTTTGGTATCTAAGCTGGTTAACAAGTACTGACTGGTGCGCTGGCGAACGCCGATTGAATAAGCAAACCTGTTCTTCTTATCCGTTCCTTCAATATGTGCTCCCCATCCCAGCAAACTTCCATACGCCGAAACACGCAATGAATCGGGCCGGCGGTAGGTAACATCCATTACCGAACTCATTTTATCGCCATACTTTGCCTGGAAACCACCCGAACTAAACTTGATATTATCTACCATATCGGGGTTGGCAAAGCTCAATCCCTCCTGCTCCGCTGAACGCACCAGGTAAGGCCGGTAAATTTCAAAGTCGTTTACATAAACCAGGTTTTCATCAAAATTACCTCCACGGACAGAGTAATTGGAACTCAACTCGTTTGTTTTACTCACCCCCATGGCCTGAAACTGAATCATAGACTCCACGCTTTCGTTGGGTGCGGCCAGTTGCGATAAGGTTTTCACCTCCACAGTGCTTGCCGCCACCTCGTTTCTCTTGGCATCAATTACTACATTGCCCAAATTGCGCTGGCGGGTTTTAACTATGGGATAAATGGTTTTTACCTCACCGGGTTTAAGAAAGAAAGGGATTTTTATAGTAACCGAATTAGGAGAGGAGATTACGAGCGTGTCTTTTTCGCCGGCCGGCACCGTCAATAAAAAGCGTCCCGTACTATCGGTGTAAACCTGGTATTTTTGGTCTTCGTTTACTACAATAACTATATTATCTATGGCTCTGCCGCTTGAGTCTTTAACCTCACCTTTTATGGTAGCGGTTCCTTGCGCAAATGAAGCGATGCCGGATATAAGGAATAAACAAATAAGGAAATATTTTTGAAACATCGCTTCGCTAAACGGAGGTTAACCCGGTTTATTTTGCACTATTCTTTAATTGGTGAATGGTTTGCACCGGGTTGGGTGTTGCAAAAACGGCATTGCCGGCCACCAACACATCAGCACCTGCGTATATTAACTCCTCAGCATTGTTAAGTCCTACGCCACCGTCTACTTCAATAACCGCCGGTGAACCTGAGCTTAAAATCAGGTCTTTACATTCACGCACCTTGTTTACCGCGTAAGGAATAAATTTTTGTCCCCCAAAACCCGGGTTAACGCTCATAATCAATACCACGTCAATAATGCCGATAACTTCCTTCAAAACCGAAACCGGTGTTGCGGGGTTAAGGGCCACCCCTGCTTTAGCTCCGGTCTTTTTAATATCATGGATGATGGAATCTAAATGCGTTACAGCTTCGTAGTGAACGGTAATTACGTCAGCACCGGCATCGCGAAACTGCTTGATATACTTTTGGGGTTCCACAATCATTAAATGGACATCGCAAACTTTAGTGGTATGCTTTTTAATAACACTCAGCACCGGAAAGCCAAACGATATGTTGGGCACAAACACCCCATCCATTACATCAATATGAATCCATTCGGCTTCGCTGCCGGTTAGCATCTCCACATCCCGTTGCAGGTTTCCGAAATCGGCACTCAGTACCGAGGGCGAAATAATTACTTTCATATAGGGGCGAAGATAGAAATAGTCTGAACTTTTTGAACCTATAGTTCAAACATCAGTTCACGTTCAGTAAGTCACTAATTCGCTGTAGGCTCAGGAATAACAGGTACTGGCTTCTTTAACTTGTAAGTTTCGCCATGCTGGGTAAAGTCAAGGCCATCGCTTTCGTCCTGCAGGCTAACGCGCATAGGCACAATCATGTCCGTTATTTTATAAAGAATATAAGAACCGCCAAAAGTGAAAACGCTCACAATCACCAATCCTATCATGTGGAAGAAGAAGGTGTGTGTGTGGCCATAATAAAGGCCAACGTCTTTGGCAAATACGCCGGTTAGAATCATGCCTGTAATTCCACCAATACCATGGCACGGAAACACATCCAGGGTGTCATCCAGGTTCGATTTGTTTTTAGCGCGAACAGCCAGGTTGCTCACAATAGAGGAAATAAAACCAATAAATAATGCTTGTGGAACAGTTACATAACCGCAAGCAGGTGTTATAGCTACAAGACCCACAACCGCACCAATACATGCCCCCATAGCAGATACCTTTTTACCGCGTATGCCATCGAAAAATATCCAGGCCATCATAGCAGAAGCAGATGCGATCATGGTAGTTCCGAAAGCTGATACAGCGGTGGTGTTTGCCCCTAACGATGAGCCGGCGTTAAACCCAAACCAGCCAAACCACAACATGCCTGTTCCTAAAATTACAAACGGAATGTTTGCAGGCTCCTGATGTTTACTGGTATCGCCAAAAACTGTTCGTTGACCTAAAAACATGGCCCCGGCCAGTGCTGCATAACCTGCACTCATGTGTACCACCGTACCCCCGGCAAAATCGAGAATACCCCATTTGTGTAAAAAGCCATCGGGATGCCAGGTCCAGTGGGCCAATGGGGCATATATAAATAGCGAAAACAGGCATATAAAAAGCAGGTATGCGTTAAAGCGAACGCGCTCGGCAAAGCTGCCGGTAATAAGGGCCGGCGTAATAATGGCAAACTTCAATTGAAACACCGCAAACAATAATAGCGGGATGGTTGGCGCCAGGGCTGCATTTGGCGCGGAGCCCACATTTCTAAACATGAAGTAGGTAAAAGGATTGCCGATAAGTCCATGGATACTATCACCAAACATCAGGCTGAAACCTACAAACACATATAATATGGTAATTACTCCCAAAGCCACAAAACTTTGAAGCATGGTCGAAATAATGTTCTTCTTGCTAACCATGCCGCCGTAGAAAAACGATAGGCCCGGCGTCATCAGTAAAACCAGCCCTGCTGCTGTCAGCATCCAGGCAATATCGGCGGCATTTAGGGTGGGGTAACTTGCATCTTCGGCTACAACAGGGGGATAGAACAATCCGAAACAACATACAAAAGCAAGTGCCAGGAAGGGTAATAAATAGCTTGTTTTCATAGGTAAATGGTTTTGGTATCGGTGCTTTTGAAACAAAAAATCATATTACTGAAATATAATTATGACTTATTTCAGACAAAAATACGAAAAAACAGGCTTGACGGCAAAAATTATTGAGTTTTTAAGAAGCGAACGTAGTTTTCAACACCATTTTCGATTGAAATCAGCGTTTTAGGGTAGCCAACTGTGAATAACTTGTCCATTTTGGCCTCCGTGAAGTACTGGTATTTATCTGCAATATCCCGGGGAATAGGAATGTATCCAATACTAGCTGGAATGCCTAACGTACTAAAGATGGGGGCAACCAGGTCGTTAAAAGTCCGCGCTTTTCCGGTGCCCACGTTATAAATACTACTTATCGAAGAGTAATTCGTGGTGCCCGATTTAAACTTT
>Ga0316217_10002606_pt1 | contig 21502 bp, 20 predicted proteins | sample 1anoAmetaG_FD_203633 | JGI IMG/M metagenome (GOLD analysis project Ga0316217, IMG submission 203633) | Freshwater microbial communities from Trout Bog Lake, Wisconsin, USA - 1anoA | ecosystem: Environmental > Aquatic > Freshwater > Lake > Hypolimnion/Profundal zone | place: USA: Wisconsin...
TGATCCCCGCCGGCACCGGCATGGCGCTCTACCGCAACCTCGAGACGGAGGAGGGCCAGTACCCCGAAGCGTCCGACACCGACCACCTCGGCCTCGACGATTTCGACGACGAGTACAGCCGGATGGCGCAGCACGTGGAGGAACTGCAAGGCATGAGCGAGGTGGAGGGCGAGGACCTCTAGTCCGAAGCGATCCACCCTGGTGCGGCAGGAACAGAGACGCACTCTGGTCCTGCCGCACTTGTCACTATAAGATGGCATCTATATGTCGATCCTCCGTCCAGATACCCAGCCTGCCGTTCCTGCGCTCCATGGGCTGAAATATTCGCTCGTCTGTGGCCTGCTCGCCGCCGTCCTGGCCGCTATCGGATCCGTATTCCTGCCGAACTATTATCGTTCCGAGAGCAAGATTCTCCCGGCGGACTCCAAGAGTTCCGGCGGCCTGGGGCAACTGGCCGCTGCCGCCGCGGCATTCGGGGTCGGGATGCCCGGATCCGATGCCGGTGACGCCAATTTCGTCGAGATCCTGGCAAGCCGGTCGGTCCAGGAAGCCATTCTCAACACCGAGTTCCAGTTCCAGGTCCGAAGCTGGCGTTTCGGGCCGGAGCAACGGCACCAGGAAACCCTCTATCGCTACCTGGGTGCCCGGAACATGGACCAGGCCGTCCGGGCTCTCGGCGGCATGATCAGCATCGGCAAGGATGCCCGAACCAAGATCATCACGGTCAGTTCGGAGACCCGGTCGCCCGAGCTGTCGCAGCAGATCGTGCACAGTGCGACCCGCTACCTGGAGACCTTCGTTCAGTCCAAGGGGCGGACCCGGGGGTCGGAAAAGGCCCGCTTCGCCGAGGCCCGCCTGAAGGAGTCCCGGGAGGAAATGGCCGAGGCCGAGGCGATCTTCCGCCGTTTCCTGGACGGGAACCGGAACTACCAATCGAGCCTCGATCCCACGGTCCGGCTTGCCGGCACCCGGCTGGAAGCCGAGTTGAAACTGCGGCAACAACTCGTGCTCACCCTCGCCATGAACCGCGAGCAGGCCATGCTGGAAGAGAAGAATGACATTCCGATCGTGAACATCCTCGATGAGGCGAACCTTCCCATCGACAAGAGCCGGCCCAAACGGGCTTCCTATGTCCTGTTCTCGTTCCTCGGGGCGGCCCTGGGCGTGTACGCCTGGCTGAACCGGGAATGGATACGGGTCGCCCTGGCCAATGCCGAGGAACCACCCGAAGCTCCCGTCGTGCCAAAAAAGGAGTCCGCATGAAAGGTGTCGTACTGGCCGGTGGTACTGGCTCCCGGTTGTTTCCGCTGACCAAGGTGACCAACAAGCACCTGCTTCCGGTGGGGCACGCCCCCATGCTCTGGCATCCGGTCTGGAAGCTGAAGCAGGGGGGCATCGAGGAGATCCTGATCGTCACTGGCACCGAGCACATGGGTGATGTGGTGGGCTGCCTGGGATCCGGCAAGGATTTCGGCTGCCGTTTCACCTACAAGGTCCAGGATGAGGCGGGCGGCATCGCCCAGGCGCTCGGCCTGGCCGAGAACTTCGCTGCCGGCGAGGGGATCTGCGTCATTCTCGGCGACAACATCTTCGAGGATGGCCTCCAGACCAGCGTGGAGACCTTTGCCAGCCAGGCAGTGGGCGCCCGGATCCTGCTCAAGCAGGTGCATGACCCCCAGCGCTACGGAGTCGCCGAATTGCGGGGGGACCGGGTCATCGGTATTGAAGAAAAGCCCAAGGACCCCAAGTCCAATATGTCGGTCACCGGAATCTATTTCTACGATGGGAAGGTGTTCGATATCATCCGCACCGTGAAGCCCTCGGGACGCGGGGAACTGGAGATCACGGATGTCAATAACAACTATATCGCCCGGGGGGAGATGACCTTCGGAACCCTGGACGGTTGGTGGACCGACGCCGGCACCTTTCCGAGCTTGGCCTTGGCCAATGAAATGGCATTAAAGGGGGGTATGCCATTCCCCGAACTGCACCGGAGGCCTGAATGAACTTCACCAAGGGGCCGATCGAGGGCATCGTCATCACCCCGTTCCGGCGTTTCGTGGACGAGCGGGGCTGGCTGACCGAGATTTTCCGCCACGATGAGCTCCCTGCATGGTTCCGCCCGGAGATGTCCTATGTGAGCGTCACCAACCCCGGGGTGCTGCGGGGGCCCCATGAGCATGTGGACCAGACCGATCTGTTCTGCCTTTTGGGGCCTGGAGACTTCAAGCTCACCCTGTGGGACAACCGGCCGGACAGTCCGACCTACCGGAACCGGATGGAAGTGGCCATGGGAATGAACAACCCAGGCTCGGTCCTGGTGCCGAAGGGGGTTGTGCACTGCTACCGCTGCATCAGCCATGAACCCGGGTGTGTCATCAACTGCCCGGACCGTTTGTTCCTGGGCAAGGGCAAGGCCGAGCCGGTGGATGAGATCCGCCATGAGGCGGATCCGGACAATCCCTTCGTGTTGGATGAGTTGGCCAGGAGGGTGTCCCTTTCATGAAGGTTCTCATCACCGGCGGTTCCGGGCAACTGGCTCACGCCATCCGGCGGGTGTGGGCGAACCATGACCTGATCGTTCCTGAAGAGTCGATCCTCGACCTCGCCAAGCAAGCCTCCATCCAGGCGGTGATGGCCCAGGTCCGTCCTGACATTGTGGTGAATTGCGCCGCGTTCACCCAGGTCGACCGGTGTGAGACCGAAGCGGCCCTGGCCCTGGCCATCAACGGCGAAGCCGTCGGCTGGCTGGCGGAGGCCTGCGGGCGACAGGCTGCCTTGCTGATCCAGGTCAGCACGGACTACGTCTTTGACGGCGAGGCGGTGCGGCCCTACCGGGAGGATGACCCCACCCATCCGCTGTCCGTCTACGGGCGGTCCAAGCTGGAAGGGGAGCGCCAGGCGGCCCGCTGCACCCAGCATCTGATTGCCCGCACCAGCTGGTTGTATGACGCCTGGGGCCGGAACTTCTACAACACCATCCTGAATGCCGCCGCCCAGGGCCGGAGCCTGCGGGTGGTCAACGACCAGCGCGGGAGTCCCACCACCTGCCGGGCCTTGGCCCATCAGCTCAAGGTTGCCGCGGAGGAGGGCTGGCGCGGGCTGGTGCACACCACCTGCCATGGCGAGACCACCTGGCACGGCTTCGCGCAGGCCATCCTCCAGGCCAGGGGCTTGGCCGGGGACTTGAAACCGTGCACGACGGCCGACTATCCCACCCCGGCCCGGCGTCCCGGCTATTCCGTCCTGGATTCCGCCCATCGGTGCCAGCTCGGTTCTGACGTCATGCCGCATTGGCAGGAAGCCTTGCGCCAGGTCGTCACTCAACCCGACATTTAGGAAGGAAACCGATGGCTGAAACCATTCTGATCACGGGCGGGGCCGGTTTTATCGGTTCGAATCTGGTCCACCTCTGGTGTCGCGAACATCCAGAGGACCGGGTCATCGTGCTGGACAAGCTGACCTATGCGGCCGATCCGAAGCAGCTTGACGGGTTGGCCGGGGTGGAGTTGGTGGTGGGCGATGTGCAGAACCAGGACCTGGTTCGTCATCTGATCGAGACCAAAGGGATCCGGAAGATCTTCCACCTGGCGGCTGAAAGTCATGTGGACCGCAGCATCACCGGGCCGGAAGCCTTCATCCGGACCAACGTCCTGGGCACCTTCGCCATGCTGGAGGCCGCCAGGCTGGCCTGGGCCGGGGACCGTGACGGCCGCTTCCTGCACATCAGCACCGACGAAGTCTACGGCTCTCTCGGCGAAACCGGAAAGTTTCACGAGGCCATGGCCTATGCCCCGAACAGCCCTTATAGCGCCAGCAAGGCCGGGAGCGATCACCTGGTCCGGGCCTACCACCACACCTACGGGTTGGCCACCGTCACCACCAACTGCTCGAACAATTACGGACCCCGCCAGCACCCGGAGAAACTGATCCCGCTGGCGATCACCCGGATGGCCAAGGGGGAACCGATCCCCATCTACGGCAACGGCCAGAACATCAGGGATTGGCTGTTTGTGGAGGACCACTGCCTGGCCTTGGAGAAGGTGATGCTGGAGGGTGTTCCCGGGGAGACCTACTGTGTCGGTGGTGACAATGAACAAAACAACCTGGATCTGGTGGACCTGCTGTGCGATCTGGTGGACCGGCGCCTGGGCCACCCGGAGGGGACCTGCCGCCGCCTCAAGAGTTTTGTCCCGGACCGGGCCGGCCACGATCTGAGATATGCCATTGATGCCAGCAAGATCAAGCAATGCCTGGGCTGGAAGCCGAAGTACTCCTTCCATGAGGGCCTGAGCAGGACCGTCGCCTGGTACTTGCCCAAGCCGAACGGTCAGTAAATGGATTTCTGATATCCTTGAATGGATTCGGATCCACAATTCAGCAAGACAGCACCGGAGGCGCTAGTTTGTGATGAAAAATATCGAACCCATTCCATTTAATGTGCCTTGCATGGTAGGAACCGAAATCAAGCATATTGCAGATGCGGTATCGGTGAACCACAAGCTTTCTGGGGATGGACCATTCACGAAGCGCTGCACCGATTTTTTTGAAACTCGCTACGCCCCGGCCCGGGCCTTGCTGACCACCTCGTGTACGGACGCCCTGGAATTGGCGGCGTTGTTGCTGAACATCGGACCCAACGATGAAGTGATCGTGCCCTCTTTCACCTTTGTCTCGAGCGCCAATGCTTTCGCTCTGCGCGGTGCGAAACTGGTGTTCGTGGATAGCCGGGATGACGAGCCGAATGTCTCGGCCGACCGGATCCTGGAGGCGATGACCCCTCGCACCAAGGCGATCGTGGTGGTCCATTACGCCGGTTTCGCCTGCGCCATGGAGCGGATCCTGGCTATTGCGGAGGCCCATGGGGTTCCGGTGGTGGAGGATGCGGCCCAGGCGATCGAGTCCTTCTACTTCGGCCGGCGCCTGGGCACCCTCGGCCATCTCGGCACCCTCTCTTTCCATGAGACGAAGAACCTGGTTTGCGGAGAGGGCGGACTGATCCTGATCAATCGCCCGGAATTCATGGAACGGGCGGAAATCATCCGGGAGAAGGGCACCAACCGGTCGGCCTTTTTCCGAGGGCAAGTGGCGAAATACTCATGGGTCGCCCTGGGGTCCTCGTTTCTCCCCTCCGAATTGAACGCCGCCTACCTGTTCGGGCAGTTGGAGGCGATCGATCAGATCCAGGCTAGGCGGATTGCCATCTGGAACCGCTATTTTGAAAATCTCCAGGAATTGCCGAAACATGGCTTGGCCAACCTGCCGTGCGTCCCAGAAGGCGCCACGGTCAACGGCCACCTGTTCTACCTGACCTGCGCCGACCTCGCGACCCGGACCGGACTGATCGACCATCTGAAGCAGGCCAAGGTAATGGCAACGTTCCATTACGTCTCGCTCCACTCCAGCGGCTATTTCAGCGAACTGCACGATGGCCGGCCCCTGCCCAACTGCGATCGGTTCTCCTCCACCCTGGTCCGGCTGCCGCTCTACTATTCGTTGTCGGATGACCAGGTTGATTATGTGTCGGCCCAGGTGCTTGGGTTCTTTGGACTCAAGTGAGGGGATGGCCAGGCGCCCCGGGAGCGCGGGGTTGACCGGGGCAGGGGGGCGCCGCCGGGGGCACCCCTGGCGATGACCGCATTGATCGTTCCCGGGGTCCCGACCGGGGCGCGAGGGCTTGGCAAACTATGATCGAGGGCAATCCATGAGGTTCTTGCATTTGTCAACGGGGGACGGACCCGGCGGAGCCTACACGGGCGCCTACCGTCTGCACGAAAGTCTCAGGGCCGAAGGCCATGAATCGCACATGTTCGTTTTGCGGAAGGCCTCCCAGGACCCGGATGTGCTCGCCCCATCCCGGGTGACCGTCTTCTGCGCACGGGTGGTCAACCGGTTGCGGACAGAGTTGATGAACAGATTCATCCTCAAACCATCGGAGTACTCCCGTCATTTCTTTTCCTATCGATATGTTGCCGGTATGGGCCGGCTGCTGGGTGAAGGCTTGCGCAAGCCGGACCTGATTATTGTCTATATGGTCGCGAATTTCCTGTCCGCCAAGTCGCTGAGGAAAATCCAGCACCATTTCAACGCACCCATGGCGTTCTACCTCATGGACGCGGGGATGCTGACGGGCGGATGCCATTACCCATGGGATTGCACGGGATACCAGCGAACATGCGGCGACTGTCCCGTGCTGCGCCGGCCCGGGCCAAAGGATTTGTCTGCCCTGGGCTGGAAGGAGAGACACCAAGCCTTTTCTGCAATTAATTACTCAATTATCGTTGGAAGTCAGTGGCTCAAGGCAATGACCGCGAAGAGTTCCTTGCACGCCCATCGGCAGGTGCATGAAGTCCTGCTGGGCATTGACCCTGAACTGTTCAGGCCAAGGAATCGAGAAGAGGCCTGGAACTGTTTGGGCCAGAAACCGAAAGCAGGCAGCATTGTGATCTATTTCGGGGCCCAGGAAGTCGACAATCCGCGCAAGGGCTTTTCCTTGCTCTTTCCGGCCCTCCTCAAGTTGCAAAGCCTGCTCCCGGCCGACCTGGTTCACCGGATCACCCTGTTGACCGTCGGCCGGGGCAGCATCCAGCTCGATGCGAGACTGGGTTTTGACCATGTCCCGATCGGGCTGATCAGGAACAAGCTTGCCTTTGCCAATACCTATAATGCGGCTGATGTGTTCATCTGCCCGTCCGTGGAAGACGCCGGTCCCATGATGATCAACGAAGCGATGATGGCGGGCACGCCGGTCATCGCGTTCCGGATGGGGGTCGCGGAGGACTTGATCGTCGATGGCGAAACCGGCTATATCGCTCCTGAAATGGATGCGGATAGCCTGGCCGGGGCGATGCGGGCCTTCGTCATGCTCACGGTGGAGCAGCGTGCTCGCATGGGGAGGAAATGCCGGGAACGGGCCCTGGAACGTTCTTCCCGGGAGGTGCAGGTTGCGGGAATCGTCCGGGCCGCCCAAGCCGCCAGGCTGAACCAGGAGCCACCCGCCCAGTAGGGAAGGGCAAGCCTAGCCCGCCCAGATGCCGGTATCGCTCCGGTTGATGATCCTCTTGAATTGAATCGGGTAGATGAGCATTCCGGCAAGGCTCACCAGGATGGTTGCCATGACCACGCCGGCCGTTCCGAACTTCCTGCCCAGGAATATCCCAAGCGGGACATTCAGCAAGGCCGAGGTCAGGCCAAGGACCAGCTGCAATTTGATCTTGCCGACCCCGTTGAGGAAGATCCCGAATACCGAATTCCAGCTGTTGAGGACAACGTATACCGTCAGGGTTGCCGATAGGGCCAGCGGGATCTGAATGGACTGGCCAACCCAAAGGCGGTAGGCGAAACCGGAGACCAACAGCATGAAGAGGGCCAGCACGGTGAGGACGGCGAAGGTCTGCACGAGTTTTCTCATCGTGATCCGGATCCAGTGGAAATCTTCTTTGGCAAAAGCTTCAGTGATACCGGACCAATACGGAGTAAAAATGATTGAGGAAATCATCGTAATAACCCCGAAATACCGGAACGCGATGTTGTAGCTCGTCACTTCCTTGGGGCCGAGCAACTGGATGATTATGATATTGCTGGTTTCATAGAGCAAAATAGCGGCGAGCTGGACGATGAAGAACTTCACTCCGAGGGTGAACAGGTTGCGGCATTGGTTCATCCGCACCATGGCAAAGGAGGGGCGGTAGGGCTTGTAGCGGCCTCGGAACAGGAATGCCGTGGCCGCCAGGAGTACCAGGACCGGCGCGACCATTAGGGCGGAACTCAGGAGCAGCAGGGACCCATGGGTGCTCTTCACCAGCACCAGTATGAAAATCAACGACAGGAGATTGGATAAAAAGGTCAGGAGGGAGGCTTGCGCGGTCCTCTGGTCGGCGAGGTAGAGGGTGGTGACGATATTCAGCACGAACCTTAGGCAGAAGAGGTCAAAAACCAGAAAGGACACGACCTTGAGCTCTCTAGCCATGCTGGCGGGCGCATTCAGGATCGAGGGCCAGGATAGGAACGAATTCGCAATTCCAAAGGCGCAAAGAGCCAGGGCCATGATCAGCCCCAGGACAAAGTAGGTGGTGCTGATATAGGACTTGGCGGCTTCTTTGTCATCTACCGCAAGAGCCATGGCCAACCGGTTGCGCAATCCGTTGCCTAGCCCGATATCCAGGAAGCTCATCCATCCGACCAGGGAGGAAATGGTGATCCAGATTCCATACCTGGTCTCATCCACATAGCCGATCGTCATCGGCACCAGGACGATGCCGATCAGGATGCTGCCGCCTTTGATGATGAAACTGAAGATGATGTTTTTCTTGATGTTGACGCTTCGGATCCAACCTTCCTTGGACCCTTCCGCCTTGACTGCTGCCGTCACTCCCAGCTCCCTTGGGAGCGGGGAATCTTCGGCCGCGGCGCTCGACGGTGCCGGGCTCCCCTGAAGGCACGAACTCCCCGGTCACCCCATGGGCAAGGGGTGGGCTTCATGCCGAGGCCGCCGGCTTCCAGGATTGGACCGGACGTGGTGGTGAAGAATGGCATGGTGCCGACATTCAAGCGGAGGCCCCCCGTCCACGGTAAGCATGGTTCCGGGTGAGGTCAAGCCGTATCCCATGGCATCGGGATATCCCTGCCGCGATGCGGCTTCTTCGATATGCTGTTCAGGGAGTGCCCTATGACTGGAGCCCTTGGCCCTTCAAATTACTCTTTTAATTCCATCCCGGAAGGGCTGGAAATCCAACGAATCTATCACCTGTCACCTGAGGTGCATGCGACTTTCATCGAAGCCTTCGGCGATCGCAGTCCCATCCACGTGGATGCCGAGTACGCCAGAGCCGCAGGGTTTCCAGGTCTGGTCATGCATGGAACCATCCTCAATGGATTCCTGTCCCATTTCGTGGGTATGGTGTTTCCCGGCCGTTCCGCTTTCCTGCTTGCGGTGGACCTCCGGTATCACCAGCCGGCTTTCATGGGTGACGACGTGGAATTGACCGTGAAGGTCAAACAGAGGCTTGAAAGTCGAAACGTCCTTCTCCTTCAGGTGAGCTTCGCCCGGTGCCAGGACAAGACCGTCCTGGCGGATGGCAAGGTAACGGTCATGGTGCGCGATGCCTGAAACTGTCGGCACGGCCCTGATAACCGGCGGAACTCGCGGCCTCGGCCGCGCCCTCGCTCTCTCGGCAGCTCGCGAGGGATGGAATGTGGTGGCCATCTACGCTTCCGATGAGGGCGCGGCCCAGGACCTGCGGCAGGCAGGCAGCAGCCTTCCGGGGCAGATCCAATGCCTGCGCCACGATGTCTGTAAGCCCGAGTTTCCGGCCCTCGCCGGTGCCCGGAGAATTGTGTTCATCCACTCAGCGGCAGCCCGCTTCCAGCCTTCGCCCTTGCACCTCCTCGATCCCGTTGATTTCCAGCGGCAGTGGGAAATTGCGGTACTTGGTTTCGTGAACGGATTGCATGCGGTATTGCGTCCCATGGTCCGCAATGGTGGCGGGACCGTGGTCGCGGTGCTTACTTCGGCGCTGGATGGTGTGCCGCCCAAGGGATTTGGGGCATACGCCTCGGCAAAACAGGCCCTCTGGGGTTTGAGCCGGTCCCTGGGGTGCGAATACCGGGACAAGGGGGTTCGGTCGTTCTGTGTCTCCCCAGGGTTCATGGAAACGGAATTCAATGCTGGGTGGGACTCGCGACTCCGCGCGGCCGTCGCGGGCGCGCAGGCCGGCGGTGCCCATGACCCCCAGTTGGTGGCCAAGGAAATTTGGGATCTGGTGCAGGACTCTTCTTTGCCAGCGATGGGCGAGACATACCCGGTCGGCCATCCTGGCGGCGAGGGGTCGCAGGCGGGGCGCTCCCCGGAGGGTGGCCGCGGATAGCCATCCGCGAAGTCCAACCCAACCCTCGGAATCCAATTTTTTCGACGGATCCACTGTTGAGAGAGAACCGCAAGGGGCTGCGTGCTACCATAAACATACTTCTAACGGCATCTAGCCCATGCCGTTGGTAATTATGTGGGCTTCAGGGCCTTTCAGACACGGTCCAATTACTGTTCTTGAGCAAAAAGAATTTGAGATGAATCAAACACTTCTTGATTACTTCAAATCAGGTGATGCCCGGTTCATGGGCGAAATGGGCCAGCGAACCCTTGCAGCGACCTCCTGTGCGGAACTGCTGCGCCTCTCCATGCTCCGAAAAAAGGCCGTCAAGGCAGGGCTTTGGCCCCATGCGCCCGAGACTGCACGCCTGCGGGTGGCCGTCATCGGTGGCTGCACGCTGTTCCCTTTCTCGGACATTCTGGAGCATCACCTGGAAGCATTCGGGATGGCGTGCCAGCTTTGGGTTGGCTCCTACGATAATTACGCCGCCGAAATCCTGGGTGAAAGCACCGGTCTCCGGGATTTCAAACCTGAAGTGACGGTCTTCCTGCCTGCCAGCCGCCGGTGTGTGTCCACTGGCAGCTTGGCGGATCCGGTCGAGATTCATCGGTCCAGCGCGGAAACCCACGTCAAGGAACTGCTCGGTCTTTGCCGGGCGCTCAACGAGGCCACAGGCAGCGAGGTGGTCCTCACAAACTACCTCCTGCCCGGCCGGATGGACCCGGGCCCATTCAGGGCCCGGTCCCTCGGCTCCCCTTGGGCCTTCCGGAAATGGGTGAACCTTGAACTCGGGCTTCGGGCACCTGCCTATGTCCAGATCTGCGACGTTGAGCACCTGGGGTGCCGCGTCGGCAACCTGAATGCCTTCGACGATCGGGCCTGGTTTGAAACCAAACAGCCATTCGCACCGGATATGACCGGGTTGGTGGCCCGAGAGGCGGCCCTCCAGATTCGTTCACTCAAAAGAGGTCCCAAGAAAGTCCTGGTCATGGATCTGGACAATACTTTGTGGGGCGGCGTACTGGCCGATGACGGCCTGGAAGGCATCGAACTCGGCGACACCTCCCCACGGGGGGAGGCGTACAAGGCGTTCCAGAAGCATGTCAAAGCCCTTATGGAGCGGGGTGTGCTCCTGGCGGTCTGCAGCAAGAATGAATCCACGCTGGCAGTGGAACCCTTCGAGCGGCATCCGGACATGGTCCTGAAACGTGCCGACATCATTGCCTTCAAGGCCAACTGGAAACCCAAGCCGGAAAATCTGGTGGAGATCGCGAAGGAACTGAACTTGGGGCTGGACAGCCTAGTTTTTGTGGATGATAATCCGGCCGAAATCGACATCGTGCGAAAATTTCTCCCCGAGGTCGAGGCCGTGTTGCTGGGGGACGACCCTTCGGCTTTCGTTGGGATCCTTGAAGACTCCCGGTTCTTCGAACCTCACAATCTCACCCGGGAGGATGCGACACGCGTCGACCAGTACCGGCAGGAGCAGGCTCGCCAGCAATTTTGCGCTGGAGAAAAGGATATCCGGAGCTATCTCTGTTCCCTTGAAATGCATGCCTCCATAGAGCCGTTCCAGGCCGTGGATGTGCCCCGCCTCGCACAGCTTATCAACAAGACGAACCAATTCAACCTCACAAACAGAAGGAGAGCGGAAGGGGAAGTCGCGGCACTGGTCGGTGATCCACGTCATCCCGCTTTCAGCGTCCGTTTATGGGACCGTTTTGGTGACTACGGACTCATTCAGATCCTCATCGGTGAGGTCAAGGACAACGCCCTTCATATTGATACTTGGCTCATGAGTTGCCGGGTGCTCAAGCGAGGGGTTGAAGCATTGGCTATTAACGAATGCGTCCGGTTGGCTCGACAATTGAATCTCGGCCAGGTGATCGGCCGCTACATCCCTACTTCTAAAAACATGATGGTAAGCTCAATATTCCTGGACATGGGTTTCAGGCTGGTCCCGGGAACCCAGGGGGAAGTCGCTGAATATGAGCTCGAAGTGTCTGATTACCACGATCAGAAACATGAAATTTCAATAAAATCACGGAGTTGACCTATGGATCGTGAACAAGTCATTCAGGAAATGCAGACTATATTTGATGAAATATTTCTTGATCAAGTCATTTTGACGCCAACTTTGATGGCCAATGATGTTTCGGAATGGGATTCCTTGATGCAGATCAATATCCTGGTGGCCATCGAACAGCATTTCAAAGTCCGATTCGGAACCGGTGAAGTTGAAATGACGAGCAATGTCGGTGAATTCGCTGATCTGATCGTCCGGCGGCTGGGAGAAGCGAAATAGGACCGGGGCATTCCTGGACTGTGCCACCTCTGGGGGCGGCCAGGATGTATCCGCCGGTGAGGATGCAGGAGGTTGCAGGCATGCACGTGGAGCAAATCGAAATTGACTCCCGAGTCCTTGGCAGAAATGTTTTGGCCATTCAGGAGCTGGACCCTGGAGCTGACTTCAGCTCCTTCGAGCGGGGTTATATTCAGGCCTTCAATCCGGCCTATGTATATTGCAAGACCGCCATGGATGCCATGGATCAGTTGCATTATCTTGAATTAAACGGGTTCAATTTCATGGAGTGCCAGATACGAGCGGCTGCCCGCCTGAAGCCGTTCAACCTCGAACGGTATGGCGCGTATGTTTATGAACGCGTCACTCACGAAGCTGAACTGGAGGAGGTGATAGCCATTGCCGGTTCAACCTTCACCCATGACCGATGGCGGATGGACCCCCACCTGGATCCCGGACTCGCTGGGGAACGTTACCGGCAGTATCTCTACAACTCCTTCCGCGATCCCAATGAATTCATTTTCCGTCTGCGCGAGCGGACCTCGGGGCGAACCCTCGCCTTCCAGACCAACCGGATTGTCAGTGAGAAGGATGTGCTATTTCTTCTGATCGGCGTGCATCCCGACCTCAAGAACCATGGCCTCGGGGTTGTGAACGAGTATTTTGCATTCAATGAACTCGCCGCCATGGGATTCCGCAAGGCGGTCACCCATGTCTCCGCGGCGAACTACGCCATGCTGAATCTGAATTTCAATGGTCTGGGGTTCAAGGTGACCTCCACCTTCGCTGTGCTGAGGAAACTCTACCGATAACCGACCACCCGCATCCCGCCCCGGCATCCGGCAGCCATCCGGAGGTCTGGTTGCCACTGTGGCCGGGTGATTCGAGAGTAGAATCGGGACATTCTCCACGCGATCGGAAGCGTTCAACCACGAGGGCCTGTACGCGAATCCTTCCCGGATTTCAGCTGTCAGCAGTCATCGGCGCCCAGATCCTGTCCCTGTCCCTGGCCTGTGGTGGCGGAGGTGGCGGTTCCCGATCGAGTCCTCACCCTCCCCAGCTGGGCATCATGGCGCCCAGCATGGCAACCGCGGGTGACCAGAAGACAGCCAGCGCAACGCTATTCCAGGGCGCCACCTACAACTGGACCATCCAGGATGGGGCGTTCACCTCTGGCATCTCCACGAATTCCGTGTCCTTTACCGTGGGCGCTCCAGGCACCTTGACCCTGGGCTGCACGGCGACCCTGGGAACGCAGGACCTCTGCGCTTCGGCGCCCATGGAAGTCCTGCACTTGCCCGTCATCAACACCTTCGCCACCGCTCCGGCTTCGATAGCCGCGGGCGAGAGTGTCCAGCTCACGGCCGACTTCGTCAACGGTGTTGGCAACCTCCAGCCCGGCAACCTTGCCCTGACCAGCGGGGTTCCCATTACCGTCGCTCCCATGGCAACCACCATCTATACCCTGAATGTGGGCAACGCCGCAGGTGGCAACTCGGCGTTCGCGATCATCGTCACTGTCGGCGCAGGCAATCCTGTCGTGGTTACCGAACCGGCGGAGGTCACGGCCGGCCAGGCGGGATATTCCGCCAGCGTGCCTTCTCAGCCCGGGTCAACCTACCGCTGGATGATCACCAATGGCACGATCACGGCAGGCGATTCGACACCCCAGATCACCTTTACGCCGGGGGCCTCCGGGGCTGTCCAGCTGTCCTGCACCATCATCAGCGCTGGAGGCACGGCTGCTAATCTCGGGATGGCCAGCTTGACCATCGTTCCGCCGGCCATAACCCCCGTGATCACCGCACCGGCGAAGGTATCTGCCGGGGCGACGGGCCTGATCGCCTCGGTTCCAGTCCAGCCTGGCAGCACCTATGCATGGGCCATCGAAAACGGCACGATCACGACGGGTGGCAGCACGGACCAGATCACCTTCACGGCTGGCCTGTCCGGTTCCGTCCAGCTTGGATGCACAGTGACCAATGGCGGAGGCACGGCAACGGCCCGTTGGCCATCTCGGGTAACGCTGTTTATGCTGGTGGATTTCTTGACGTTCATGGAAGTGCAGTCCCCACGGCTAGCCCCGGCTACTGGCTGAATGGGGTCTGGACTGCTCTTCCCTTGCCGTCAAGTTCAACCTATGGCTCCACCAGTTCCCTCGTCCTGTCCGGAAGCAGCTTGTATATTGGGGGGTCCGTGGGCTCAGGCAGCCAATCCGGTTTTGCCACCATTCCCGGCTACTGGCTGAACGGTACCTGGGTTGGCCTCCCGATGCCCACTGGGTCATCGGGGGGCCAAGTCACGGCCATCGTTTTCGAATAGCAGCCGGGGCGGGAATCACCAGGATGGACCCATTCCGGAATCGGCAAGCTCAGCCGGCTTCCGGCCGCGGTCATTCCGGAAAGGTTTCAAAAGGAGAAGCCCATGGCCGGGGAGTCGAGTACCATTGCCGGAGGTGTTGCCCAATCAATGGGCAGATCGATTCGCCACTCAGGTAATCATACTTTCCGCCCTGATAGGATTCGTCGGCATGCATAGAATCAAGCTGCTCTATAACCAGATATTTCGCAGGAAGGGCTTATATTCGTTTCTGGGTGTTCTCAAGAGGGATTCCTCCCTGCTGGATGTTGGGTGCGGGAATGATTCATCCTATAATATCAAAACCAGTTTTCCGGGATTCGATTATACTGGAATCGATATTGGGGACTACAACCAGACGAAACCATTGCTGGCGGATCACTACCTGCTGGCGACCGCGGAAACCTTTGCTGAGGAAATCAGCCAATTCAATGACTATTTTGATGCGGTGATTTCTTCGCATAACCTGGAACACTGCGATCAGCGGGAAAAAACGCTTCGAGCCATGCTGGAAGCGGTCAAGGTTGGAGGCAGGTTGTATCTTTCTTTTCCTTGTGAAGCCAGTGTCAATTTTCCAAGCCGTAAAATTACACTAAATTATTATGATGATAAAACGCATAAGGAAAACCCACCAAGCTTTGAAAAAGTTATCAAAATATTAGATGAAAATAATTTTTCAATCGAATATGGAGTGAGAAAATACCGTCCAACCGCTCTCTGGCTTATTGGCATGATCCAAGAGCCTCTATCGAGGATCCTCCGGAAGAACCTGCAAGGCACCTGGGCCTATTATGGGTTTGAAACAATCATCTGGGCCCGCAAAAAAGGGATGGCCGGCGAGGGTCCCTAGCATGAATAACTTCCTTCCGGCCCTGGAACCAGGGCAGGGTGCTCCAGGACGGTTGTCCGGTCGTATCATCAGTCTAGGGTTGCCAGGTCAAACCATGCCTCGTAATATATGAGAGTCCCTTTAACACAGGCTGCCCGGCTGGAGTTGCGTCTCCCCATCCGGGCCGGCAGGCATTCCCCTTGGCGCCTGCTCCCTGCTTGAATTGTCCGGTCGCCGATTGGAATCCAGAGCAATGAAGACCCTCGCTGTCTCGATACCCACCTACAAACGTCCTGAATTGTTGCATCGATGCCTGGAGGCCCTGGCCGAGCAATGCCGGGATCACCAGGTGGATATCCATGTATTTGATGATTCCTGCTGTGATATCAACCTGCCGGTGCTTTCGGACTGGTGCGCTCGATTTCCTGGGATTCTGGTTCACTACAACCCGGTGAACCTTGGGATCGACCGCAATATCGATCAGTGCGTCAGCGCGCCCGATGCTGATTTCGTCTGGATCATCGGGGAAGACGATCTGGCCAGGAGCGGAGCCATTGGCGCCATCCTGCACGTGCTCGACCTTCGGCGGCCGGAATACCTGTTCGTCAACTATCAGTATATTTCCAACGACTACAAGAATCTGCTTCACGTGGCGGCGGTGGCGGTGCGCGAGGGGTCTTGGCGCGCCGGGGAATTCCTGGCCGCCTACGGATGGGCCACCGGGTTCCTGGGCGGCAATGTGGTGAACAAGACGCGATGGGACTCCCTGGACAGGCAGTTCATGGGCACCTATTTCAACCATGTCGGGAAGATCTTCTCGGGGTTGGCGCCGCTGGACACGATCGAGGTGATCTCCGCGCCGCAGGTGTACAACCGGGCCGAGAGCCTGGACTCCTTCACCTGGCTCAAGGACTGTTTTGAAGTCACCGCCGGCTTCGGCCAGATGATCGAGAAGCTCATCCTGGTGCGCCCCGAGTGGAACACTGATGCCCGGCTCTGCCTGGCGAAGTTCCAGGGCAACCTGGATCTTCGCAACTTGAAGTCCATCCTGATGCTCCGGGCCCTGGGGGTCTACGACCTGGCCAAGTACCGAACCTACCTGAGCGACCAGAAGCTTTGGCCGATCTACGCCCTGTTGGCGCGGATCCCGGTGGGGGTGGTGAAACCGTTCTACACGGGCTATCGAGTGCTGAAGGCATGGACGGGGAAACAGCGGACCCCACCGGCCTAGACCCGCTCCCCGGGTCCCGGCAGAATGGATTCCCCACGGCCTGCAAACCGTTCCTGGTCCACCACCTTTCCCACCCTCTCCGCTGGCAAAGCCCCACCTGTGAAACATGATTGTCTTCTTTCTACCTAACGGTATCGGTGACACCCTGATGGCAATCCCGGCGCTCCGGCGCCTGGCGGCCATTCATGGGACCGGCAATATCACCGTCGTCATCAGTTCCAGCTTCCACCGAACCATCCTCGTAGCCTTCCTGGGGGAGGCGTTGCATACCATCGAACGCTACGATGGGCGCCCCCTTCCACACCTGCGCCTCTTCCTTCGGCTGCTGTTCACCCGTATTGACGTCCTCTATGCCCCTCTGCTCTCCAGGAAGCCAGGACACCTCCCGTTCTTCCTGTTCCTGGGCAAGCGAACCCTGGTGCCAAGCTCCTTCCTGGGCCGGAACTTCTGTCGCTTGGTCCGGTCGGACACCTCGCTGGAGACCTCCACAGGGCATCAAGTCAATTATTTTGTCCAATTTCTTGCCCAGCTTGAACCTCGCCTAAACCGGGCACCGGTGGCCCCGGAGGAGTTGGCGCCAGTTCCCGCAGCCTCGGTTCCAGCGGCTGGCCTGGGGGCGGGGAGGCCCTGCCGGGTGGCCCTGGGCATCAGCTGCGGCCCCTTGGAGAGGCACAAGATCCCATCGGCCAAGGGCTTCGCCAGCCTGGTCAACGCCCTGGCCGGAAGGGCCGAGTTCGAATGGGTGGTCATCGGAACCGCAGCGGACCAGGCCCTCATCGATGAGTTCGCGGAAGGACTGGCCGCTCCAGACCGGGTCCGGCGGATGATCGATCTGCCCATCGGAGACCTGGTCGAGCAGCTGCGGAGCTGCGATCTCGGCATCAGCGGCACCACCGGCCAGGGGCATATGATGGCCGCTGCCGGCATCCCGATGCTGGTCCTCGCCGGGGTGACGGAACCCTTCGAATCGGGCCCCTATACCCGCCGTGGTGCCATCCTTCGGCACCGGCTCCCATGCGGTCCCTGCTACCAGGGGATATTCCGGTTCGGTTGCCAGAAGATCCCCTGCATGGAGACTCTGGACGTGGAGGCCGGTGCTGACCTAGCCATTCGGTTGTTGACGGACCCTAGATTCGGGCAAGACTGGTTGGTGAAGACCCCCAAGCAGTCTCCGGTTGCTCCTGAAACCATTGCCCAAATTCATGAAAAGATGAAAAAATTAGCGGATGAACGATAACGCGATCGAGGGCCCGAATCCCACCGCAGGCGCAGCCTCGGTTGCCGGGCAGAGGTGGAGGGCGGGGTGGACTCGCATTCTTCCTGGGCATAGTTGGCATTTATATGTAGCTCTAATATATAGCTACCTTTATCTATGTATGTTTCGCGGCGGCCCCTTTATCGCCTATGACCATGTTAATTATATTAATTTCTTGAATGATCCCATCCCCTTCCTGTTCGAGCCGGGCTATACCGCAGTGGCCTATGCTTTCCATGGACTGCTCGACGAGAGCGTCCGGTTTCCAGCCATGTTCCTGCTCTGGACCGCCCCGCCTGTCTGGATCGTCTGGAAGCGTGACCGGCGCGAGCAGGGCGGGGCCAAGGGCATGATGCTGTTTGCCTGCGTCCTGACCAAGGCCTTCTATATTGGGTTTATAACGCAGCGATTCTTTTTTGCCGAACTCTGGGTTGCGGCGCTGATCATCCACGGCTCGGGTCGAAACCGCATCTCTTTCAAGGAATCGATGCCTGGGCTGCTGCTGCACTTCTCGACCCTTTCGGTGCTGCCCTCGCTGATCTGGCTGCGCCACCGGTTCACCTGGCGCAAGCTGGTGATGGGCTGCGGCCTGGTTCTCCTCGCCTATGGCTACCTGAAGCTGATCAGCGGATTCCAGCTATTTGGTTATGACTATTCCCGCTATCTGGATCCCAACGAACAGCCGGGAGGCTTCCCGGTTTTCTCCGTGCTGGAGATGGTCATCCTCGGGATGATCTGCCATGCCATCCTGCCGCGCCGGATTGTCCTGAACTTCGTTGGGCTGGTCGGCCTGATCCTGCTGATGAAGATGCTGCTGGGCGATATCGAGGTGTTTTCCCGGGTGTTCCAGGTCCAGGTCGATATCGTCATGGTGATGGCGGGGTTGCGCGCCTACCGCCGGGTCTGGTTACTGTACCTGTTCGGTTTCGGGTTCCTGCTCATTCAATTGCTGTTCACTCCCGGCGCTCAGGACATGTTCCTGTTCCACTCCACCGCCCTGCTGAACGCCCTGCAATTCTGAAAGGAATCCATCCGGGCGCACCCTGGGCCCGGGCATCCTTACCGTTGGCAGTCAAAGGCCGCCGAGCACGCTGGAGTAGCGCTCCGCCGCCTTGGCCAGGGACAGGGATGCCTGGACCAGGGCCAGACCGTTCGCGCCCAGTTCCTGGCAAAGCGCCGGGGAGGCTTCGAGTTCCACCAAGGCTCCGACCAGGGACCGGGAATCCCCCGGCTGGATGACCCGGCCGAAGTGCTGCTCGGCCACCAGCAAGGCGATTTCCGCCGCAGGATTCATGATGGCGAGGACCGGAATGCCCGCTGCCATCAGGCCAAGGGTCTTGGAGGGCACGGACAGCCCCTCTTGCCCGGGCATCAGGCTGGCAAGCCCGACGCTGGCGCTGCGGAGCAGATTGCCGAGTTCCTCCTTCGGCACATAGGTGCCGACCACGCAGTTGGCCAGGGAATGGGCGGCAATGAAATCGATGACCTTCGCTTTCTTGGCTCCTTCGCCGATGAAAGCGAACCGGATCCTCGGGTGCTCCTGGAGGGCGAGGGCCGCCTCGAGGATGGTCTCCAGGTCATGGAAGCGTCCCATGTTTCCGGAGTACAGGACGATGAACTTGCCGTTCAACTGGTGCTGCTCGAAAATTCCGGGCATGCTCGATGGCCCCGTTGAAATGACACGGTCATCGGACCAGATATGAATAGTTTCCACCTTGGTTTCGAGTTCCAGGCCCGCCACGCTGCCCTTGCCCAGGATGACCTGCTTCATGCAGCGGCCGATGACGATGATCTTTTCCGCGGCAGCGAAGGACCGGACATTCAACCATTCCCATAATGCCGCCAGGATGCTGTCCTTTTTCAGCAGCTGCAGTTGGATGGCGGTGTCGGGGTAGACATCGAAAACCAGCAGGGCGAACTTGATCCTGGGGCGGAATACCTTGGCGATGAGACAGGCGAAAGGCAGGAAGGGCGGGTTGGTGAGGACCAGGATCTTGCGGTTCCCGGACTTGAAAACCAGGTACAGCAGCGCGGAGATAAAATAGGTCAACTGGTTGACGACCCGGCCGAGGATGTTCAATTTCGGGAACCGGGTCGCCCAGACCCGCCGGACCTGGATGCCGTGGTGCTCCATCAAGGCCGGCACGGGAGTCGTCGACTTCTGGACGGAAGGGGGAGCGCAGAGGACCTCGATGTCCCAGTCCCGGTCCGCGAGTTCGCAACACAATTCGGTGAGAGTCTGCCCCGTGGATACCAGTTCGGGATAGAACAGCTGGCACAGGACGAGAAGTTTCCGATCCTCGGTCGGCATGGAAAACCTTTGCAGAAAAAGGAAAAGCCCGGAACGAAGCCCAGGCTTTTCCTTGGAATTGCACTCCTACTTCCTCGCCAGGACTTCCTGGGCGATCCAGGCGTAGGTCTTCTCCAATCCGGGCCGGAGGCCGTTGCTGGAGGGTGCCCAGCCAAGCCGTTCCTTGATTAATTTGTTATCACTGTTCCGCCCCCGCACTCCGAGGGGGCCGGGGATGTGGTTGACATGGACCTTCTTCCCGGCAATATCCATGACGATATCGGCCAGTTGGTTGATCGAGACCATCTCTTCCGAGCCGATGTTGACCGGGCCCTGGAAGTCGGACTGCATGAGGCGGCGGACCCCTACAAGGCACTCGTCGATGTACAGGAATGAACGGGTCTGTTTGCCATCCCCCCAGAGATCGATGGTCCCGCCGTTGGCGGTCTCGGCGATCTTCCGGCAGAACGCCGCCGGGGCCTTCTCCTTGCCGCCTTCCCAGGTGCCCAGGGGGCCGAAGATGTTGTGGAACCTGGCAATCCGGACATTCAGTCCATAGTTGCGGGAGAACGACAGGTAGAGTCGTTCGCTGAACAGCTTTTCCCAGCCGTATTCACTGTCGGGGGCCGCGGGATAGGCGGAATCCTCGGAGCACAGCGGGTTGTCAGGGTCTTCCTGATTGTGCGCGGGATACATGCAGGCGGAGGACGAGTAGAAGAGCCGGTCGACCCCGGTCAGCTGGGCTCTCTTGGCGATGTTCAGGTTGATCGTTGCGGAATTGTGCATCACATCGGCGTCATGCTCACCGGTGAAGATGTACCCGGCCCCGCCCATGTCGGCGGCGAGCTGGTAGATTTCGTCGAAGGTGATATCCGTTACCTGGTCACAGAGGACCTGGCTGCGGAGATCCCCGAGCACGAACTCATCCGCTGCGGTGGCTGCATGTTCGTGGGCCTTGAGGTCCACGCCGCGGACCCAATAGCCCTCATCCTTCAGCCGCCGGACCAGATGTCCACCGATGAATCCGCCAGCACCGCACACGAGTGCTTTCTTCATGAATTCTCCTCGCAAAAGGTAAAAACTATTCAGCCATCAGAGCCTTGCGGCTCAACTTGATCTTGCCATTGGCATCCACCGCGATGCACTTGACCATGATCTCCTGGCCCTCGCTCACCTCGTCGGCGGGGTTCTTGACCCGGTGGGGCGCCATCTCGGAGACGTGCAGCAGGCCGTCGAGGCCCGGGAGGATGGTGACGAAGGCGCCGAACTCGACGACCTTGGCCACCCGGCCCAGGTAGGTCTGGCCGACCTCGGCGGTCTGGATCAGGTCGGCGATCATCTTGAGGGCCACCTGCAGCTTCTCCTGGTTGG
>Ga0316217_10002608_pt1 | contig 21490 bp, 14 predicted proteins | sample 1anoAmetaG_FD_203633 | JGI IMG/M metagenome (GOLD analysis project Ga0316217, IMG submission 203633) | Freshwater microbial communities from Trout Bog Lake, Wisconsin, USA - 1anoA | ecosystem: Environmental > Aquatic > Freshwater > Lake > Hypolimnion/Profundal zone | place: USA: Wisconsin...
CGTCCACACATGCGTACAGCGTCTAACATGTGTCCAGAGTGCGGGGATCAAAAACAAATGTCTAGTCTGAATTTTCGCGGGTAAGGATGAGGGAGGGCCGCCGCAGTCCAAGACGCTTCGCGCATATGCGGCAAACCGTCTCGTTGCCAAGCCTGCGCCAATCCTTCAATGCACCCATCCACCCAACAATCCAACAATCCAACAATCCACCTATCCATCAATCCACAAATCCAGTAATTCCGGAATCCACTCCCTCTGAAATTTCCTTTGCGCCGCCGCGTTTTTGCATGAACCTTGGAGAGATGCCCGCGTCCGAACATATCCGCAAAAAGCTTGGCACCGTCCCGCACAAGCCGGGCGTGTACCTGCACAAGGACCGCTTCGGCACGGTCATCTACGTGGGCAAGGCGCGCGATTTGCGCAAGCGCGTCAGCCAGTATTTTCATCCCTCGCGCCGGATGGGCTGGGACTTGAAATTCAGCGCGCTGGTGGAGGCCATCCATGATTTCGATGTCCACGTGGTGAAAAACGAGGCCGAATCGCTATTGCTCGAAAGCCGGCTGATCAAGGAATTCAAGCCGCGCTTCAACGTCAGCCTGCGCGACGACAAACGGTATCTGATGCTCAAGGTCAACCTGCACGACCCGATTCCAAATTTTGTTTTCACGCGCCTCAAAAAAGACGACGGCGCGCGTTACTTCGGGCCGTTCGTGAATTCCGGCGCGCTGCGCAACACGCTGTCGCTCGCGCGGCGGCAGTTCAATCTGCGCGGCTGCCGCGTTTTCACCCCGGGCCAGGCGGATTACAAACACTGCCTCTACGCGCATTTGAAATATTGCACCGCGCCTTGTGTGGGCAACGTCACCCGCGAGCAATACCTCGAGCAAGTCATGGCGGCCTGCAATTTTCTCGAAGGCCAGTGCCGGGAAATGCAGGGCCAATTGGAGGCGGAGATGAAAAAGGCCGCCGCAGCGCATGAGTTTGAAAAAGCCGCCGACCTGCGCGACCTCATCCGCGACCTCCAGGACACCTGGAAGCGCACGGAAAAATTCGAGCGTATTCCCTACACGCTGCCGCTGGCCATCAATCCGGCCAACGATCTCGAGGCGCTGGCCGTCATTTTGGGGTTGCCCGCGCCGCCGCTGCGGATCGAGGGGTTCGACATCTCGAACATCAGCGGCACCTTCGCGGTGGCGTCGCTGGTGAGCTTCAAGAACGGACGGCCCGACCGCGCGAATTATCGCCGGTTCAAAATCAAGACGGTGGTCGGGCAGGACGATTTCGCCTGCGTGGCGGAAGTGGTGCGGCGGCGGTATGCGCGGCTGCTGCACGAGGCCAAAGTCAAGCGACCGGAGCGCAGCGATGAGGGGGGCGAAGCCATCCCGCAGGAGCTGCAAAAATTGGTGGACGAAACCAGCCGCAAGGTGCGGCGGGGCATTCCTGTCAAAGCCGAGGATGGAAGATCGAAGATGGAAGATCGGGAAAGCACTGAAAAGCCGTCCGCCATCCGCCATCCGCCATCCTCGTCGGTCGCTGCATTCCCTGATCTGATTTTGATAGACGGCGGCAAAGGCCAGTTGGGCATGGCGGTGGCGGAGTTGAAAAAACTTGGCCTGGAACGAATTCCCGTCCTGGGACTGGCAAAGGAATTCGAGGAGATTTATCTGCCGGATCAGGCTGCGCCGTTGCGGCTGGGACTGGATCATCCGGCGGTGAAATTGTTGCAGCGCATCCGCGACGAGTGTCATCGCGTGGCGAACAGCTACAACGCGCAGCTCCGGCTCCGGAAGATTTCCGAGAGCGTGCTGGATGAATTCCCGGGCATCGGCGAGCGGCGCAAGGCCGCGCTGCTCAAGAAATTCGGCTCCGTGCGCCGGATGCAATTGGCCACGCTCGAACAACTCGCGGAAGTGACCGGTTTCGGCGGCAAGGCGGCGGAGGAATTGAAAAAGTTTTTGGAGGCGCGGGCGGGCGTCACGCCAATCACTGAAGCTTAGATCGCAGTTGACGTTTGGCGGTTTCCCAATCCAGTAGCACGGCTTCGCCGCTGGCGAGTTTGCGCTCGCGCTCCGCTAAAATCGCGCCATGCCATTCTGGAGATGTGAGGTCACTCTCCTTTTGAGAAACGTCAAGCCAAAGCTGCTTCATGAGCCGGAGTTTGTCCGGCACTGACATCTCCAAACGCTATCGCGATGGCCAGGCATCTCCAATTCCGCGCCAGCGTCTTGGATTGCGTGCGGCCCTCCGCCGCTTTTGAACTGCGCTAAAACTTTACCGTTGCTTAAAAAAAACATTTTCCTTTTCCCGGATTCGTGCATTTTAGCACTTACAAAACCGTGAAAGAAATTTTTCCATCACCGCCGCCGCTCGTTCACAGCCAATACGAGACGGTGCGCGAATTGTTTGCGAAGAACGTCATCCCGAGTTACGGGCGCTTTGACTTGGTCCTGAGCCACGGCCTGGGCAGTTACGTCTTCGACGTGGCGGGCAAACGCTACCTGGACCTCGGCAGCGGCATTGCGGTGTGCAGCCTGGGCCACGCGTCTCCGGCCATCACCGAGGCGCTGGTCGAGCAGTCCCGGAAACTGATCCACGTTTCCAATTTGTATTTCACCGAACCGCAGGGCCGGCTCGCGGCGGAGATTGTCAAACGCCTCGGCGCGGGCAAGTGCTTTTTCGCCAACAGCGGCGCGGAGGCCAATGAGGGCTTGTTCAAGCTGGCGCGGAAATTCGGCCATGACGAGGGCCGGTTCGAGGTGCTGACCGCCGTGAATTCCTTTCATGGCCGCACCCTGGCCGGCATCGCCGCCACGGGGCAAGCCAAGGTGAAGAAGGGGTTTGAACCAATGATGCCGGGATTCCGGCACATTCCGTTCAACGACCTGGCGGCGGCGCGCAACGCCCTCTCGCCCGCGACGGCAGCCATCCTGATTGAAGGCGTGCAGGGCGAAGGCGGCGTCACGCCAGCCACGCCGGAATATCTGCTGGGCCTACGCGCCTTGTGCGACGAGAAGAAACTGTTGCTGCTCATGGACGGCGTGCAGTGCGGCCACTTCCGAACCGGCAGGTTCCAAAGCTTCCAGAGAATTCTCGAAGGGGTTCCCGGCGGCGACCGGTTTCTGCCCGATGGCATCTCCATGGCCAAGTCGCTGGGCGGCGGGTTTCCCATCGCGGCGTTCTGGGCGCGCGCGCCCTATGCGGATTTGCTGGGGCCGGGCACCCATGCCACGACTTTTGGCGGCACGCCGCTGGCTTGCGCCGTGGCGCTGAAAATTTTTGAGGTCATCGAGCGCGAAAAACTGGACCAAAACGCGCGCCGGCTCGGCACCTGGATGCAGGCCGAACTGGACCGGCTGGCCAGGGTGTATCCCGGCGTGGTCACAGGCTCGCGCGGGCTCGGCTTCATGCTGGGGCTGGAACTGGCGGAAAAAATCCCGGCGTTTGCCACAAACGACAAGCCGGCGGCGACTCAGTTCGTCAACCGCTTGCAAGCGGCGGGAGTCCTGGCCATCCCGGCCGGAGCGCAAATCGTCCGGCTCCTGCCGCCGCTGAATCTCAAGCCGCAGGAAGCCGGCGAAGGCATTGCGAAAATCGAGGAAGTGGTGAAGGGCTTGGTTTAGAAGCCGATGTTTGGCCCAAAAATTCCGTGTGCATCCGGGGGCATCCGTGGTTAAACTCCTCCCGCAATGGAATACGAAGCCGTCATCGGGCTGGAGACGCACGTCCAGCTCAAAACCAAATCGAAAATGTGGTGCGGTTGCGCCAACGCGTTTGGCTCGGAGCCGAACACCAACGTTTGTCCCGTCTGCCTCGGCCTGCCCGGCGTGCTGCCCGTGCCCAACGAAGAGGCCCTGCGGCTCACGGTGCTGACGGGCCTGCTCCTCAATTGCGCCATCCCCCCCTTCGCCAAGTTCGACCGCAAGAGCTATTTCTATCCGGACATGCCGAAGAACTACCAGTTGACGCAATACGACCGGCCATCCACAGCCAACGGCTCCGTGGAATTCGAATTCCAAGGCGGCCTGGCGCGCGTCCGCATCACCCGCGCGCATTTGGAGGAGGACGTGGGCAAGAGCACGCATTTTGACCGGCACAGCGGGGTGGATTTCAACCGCGCGGGCGTGCCGCTGCTGGAAATCGTTTCCGAGCCGGACCTGACCAGCGCCGATATGGCGTACGAATATCTCAATGCGCTCAAGGACATTCTCGTCTATGGCGGCATCAGCGATTGCGACATGGAAAAGGGCATGGTGCGCTGCGACGTGAACGTGTCCGTGCGCCCGGTCGGCACGACGGCGCTGGGCGCCAAGATCGAAATCAAGAACATGAACAGCTTTTCCGGCGTGCGTCGCGCGCTGGATTATGAAATTCCCCGCCAGATTGAAGTCGTCCAGAGCGGCGGCAAACTTTTCCAATCCACGCGCCGCTGGGACGACGTGGCGGGCGTGACCGAGGAAATGCGCAGCAAAGAAGACGCGCACGATTACCGGTACTTTCCCGATCCCGACCTGATGCCAGTCGCGCCGACCGAGGCCTGGCTGGCCGACGTGCGGCGGCGGGTCGTGGAATTGCCGCTGGCCCGCAAACAGCGCTTCATGCGCGAATATCAATTGCCCGCCGGCGACGCGGAAGTGTTCAAGAATGACGTGCCGCTGGGAAATTATTTCGAACCGATCGCGAAGCTGTCCCAGCATCCCAAAGCCGTGGCCAACTGGGTGATCAACAATCTGCGGGCCAAACTCGCCGAGGCGGCCCAAAGTAGGGCCGGCGTCTCGCCTGCCCCCGAGGACGAGGAAGCCGCCCAGCCTCCGCTGTCCAACCTCAAATTCAAACCCGAAGCGATTTTGGAACTGGTAAATTTGGTGGAAGGCAAGACCATCAGCAATGCCGCCGCGCAGCAGGTGTTTGCCGAGATGTTCGAGAGCGGCCAAGCGCCCGCCGCGATTGTCCAGGAAAAAGGCCTGGCGCAGGTCAGTGACACCGGCGCGCTCGGGAAATTTTGCGACGAAGCCATCGCGGCCAATCCCAAATCGGTGGCCGACTATCGGGCGGGCAAAGTCGCCGCGCTCAATGCGCTCAAAGGCCAGGTGATGAAGCTTTCCAAGGGCAAAGCCAATCCCTCCCTGGTGGGTGAGCTGCTCGAAAGCAAATTGAAAAGCTGACCGCGCTTGGGGACCCTGGTCAGGCACGCGGCGGTTGATAATTGACCAAGTAGCCGCCGACGTGAGGAGCATGGCCCCCCCGGTGGGGGCTGATAACAGAAGAAACGCTGGAGCTGTCGCAGAGCGTGTTTTCAAATTGCGGAGCGCGGCCGTCCTCGGCCGCAGCAATATGATGACGCCTGACACCTCCCAGCGATTGTCGGCGGCTTGGCGATTTGGGAGTTGCTGCGCCCGGGACGGGCGCGCTCCGAACGCAATTTCAAAACCCGCCCTAGCGCAGACTTCCAAGCCTGTTGTATCGCCGGTTTCCAAACCTGCGAGCCAGGTAGCATTCGGACGCGCCTCGCAGGTTCCCACGCTGCCGATTTGGAAATCGGCGATACAGCAGGTTGGGAAACCTGCGCTACGGGGTTGGTCACGTGCGGGGCCTGTTTAAGGGTGACAACTCCTTCTCAACAAACCACTTCCATAAGGCATTCCTTAAGAAGCGGACCACAGCGAGCGATTTTTTTACAAAACTCCGCCGCTTAAGAAATGAGCCGAGATGAGTTGACCGTGTGGCTCACGCCGACCTGATTTAGCGCCCATGCCCCGAGCCAACGCCGACTCGTGATGTGGACCGCGCAGCGGAACTGCCAGCGCCAACGGCGGATGGCTCCCGGGAATGGTTGGCGGCATCATTTTGAATCCGACATCTCGACGTGGCTCACGCCATTCGTAGCATCGCCGCCCACCAAGATCCAACGCCCGACATCCTTATCATTGGAAAAATTCCCAGTCCCAAAGTCCCAACGCTGAAGGTAAACTGTGCATTCTTCCTTGGGAACGCCCGCTCTTCCCTTCATAGACAGAATACCTATATCCGCAATCCTTGTATGTGACTCGTTCTTAAATATCTGAATAGTGTGGACTTGATTATCCGTCCACCAATTGGTGCCGTGATCGTTTGCAAAAATTAGTTTTACCCGCAGGACGGCCACTGCATTTTGCGCCAGCTTTTCGTCAACCGGCAGATCACCGGCACGCGCTAAATGAAAACACACACAACAAATTACTAAAAGGTATGTTTTCATAAGTCGTCGTAAAGCCGCCAAACGCCCGTGAAATGAGCCACCGCCGATTCGCGGCGTTGACCGCGCAGCGGAACTCATCGCCTTGACGGCGTATGGCTCCAGAAAACAGTTAGGCCGATAATACATAATCCACAAAAATAAACAGCAAAATCAGCCAAGGACTGACCGCTGCCAACAAAGCCAAACGCACCAACCAAGAAAATCTCTGGCCAGTTTTCCGGCACGAATCAAAAAGGATGATGCCAAACATCAGCATTACAATCGGCGTGAAAAAGAAAGTGCAGGTCCACAAAGTATGGCGCGAATCCATCTCTGACATCCAACCAAAAAACGAAAAGCACCACAGGCCAGCCAAAACAAAAATCAAACACGCCTGACTTTGGATGCTAATGTTTATGTGTCTCAAGGTTTGCATATCGCCTTAACGACCCAGAGCCGAGCCGGATTTGTGAATTGCGCCAACCTGGTTTATCTCGATGAAATCAGGCATCCAACCGGCTTCGACTCCGGCGACTTTGTTAGGCTTCATCTAAAAAAACTTGGGTAAAATATAGCACAAGCACCGAGGGCCATAAAAAGGACGCCAACAATGAAACTGGAAAAAAACGTTAATCCAAAACTGAAACGGGTTCGCACTACGCAAATCCTTATACGGTCCATAAAAAGACGACCGAAAAAATCCCGCTCTGGTTGGAGCAGAGCCAGATCGCAGGCTGCGACAAGCACTCCAGATAAAATAACTGCCGAAGGAACAAGACAAAAGCCCGCCAACCAAAATCGACAAAAAAATAAAAATGTGTAGAAGTAGCGTCATCGCGTCGAGTTCAACTTGTTATTCAACGACCGCCGGTTCGTTGAGTAAAACCGATCTTTCCGGCCATTGCAAAAGTTGCAAGTTGTTCATATTTAGCAGTTTGGCACTGGTGGCGAGCGCCGCTGGTTCGTATATTGAACAAGCTTAATCCCCGGCCTAAAATTTTGCAAGTCCTTTATTTTCCCTTTATTTTCCCTCTTTTTTCATGCCGCTGTCCAAATAACATCCACCGAACGGTTCGTATATTGAAATCGCGCCTTGGACCGCCTGCGTCCAACCCGCTCTGCCAAAATCGGGCTGCCTTATGAACCTACCCCTCGCCATCGAACTGCTCCGGAATGTCGTCCGCCGCCAGCACAAAGCCCTGTCCACCGAAGCCTCGTACGTCTATTGGCTCCGCAAATCGTCACCGTCCTGGAAACCATGCCCACTTCGCTCCCCAGCGAGCAGAAGCTGGAAAACTTCTTGACCCACTTGGCGCGCAACCGGAATCTGTCCGCCAGCACGCAAAATCAGGCGTTCAACGCCATGCTGTTCTTCTGCAAATTAAGCAATCATTGATCCGGTTCGTCCCGGTCATTTAACCGCGTCCACTTTTGAAAAACCACACGGCTTTCATTTTTCATCTTGCCTACTGGTAACCAATCGGTTACTTATGGTCCGCCATGCATCAGAACGGCAAACCGCCCGTCCCCGCCACCCGCGACCCGGATCGCACGCGCCGCCGTATTCTGGCGGCCGCGCTCGCCGAGTTTTCCGCCAAGGGCTTCGCCGGCGCGCGGGTGGATGCCATCGCCCGCCGCGCGAAAGGCAACAAGCGGATGCTCTATCACTATTTTGGCAACAAGGAGGCGTTGTTCAGCGCGGTGCTGCGCCACAAGATGACCGCCCAGCGTTCCTCGGCGGTGGCCATGTCCAATGACATGGCGGAGCGGCTCCCGTTCTGGTTTCAAAACGCCTGTGGCGACGCCGATTGGGTGCGGCTGCTCGAATGGGAGGCCTTGCAGGGCAGCGCCAAAGAAATGATTGATGAAAGTGCGCGGCGCGCGACCGCCACCGACTGGCGGCGGCGCTTGCGCCAGCGGCAGCAGCAGGGACAATTAACCACCGCCTTTGATCCCCGCCACATGGCGCTGGCCATGCAATCGCTGACCATTTTCCCGGCGGCCTTTCCGCAACTGGTGCGGCTGACCACCGGCCAGTCCGTGTCCGACCCCGAATTTCAAGCCCAATACCGGAAGTTCCTGAAGGAATTTGCGGCGGCCTTCAAACCGGACAACCTGTCCTCGAAATAATCTGACTGTGAAAAAGACTCTCCACCTTCCGGCATTTTTCCGGGCATATTTTCAAATTACTGACGGAGCCCGGTTGGCGCGAAGATCAACCGGCGCACGCCGGGGTCGCAGCTTGACACTGTTCTTGACTGGGGACTGGAAAGTCCCCAGAACCCGCCGACAGGGATGTCGGCGCTACGTAGCGCAGGCTTTCCAGCCTGCGGGTTCTGGCGACTTTCCAGTCGCCAGTTTCTCCACCACCCAAGCCGTGATCCAATTATGGATGTCCAGAGCCCGCCTTGGATCCATTGCCTTATTAGCGGCGTTGTTGCTGGCCAGCGGCTGCGCTCCCAAGGATCCCCCCAAGGCGGCCCGTCCGCCGGTGCCGGTGCTGACCGCGCAGGCGGCCACTACCAACGTGCTCGTGCGGATTGATCCGGCGCCGGTTGGTCATGTGCTGCCGTGTTCGACCGTCACGGTGCATTCCCAGATTGGCGGCCTCATCCGCGCGGTGCATTTTCACGAGGGACAGGAGGTCAAACAGGGGGATTTGCTGTTCACGATTGATCCGCGGCCGTCGCAGGCAGCCTTGGATCAGGCGCAGGCGGCCCTGAAACGGGACACGGCCCAGTTGGAATATGCCAGGCTCAATTTCTCGCGGCAGAAGAAGTTGTTCGATCAAAAACTGATTTCGCAGGACGAACTGGATACGAACCAGGCGAGTTTGGACGCGTTGAGCGGCACGGTGCTGGTGGATCGGGCGGCCATCACCAACGCCCTGTTGAATCTGGAATTTTGCGGGATTCGCGCGGCGATGGACGCCAAGACGGGCAGTCTGCTGGCCTACCAAGGCGATGTGATCAAGGCGCCGGATGACGCGCTGGTGACCCTCAAACAGATTCACCCCATCTATGTGCAGTTTGGCGTGCCGGAGCAGTTTTTGCCGGAAATCAAACGGGAAATGCGCGCCCGAACGCTGAAAGTCGCCGCGACGTTTGAAGGTTCGGAGGGGGCGCCGCCCGAGGGCGAGTTGACGTTCATTGATAACACCGTGGACACGACCACCGGCATGATCCAGCTCAAGGCGACGTTCACCAACGAAGCGGACGTGTTGTGGCCGGGGCAATACGTGCAGGTGGAAATGACGCTTTCGGAACTGACGAACGTGGTGGTGGTGCCCTCGCAGGCGCTGCAAACCGGACAAAATGGCCAGTTCACTTATGTCGTGAAGTCGGACCAAACGGTGGAGGCGCGGCCCGTCGTGGCCGGCATCACGTACCAGAACCTGACAGTAGTGGCCAAAGGATTGCAAGTGGGCGAGACGGTGGTGACCGATGGGCAACTGCGGCTCGCGCCGGGCGCAATTGTGAGTGATAACACACGAAAGCAATGAAGAAACATCCAACATCCAACATCCAACATCCAACATCCAGTGAACCGGGCACCGAGATTCTGGAGTTCAATGAAGGCAGCGGGGAAAAGCGAAGATTCAATCTGGAGGAACGACTCCTCGGATTTGCGTCCGCGATAATTGATCTTTCGGAGACATTGCCGGAAACGCGCGCGGGCAATCTCATCGCCGGCCAGATTCTGCGTTCGGGTACTTCGCCGTATCCGAACCACGGCGAAGCCGAGGATGCCGAGTCGCGCGATGATTTCATCCACAAACTAAAGATCTGCCTCAAGGAATTGCGGGAAACCCGCCGCTGGGCGCGGCTGTTACAGCGCAAAGGCTGGTCGAAAGACGAAACCACGCTGCTTTTTGTCTCGAGCGAGTCGGAAGAACTGATTCGCATTTTCTATTCCAGCATCCAGACTGCAAAACGAAACGCGCTCACCGAACGGCGCCACCCCACCCGCGATGCAAACTGACTGGATGCTGACCATTGTATGTTTGCTGCTGAACATTGGATGTTGGATGTTGGATGTTGGGTGTTGGATGTTTGCTTTTTGAAATTCGCCCAGCGATGAACATCCCCGAGCATTTCATCCGCCGGCCCGTGATGACCACGCTGGTCATGTCGGGCATTCTGTTGTTTGGCCTGGTGGGCTTCAAGGTGCTGCCGGTGAGCGACCTGCCAAGCGTGGATTATCCAACGATCAATGTGACGGCGAATCTCCCTGGCGCCAGCCCGGAAAACATGGCCTCTTCCGTGGCCACCCCGCTGGAAAAGCAGTTTTCCACCATCGCGGGCGTGGATTCAATGTCCTCCATCAGCGCCTTGGGTGTGTCGCAAATCACCATCCAGTTCACGCTGGACCGCAACATTGACGCGGCGGCGCAAGACGTGCAGGCCGCCATCGCGCGGGCGGCCAAGCAACTGCCGCCCAACCTGCCGACGCCGCCCAGTTATCTGAAGGTCAATCCCGCGGACACCCCGATCTTGTTCCTCGCCATGTCCTCGCCCACGCTGCCGCTGTCCACCGTGGACGATTACGCGGAAAATCTGCTGGCGCAAAAAATCTCGATGGTGACCGGCGTGGCGCAGGTGTCGGTGTTTGGCTCGCAGCAATACGCCGTGCGCATCCAGGTGGACCCGAACAAGCTGGCCGCCTATGGCTTGGGCATTGACCAGGTGGAGCAGGCCGTGGAGGCGGGCAACGTCAACCAGCCGCTCGGCGTGCTTTACGGCCCTCACCAGGCCTTCACCGTGCAGGCCAATGGCCAGCTCAATAAAGCCTCGGATTTCCGGCCCATGGTGGTCGCCTGGCGCAACGGCAATCCGGTGCGGCTGCAACAATTGGGCAATGTGTATGACAGCGTGCAAAATGACAAGGTGGCGGCCTGGTACAACAACGAGCGCGCCGTCGTCCTGGCGATCCAGCGGCAGCCGGGCGCCAATACCGTGCAGGTGGTGGACAACATCAAGCGCATGTTGCCCGCGTTTCGCGAGAGCATCCCGGCAGCCGCCCGGCTCGAGATCCTGTTCGATCGTTCGCTGACCATCCGCCAATCGGTGCGGGATGTGGAGTTCACCCTGCTCCTGGCCGTGGCGCTGGTGGTAATGGTCATCTTTGGCTTTTTGCGGAACCTGTCCGCCACCTTGATTCCAAGCCTGGCGTTGCCGATGTCCATCGTCGGCACCTTCGCCGTGATGGCGTTGCTCGGCTACAGCCTCGACAATTTGTCCCTCATGGCGCTGACCTTGTGCGTCGGCTTTGTGGTGGATGATGCTATCGTCATGCTGGAAAACATCGTGCGCCACATGGACAATGGCGAACCGCCACTGCAGGCGGCGCTCAAGGGTTCGCAGGAAATCGGTTTCACCATCGTGTCCATGACCCTCTCGCTTTCCGCCGTCTTCATTCCCATCATGTTCATGAGCGGGCTGCTGGGCCGGCTGTTGCACGAGTTTGCCGTGACCATCATGGTGGCTGTGCTGGTGTCCGGTTTTGTTTCACTCACCTTGACGCCGATGCTGTGCAGCCGGTTCGTGCATTCGGAACGGGGCCGCCGCCACGGCAAAGTGTACCAGGTCTTCGAGCGCGGTTTCGAGGTTGTCCTGGGGCTGTATGACCGTTCCTTGCAGATGGTCCTGCGCCACCGGTTCACGACGTTGATCCTGTCGTTTGCCATCCTGGCCGCGACGGTCGCCCTGCTCATCAAAATCCCCGCCGGCTTCTTTCCCAGCGAGGATACCGGCCAGATTTTCGCCTTCACCGAGGCGTCGCAGGACATTTCCTTCGAGGCGATGAAGCAGCATCAGTTGGAGGCCATGAAAGTCATCTCCGCCGACACCAACGTGGACGGCTTCATGTCTTTCATTGGCGCCAGCGGTTCGTCCTCCACCTTGAACTACGGGCGCATGTTTATGCGGCTGAAGGCGAGATCGGAGCGGCAGTTGAATGCGGACCAAATCATTCAGGAACTCCGTCCTAAGCTCGCGAAGGTGCCCGGCTTCAACACCTTCCTGCAAAATCCGCCGCTCATCCGGGTCGGCGGCATGTTAACCAAGGCCCTGTACCAGTACAGCCTGCAAGACACGGACACGAAGGAGCTGTTTCATTGGTCGCCCATCCTGATGCAAAAAATGAAGGAGCAGCCGGAGTTTCAGGATGTCAGCAGCGATTTGCAGATCGCCACCCCGCAGGTCAACGTGCAGATTGACCGCGACAAGGCGGCCGCGCTGGGCGTCACTCCGGCACAGGTGGAAAATGCCCTCTACGATGCCTACGGCGAACGCCAGTCGTCCACCATTTATGCCGATATTGCCGAGTATTGGGTGGTCTTTGAGGTGGAACCCAAGTACCAGATGGAACCGTCCGCCCTATCCCAACTTTACATTGCCAGCGCCTTTACCGATACCAACAACCGGCCCAAGCTGGTCCCGTTGAGCGCCATCGCCAAGCTTACTCGCACCATCGGCGCCACTAGCATTTCCCACGTTGGCCAGTTGCCGTCCGTCACCCTGTCCTTCAATCTGCCGCCCAATGTGTCCTTGGGCACCGCCGTGGAGAAGCTCAAGGAGATTCAGGCCGGTCTGAACCTGCCCGCCACCATCAGCCCCAGTTTCCAAGGCTCCGCCGCTGTGTTCCAATCCTCGCAGAAAGGCATGCTGGCCCTGCTCATTGTTTCGGTGCTGGTCATCTACCTCATCCTGGGCATGCTCTATGAGAGCTTCATCCATCCGATCACGATTCTGTCCGGCCTGCCCTCGGCGGGCTTCGGCGCGCTGCTCACGCTCCTGCTGTTCCATCTGGACTTGAACATCTATGGCTTTGTGGGCCTGATCATGCTCGTGGGGATTGTGAAGAAGAACGCCATCATGATGATTGACTTCGCCATTGACGCGCAACATCAGGGCAAAACGCCTTACGACGCGATTCATGAAGGCTGCCGGCTGCGATTCCGCCCGATCATGATGACCACGATGTCCGCGCTCATGGCCACGTTGCCCATCGCGCTGGGTTTGGGCGCCGGCGGCGAGTCGCGCCGGGCGCTGGGTCTGGCGGTCGTCGGCGGCCTCATGGTCTCGCAACTGCTCACGCTGTACATCACGCCCGTGATTTACCTTTACCTGGAACGCTTTCAGCAACGGTTGCGCCGCCGCGCCACCGCGCCAGTGGCCGCGCCGGCTTGAAACAGAATCAGAAATCCGAAGGAAAGTCTAACCACAGATGGACACAGATGAACACAGATAGGTAAGGCAAACGCATGGAGGCAGACGTATGAACGGGAACCAGATTAAACGCAGAGACGCAGAGAACGCGAAGGAACGCAAAGCTTTTGATCTGTCTCTGCGGCTCTCTGTGTCCTCCGCGTCTCTGCGTTGATTTGGAATTCCTTCCGTCCGCTTTTTATCCGTGTCCATCTGTGTCCATCTGTGGTTAAGGTTCCGTTCAAATCGCAAATCGTACAGCCCGTCAGTCCATGACTGCCGCAAAGCGCAGGCCGCGCGTGCTGACGCGCAGTTGCTCGAAGCCGAATTCCTCCATCACCAGTTCGTAAATCAAGACGCCGGTGAGAATCACGTCGGCGCGCTGTTTGGGCAGGCCAACGATTTCTTTCCGTTGCGCCAGCGGCAGGCGCCACAGGTTTTTCCGGTGGGCGGCCACCTGGTCAAAGGTCAACACCGTGCTTTCAATTTTCGCGCGGTCAAAACGGTCCAGCTTGTTTTCCATGCGCGCCAGAATGCTGGTGGTCCCGCCGGTGCCAACGAGTTGGATTTCACCTTTCTCCTTTGCCAGCGCCGGCTCCATTTGCGGACGGACTTCGTGCAACAGGAAATTCCCCACCCACTCGCGGCAGGCCTGCAGCTCCGATTTCCGGGGCGGGTCGCTGGCCGGAAATTTCTCCATCAACCGCACCGTGCCCAGCGGGAAGCTGTGCGCGAATTTCATTTTCGTTCCGTGGCCGAGGATGAATTCCGTGCTGCCGCCGCCGACATCAAGCAGGAGCAACGGCCGCCGGGCCAGTTCCGTGTCGGTGGCCGCGCCCAGAAAGGCCCACTCCGCCTCGAGCGCGCCGGAGATGATTTCCGTCTGCAAGCCGCACGCGCGTTCGATCGCGTGGGTCAAATCCTGGGGGTTGACGGCGTCGCGCGCGGCGCTGGTGGCGATGACGCGAATGGCGGCGGCGTCCTTTTCGCGCGCGATTTCGCCGAACTCCCACACCGCTTCGGCGGTGCGCGCGATGTTTTCCGGCTGCAACCGGCGGGTTTCGTAGAAGCCCTGGCCGAGCCGCGTCTGCCGGCTTTCCTCGTGAACCGGCCACACCTCGCGGCCCGACACGTCGGCCACGAGCAGCTTGACCGAATTCGTGCCGACATCAATGACGGCGCGGCGCACAGATTCCATCGTGCGGACAACATAAGAAACGGGAGGCCGGAATCCAAAGGGGAAATTGTTACATTTTCGTGGTGGCGGGCATCCTTGCCTGCGGTATCGTGGGTTCCCCAACCTGCAGGTCGTCCCTAGGCCTAATGCCTTTCGGAAATTCAAATTGGCAGCAAATCGTGGGGAAGATGCAACCCCGTTGGGGTAGGTCATGGTTAAGGCATTTACCCAGGGTAGCTCCTCCCGCCTGCGTTCCACTACGGCGAGGCCAGTCGTCGCAACCCTGGGCTGGATGATCGAATCCCGTTGGGATTCAAGCCCGGAATTTCCGAAAGGCATTATCCCTAAGCCAAAGCGTTCATTGGCGGTTACCGGCGCCTCACGGATTCGACAGCCGGAAGAAGACATTGCCCGTTGTATTGGTCAGGCTCAGGTAATTCGTGCCGCCGGTCAAGGTGGGGCTGCTGCTATACGGCCAGCTCGCAATCGGCGTAGTCAAGTTGCCGTACTGGCGCAAATTCCAGCCGCTGACATTCTGCCAGTAAACCGTCACCACATTGCCGGCGTGCGAGACGTAAAGCGTGGGCGCGCCGGGCGTTTGCACCACCTGGATCAAAGCCCAGAAGCCGCCGGTCACGGAATAATTGCCGCCGCTCATGGCCCCGCTCGCATCGGGCTGGCCAATAGTGCCGCTGACGGCATAGGTTCCGCCCGTGCTGGTGCCGCCGCCGCCGGCGATTTTATACCAATCAATCGTGTAGCTTTGGGCGGAGGCGGTTGAGGCTGAGAAGCAAGCGGCGAAGGCCACTAGCGCAAGGGTTGCGAGTTTGAGTTTCAGTTGCATAATGTTCTAGCGGTTCAAGTTGCGTCAAATGATCACACATTCACCAAGCATCATCCCGCCACGAAGGGCGGCTGTGTTTGGTCACTTTCGCCCAACCGGACACGTTTGGCAAGCCATAATCAAGCTATAATCAAGCTGTTTCCCGGCCCAGCCGGCGGCACCTTGATTTGACCTTTTCAGTGTAGCAGCCGACGTGAGGAGCATGGACCCCCGGTGGGGGCGGATACCGGAAGAAACGCCGACGGGGCCGAGCGCCAGCGGCGCGTTTGACAATAGCCCGCAGTTTCAACTGCGGGTGCGGAGGCCGGACGCAAAATTCGTCCCAACGGGACGTTTGAAGTTCGTGGTGGTCCGTGCGCTTGCTGGTCTCAAATCGCACTGGTTCAGCCGTCCCTGCGGGACGGGTGTCGTGGGCCACCCGCCACCCGCAGTTGAAACTGCGGGCTATTGTCAAATCGTCCCTGCGGGACGGGACACCACAAGCCGCTGAAGTGAGGCGTTTTCTTGAGGCTCAAATTTCATTCCAAACGATCACTTGGTTGGAGCCTCACGTGGCTGCTACCTGATTAGCAACATCCAACGGTTCTCCTTCCGCGCCTTCACTGGATGTTGGGCGTTCGATGTTGGATGTTGGATGTTTTCCGGGTTCCGTGCTACCAACTTTCCTTCTCGTCCTCGATTCCTTTTCCGATTCCGAGGACGAGGACGAGGACGAGGAGAATGGCGGAATCAATCCTCCGCTTTAAAGGCCCGGGAAATCAGATCGCGCACCGCCTGCCGGGGATTCTTCCCTTCGTAGAGCATGGCGTGCACTTCATCCATGACCGGGGTCACCACATTTTTCTGCCGCGCCAACCGGTGCGCCGAGCGCGCCGTGGGATACCCTTCCGCCAGCTTCGGATGTGACGCGGCAATCGCCGCCATCGTTTCGCCGCGCCCCAGCCGCTCGCCCAAATCGCGATTGCGGCTTTGCTTCGAGAAACAGGTCAGCATCAGATCGCCCAGGCCGCTCAAGCCGGCGAACGTCTCCGCCTGCGCGCCGCACGCCACCCCGAGCCGGCGCATCTCGGACAGCGCGCGCGTCACCAGCCCCGCCTTCGTATTGTCGCCAAAGCCCAGCCCGTCGCCCACGCCCGCGGCAATCGCGATCACGTTTTTCAGCGCGCCGCCGTATTCCACCCCGAGCACATCCCGGCTGCGATAAATCCTGAATTCCGGGCGGTGAAACAGTCCCTGCACCGTTTTCGCCGTGCCCTCGCTTTCGCACGCGCACACCACCGACGTGGGAATGCCCAGCGCGACCTCGCGCGCGAAACTGGGGCCGGACAGCGCCGCCACCCGATCCGCCGGTGCCTGCTCGCGCAAAATCCGGCTCATCGTTTCGCCCGTCTCGAATTCAATGCCCTTGGTGACACTAACGAACACGCCCGGATGCCCCTTCAGCCGCACCGCCACCGCGCGGAAAAATTGGGAGGGAATCGCCAGCACCAGCACTTCGCGGCCGCCGACAGCTTTCGCAAAGTCCGGCTCCGTTTTCCAATCCGTGGGCAGCGCCACGCCGGGCAGCAATTGTTCGCTGCGGCCCTGCTGCAATTCGGCCAGCAACGGCGCGTTGATGTCCCACAGCGTCACGGCGTTGCCGTTTTCGTGCAGGACCTTGGCCAGCGCCGCGCCCCAGGCGCCCGCGCCTAATACACAGGTTCTCATAAGCGGATGAATCCCCTGCTCCCGTGGGAACGGGGGAAGGCACCCGGCGCGTCCGCCCTAGCGCGTACGGAGCGCCGGCTTGCAGCCGGCTTACGACGTGCGAGGGTAAGGCCGTGTTCAGGGTTGAAGATCGGCCGCGCGCTTGGCAACCGGTCGTCCAAAGCTGGTCGCCGACCGGCGCGCCGGCGGTTGGCCATCTCCCGATTCATGGAGATCCCCCGGTTCATTTCGCCACCTCCGCTTTCTTCTTGCCGAAGCGGTTTTCGGTTCCCGCCAGCAGCCTTTGGATATTGGACTTGTGTTTGTAAATCGCCAGCAGACCCAACGCCGTGGTGACGCCGCCGAGCAGGCCATTATGGGGTGGCATGGCCCAGACCGCCACCGGCAGCGCGACGGCCGCCGACATGGAGGCGACCGAAACATACCGCGTGAGCAGCAGCGCCAGAATGAACACCGTCAGCGCGATCAACAAGGCCGGCCAGGCCAGCGCGAGATAGACGCCGGCGGTGGTGGCGATGCCTTTGCCGCCCTTGAACTTCAGCCAGCAGGTGTAGTTGTGGCCCAGCACAGCGAACACTCCGGCGACGACATAAACGCGCATTTGAACATCCACCGGCTCCTGCTGAAAATAGCTGAATAGCCCGGAAAAATGTGGCGCCAGCCAGTTAAAGATCAGAGGCGGAAGAAAAGCGCAGGCGGCGTATCCCTTGAATGCATCCAGCAACAGCACGCCGATTCCCATCGGCTTGCCGAGCACGCGCATGGCGTTGGTCGCGCCGATGTTGCCGCTGCCCACGCTCCGGATATCAATGCCCCGGACCTGGGCCGCCAGAAAGCCAAACGGGATCGAGCCGAGCAAATACGCGCCCAGCGCAATGAGGAGGTAAGACAGCATGAAACCTTCATGCCCTCGCTGGGCCGGATCATAAGCTCCGAACCCCAAGATGATGTAATGCAAGACTGGCACGCCGGGAGTTTAAGTGTCCGAACTCCAAAGTTCAAAGTTGAATTGCTGGATTTTACTGATGGGACCGGGATAAACGACCGAGCCGGAGCGCGGCCGTCCTCGGCCGCAGCAACGTCCACATATCGGAGACTCACAGATAAACCAAGCGTTCTTCAGGTTCGCACCTTGCTGCGCCAGAGGACGGGCGCGCTCCGGCGGGTGGTCCATGTCACGCACTCGGCACTAACCACGGATTTCACGGATAACGAATGTCCTTCCGACCTCTGACCTCTGACCTCTGACCTCCGACCTCCGCCCCGGTTTCATCCGTGCAATCCGTGGTTCATTCTCCAGCCGCCGGCCTTTTCCGCCATTCCATCTTCGGCGGTTCCGGCAGGCCTTGCGCCCGCAGCGCGGTGCGAAAATGCAACTTGGACACCTTCCCCAGTTCCGCCGCGCCGCGCGTCTCCACGAATTGCCTGGCCGCCGCGTCCACCGCCGCGCTTGCGCCCTTGGGAAACTTCATTTGAAATTGCTGTTCCAACTTCGCAATGCCTTTCACAAATTCATCGCGCGCCAGAATGGAGGCGGCGGCCACGGCGGTGTCCGCCTCCGCTTTGTGACGCTGCACCAGTTCAATCTGGCGGCCGGAGGCCATCAGCGCCTTTTCAATCACGGTCTTGCTGGCGGCAAATTGGTCGCTGATGGCGCGCACCGGCGGCGGGTTCATCTGATAACGCTTGCCCATCAGATTCTCGATCACGCGCGCGTGGCCCCAGGCCAGCAGCGTGTTCACGCTTTTCATGCGCCCGTACAGCCGGTTGTACGCCTCATTGCCCACCGTCACCGTGTCCACCACACAGCCGGGCGTCTGGCGGATCAGCGCCGCGAGTTCATGGATTTTCTTGTCGCTGGAAATATTCTTGGAATCGCGGATGCCCTGGTCTTTCCAGGCGGCGATGACGCTTTCGTTCACATAAACGCCCGCGACGCACAGCGGCCCGAAGAAATCGCCCTTGCCGCTTTCGTCCACGCCAAAGCGCGGCAGCAGCAAATCCGGATTCAGCACGGTTTCGTAGCCGAGTTTGACTTCCTTGAGAATCTCCGGCTCCAACACGAACTCCACGAATTCCTGGGTGCCTTTGCCTTGCACGACCAGCTTGCCGCTCTCGTAGAAGACCACGTTGCATTTTTCCGACTCGAAGGCGAACCGCGCGTAGGGCACTGCGCGCGGTTTCCAATTGCGCGCCAGCAGCGCGGCCTGGAGCGCCGCCGCCTGTTCGTCAGTCAGCTTGCAAGTATGCGAGGTGAGCGGTTTCACGGGGCGGATTTTAACCGCAATGCACGCAAAGAACACAAAAATTAGCTGTAGCAGCCGACGTCAGGAGGCTCAAATGGAATACTCCCGCCGCTTGGACGTTGCCGCGGCACACCGCGCCGCGCTCCCTTGGCAAGGCCGGCCGAACGCGGGCTAAAAATTGCCAGAAAACGGTTGACCCATTGGCCCGCGCCAGAGAAGTTTCATGGGATATGAATGAAACCATGCCTGCTTGGGCGGCCGGCCAGGACGCGGCGCCGGCGCCGGCGCCGGAACATCGCGATTTGCTGGCGCGTTTGCTCAAGCGGCTCGCGCACGAAATCCGCAATCCGCTGAGCTCGCTCGACGTGCAGTTCCAACTGCTCGAGGAAGACCTGGCCGCGCTGGCGCCGGAAGTGCGCCCGCCGCTGGGGCCGCGTTTGGGGATCATTCGCGGCGAATTGCAGCGCTTGGACAGCATCGTGGAGCGCTTCCTGAAGCTGGCCGGACCCTCCGCGCTGGAACTGGCCCCAGTCCAAATCCATGAAATTGTCACCCATGTTTGCGAGTTGCTGCGGCCGGAAGCGTCCCGGCGAAAGGTGGAAATCCTCACCACTGTGGAGCTGGACCTGCCGCCGGTGACTGCGGATTCGGTCCGGCTGACGCAAACGCTCATGAATCTCATCATCAACGGCATCCAGGCCATCAGCGGCGGTGGCCAGGTGCAAGTGAACGCCGGCAAAGCCGGCGATAGTTTGTGGCTGCGCGTGCAGGACACCGGCCCCGGCATTCCCCCGAACGAACTGGGTGAGATTTTCGATCCCTACTTCACGACCAAGCCGGAAGGCAACGGGCTGGGTTTGTGGATCGCGCAACAGATTGCGGTGGCGCATGGCGGCGATTTGCACGCGGAGAATGCGCCCGGCGGCGGCGCGGTATTCGTGCTCACCCTGCCGCTCAAACAAAAGGAATAACCTTGGAAAATTCAAAGATCAAAATCCTGGTGGTGGACGATGAACCCGGCCTGTGCGCCGGTTTGCAGGAGGGGCTGCAACGCGAGGGCTACCTCGTGGACGCCACTCACGATGCCAAATCGGCGATGCAACTCGCCGGACAAAATTTGTACAACCTGGTGATTTCCGACGTGAAAATGCCGGGGACCTCGGGCTTGGAATTGCTGGCGCAAATCCGCGAGCGCCACCGCGACACGCTGTTCATCTTGATGACCGCCTTCAGCACCGTGGAAAATGCCGTCGCGGCCATGCGGCTGGGGGCTTATGATTATCTGCCCAAGCCGATTGACCTCAAGCGCCTGCGCGTGCTGGTGCAAAAGGCCCTGGAGCACCAGGCGGTGGTGGTGGAAAACCACGAACTGCGCTCGCGCCTGGAAAAACGCTCCGCCCCCACGCCGCTGATCGGCGAAAGCGAAAGCATGCGGGCCGTCACGCGGCTCATCACGGAAGTCGCGCAGAGCGAGGTCACGGTGCTGATCGAAGGCGAAAGCGGCACCGGCAAGGAAATCGCCGCCCGCCTGATTCACACCCAAAGCCCGCGCTGCGGCAAACCGTTTATTTCCGTCAACTGCGCCGCGTTCGCGGAACAGTTGCTCGAAGCGGAGTTGTTCGGCCACGTCAAAGGCGCGTTCACCGGCGCCACCGCGCAAAAGCCCGGCCGCTTCCAACTGGCCGACGGCGGCACGCTGTTTCTCGACGAGATCGGCGACCTGTCCCCCAAAGGCCAGGGGGACCTGCTCCGCGTGCTCGAAGACGGCGCCTTCCGCATGGTCGGCGGCTCGGAACTCATGCGCGTGAACGTCCGCATCATTGCCGCGACCAACAAGAATCTGCCGCAGTCGGTGAGCGAGGGAAAATTCCGCGAAGACCTGTTTTACCGGCTCAACGTCGTGCCCATCGTCATGCCCCCGTTGCGCGAACGGGCGGACGACATCCCGCTCCTGATCGAGGCCTTCTTTGAGGACTTTGCCGCCAAGCACAAACGGGGCCGCAAGCGCCTGTCGCCGGAAGCCATGCAACTGTGCCAGCGTTTTCCCTGGCCGGGAAACGTGCGGCAGTTGCGCAACGCCGTCGAGCGGCTGGT